>ERZ825137.259-NODE-259-length-76982-cov-9.423817_pt1 | contig 76982 bp, 60 predicted proteins | sample MGYA00519873_ERZ825137 | MGnify/ENA primary metagenome ERZ825137 (study PRJEB31778, sample SAMEA3449190) | human gut metagenome | biome: human gut; feature: human-associated habitat; material: faeces | place: United Kingdom | collected 2010/2012 ...
AGCGCAAGCGCAAGTGCCAGAAATTTGCGGGTTTTCATTTCTTTTCCTCCTGAAAAACTGTGCGCGGGACAACCGAACAAGCTGGTTGTCTCAGCAAGGTTTATTATATCATCTTCGGTTGAAATGTCAATATAATGAGACGGAAAGATGAAAGAATACGCCCGGACGGAAAAGCCGAAGGGAAACCGAGCTTAACGTTATAGCGCGCAGGAGAAAATCAGAATAGAGACAAAATAAAATACGTCCGCCGGAAAATGCTGCCCGGCAGACGTATAACAAATGCAGCCGCGTTGCGCCGCATCATTTTAAATTCAATTCATTCATTGCTGTGTTGACTGTTACAGTCCCATTGCACGCCTTGCAATAAGGATTGCATCGGGAAGGCCGATGACGCCGTCGCCGTTCATGTCAGCGGCATCAAGGGATGCGCCTTCAAGAGTAAGCACTTCGATTGCATGACGCATTACCTGCAATGCGTCCGCAATGGTAACGCTGCCGTCAAGGTTGACGTCACCCATTGCGGGAAGAATGTTGAACGGACAGTTGGTGAGCACTGTCGGAACTTCGTAATCACGGCCGTTGGCGTGATGGTAGATCTCTGCGGAGTGAATGCCGGCATGATTTACGGCAGGCAGCGAACCGTGCCAGGTTTCGGGCATGTCTGCGCTGACGGTAAGAAGATCTCCGGTCATTTCAACGCCCGCTTCACATTCAAAGGATATGTAATAACCCTGAATCAAGGCGAAACGGTCAACATAAATAATGTCGGCTTCAATTTCGTAATGTCCGCCGGCGGCTTCGATCCGCTCAAGAATATCACCGGGGATAACGGTGTGTTCGAGTTCCGCCATAACAGCGGGGGTGGTGACGGCGATCGTGCCGCTGTGAACTACCTGCGTGCCGCCGCATGCAACGGGTGCGCAGTCGAAAGAAACTTCAATGCGTTCACCGATGCGGACATCATTGGCTGTTGCCGTGATGCCGATAAGACTCAGCTGAGGTTCTTCGGGTTCGCCCGTTCCGGAGAAGGCAACATTGTCGATTTTGACGCAGTCGCTGCCGCCGTCGGTCAGTTCGTCCTTAACGTAGCTCCATTCAAAGTGATACAGCCCCGCTTCGGGTGCGGTGAAGGTATAGCTGCTGAATCCGGTCATATTCGTGTCGGCATATTTCTGGTATTCAACGTCGTTAACTTTGAAGTAATAGTAGTCGTAATCGGTTTCGCTGCTGTAGAAATAGTCAAACGAAAGCGTGTCGCCTTCCGCCATGCGGACGGTTGTGAGCAGCACGGCGGTGGTATTGCCCATGCCGGCGTTGTTGGTCTTTGCAATCAGTCGGTCTCCCTCGGCAACGGGAACGAAGCTGTATTCCGCGCTCGTGCCGAATTCAAGGCTGCCGCCTTCAACGTTGACGGCTTCGGCAAGGGTTTCATCGGGAGTTACGGAAACGGAAACCGTTTCGGTTCCGATAATGCTGCCGTTCACGCTGACGGAGCAGGTGATTTCGGTTTCGCCGCGGCCCATACCGGTGATGACGGCTCTGCATCTGCTGCCTGCATAAGGTTCAACGATCGCAACAGACTCGTCCGCACTCGTCCATGTTGTGACAAAGTTATTTGCATTTTCGGGAACAAGGGACATATTGACGTTCACGGTTTGCGCCATTTTAATATCCGCGCTTGTGATGTCAAGGCTGAATCCGGTAAGATCAACAAGGGGGAAGCTGCCCCAGAGTTTCCATGTGCTGTTGACGGTCTGCGCACTGTCGGGATTTGCGGGGAAAGCGTCAACATCACTCATAACAATAGGGTATGCATTGCCGTAAGGGTCGCATATGCCGTGTTCTTCAACCATTTGAGCAAAGGCTTCCGCAACGGTGGCGGGGTTTTCAAAATCCTTCATAAGGTTCCAGAAAGTCTCTTCATATACATAGTCGCCTGCGAAAGTGACGCTCTGAGAATAGCCGTAAACAACGCCTGCACCCGCGCGAAGCAGTGCTGCACCGGTGGTGCCTTGGCCGCTGCGCTTCATACCTTCGCAAATTGCCATCCAAACGAGACAGTTTGAAAGGGGTGCAGGGGTATGGTGTTCAATATAACGACCGTCGATATATGCGGCACTGCCGGCATAAACCGCCCAACCGTTGTTGTAATCTTCCTGAGTGATGCCGGAACTTGTTGTCAGGCAGAGATAGGATGACGTGCCGTCCTGGGTGCCGTGACTGTCAAAAAATACAACGCCTTTATTCGGGAAATTTTCTGCGATTGCGGGACCGGTCGCTGCCGTGCTCTGGATAAGCAGGTAGTCGCCGCCGGTTGCGTCCGCGACGGACTGCGCTTCACGCTTGTACTGATCGGTGAAGCTGCTGTCGTGACCGTAGTAAGGTGCAATCAGAAATACGTCGGCGGATTCGGCGTCTTTGAGGTTTTCGGTTTTTCCGCTGCCCTTTGAAAGAACAACGCCTTCCTTAACGGGTGCGCAGTCGGTGTTGAGTTCATTGCGGAGTCTGTAGTTGTATGCACAATACATGCCGTCAACGGTGAAGTAGAAGCCGTCCTTCGTGAAGTCGGAGAAGCTGTCCTTATCAACGGTGTTGAGGTTCAGTGCAGCGGTGTAAACTGCATTGATGACCTCGGTGCGGCTCATGCCCTGAGCAAGAGCGTCTGCTTCGGCTGCATCGAGTGCCGCCCAAGCGTTGTCGAGTTTGCGCATTGCTGCTGCTTCGCCTGCAATGCCTTCGATGCTTTCCGCAAAAGCGGCAGCGGGAAGAACTGCAAACGCCATGATGAGCGCGAGCAGAACAGCCGTCAGTTTACGAGTTTTCATGTGTTCCTCCTGAGTTTTGCTTTGCGGCGGAAAACGATGAATGCCAATTCTCTGCCGCATATTGTATTTTAGCATCTGCCCGCAGAATGTCAAGAAAAAATATCGCTCCTGACGAAGTTGATATTTACGTTTAAAAGCTGTTTCAAATTTAAAACCCGTTTTGAATGAATATACCGATTTCGGCTCTTTTCACATCCGCGTTTCTGTGGTATAATAAATTGATTTGGAGCAGGTATTGCTCCGCATTTCGGAGGTACAAAAGTGGCACGAAGCATGACAGGGTTCGGTCATGCGGTCGTTTCAAAAGACGGCCGCGAATTGTCGATTGAACTGAAATCGGTCAATCATCGCTTTTTGGATCTTGCGCTCAGAATGCCGCGCTCGCTTGCCTTCCTTGAGGACACGGCGCGGAACACGCTCGGCACGATGCTTGCGCGCGGCCATGTTGACATTTTTGCCAATTACCGCAACACGCGGAACGATTCAAAAAAAGTTGAAATAAACATGCCGATGCTCTCGGCATATATGACCGCCGCCCGGCAGGCGGCGGAGGAACTCGGCATTGAAAACGATCTGACACTGTCGCGTGCGCTGAGGCTTACGGATATCGTTTCCGTGACAGAGGCCGACGACGACAGGCCCGCGCTTGCGGAACTGATGAAAGATGCCTTGACCCGCGCCGCAAACGAGCTTATCGCAATGCGTATGCGCGAGGGTGAAAGGCTTTCATCCGACATGAAAACACGACTCGGCGTGATTGCGGATATTCGCGAAAAAATCTCGGAACGCGCCCCGCTTGTCGTTGAAGAACAGCGAAAAAAGCTTAACGAACGCATTGAAAGCCTGCTCTCCGAAACGGAAATCGACAGGGCGCGCCTTGCAACGGAAATTGCATTATTCGCGGATAAAGTCAGCATCGACGAGGAGCTTGTCCGTCTTTCGAGCCATATTGCCGTGGCAGGCGAACTGCTTGAAAACAACGGTTCTATCGGAAGAAAACTGGATTTCATCGTTCAGGAGATGAATCGCGAGTTCAACACCATCGGGTCAAAAGCGAACGATAAAACAATTGCGTCTCTTGTTATCGACGGCAAAGCCGAGCTTGAGAAGATGCGCGAACAGGTGCAGAACTTTGAATAAACCTAAAACCGAGTTTCGGCATTCGTTCCGCAATTCGGCAGCAGTGCTGTGTGCGGTTTGCACAAGGGCATCAAAAAAATAAAGAGGGTACAAACACTATGATGAAAAAACGCGGCATGCTGATCGTCATTTCCGGCCCTTCCGGAGTCGGCAAAGGCACTGTTGCAAACAGATTGCTTGAAAAACACGACAACATCTGCTTCTCCGTTTCCGCAACGACCCGCGCAATGCGTGAGGGTGAGGCGGAAGGCGTGAATTATTTTTATAAAACAACCGAGGAATTCGATACAATGATAGAACAGGGAGAATTCCTTGAGTATATGCGTGTGTTCGGCAAAAATTACTACGGCACGCCGAGAAGCTACGTTGAATCAAAGCGCAGTGAAGGCATAAGCGTTTTGCTTGATATCGATGTCAAAGGTGCAATGCACGTTAAAAACAATTGCCCCGACGCAATAACGATTTTCATTGCGCCCCCTTCACTGGCGGAGCTGCACAGGCGGCTTGTGGGCAGAGGGACGGAGACTCCCGAAGCGGTTGCCCGAAGGTTTGAAGAGGCAAGAACGGAACTTGAATACATTCCGAAATACGACTATGTTGTTGTGAACGATGAAATTGAGTCGGCCGTTCAAAATATCGAATGCATACTCAATGCCGTCGGATGCACTCCCGAATATAACCGCGAGCTTTTGCCCGCGCTGCTCGGCGAAACCTTCTCCGAGTGACGAACGGTGCTGCGGAGGGCGGGCCGCATGATAATCGTATAATAGTTTTAAATTGAGCGTTAAATTTATTGAATACTTACTGTTGGAGGTAACATAATGAGTCACCAAATGAACCATCCGCCGGTTGTTGAACTGGAAAACATCGCGGGCTGTCGCTATATGCTTGTAACAGCCGTTGCAAAGCGCGCAAGGCAGCTGCTTGTTTCAAAGGAAGAATCATCCGACAAAAAGCCTGTTGCAAAGGCTGTTGACGAACTGTACAACGGCGAGCTCTGCGTCAGGTATCCTGCCGAATACTATCAGACTTCCGAAAAATAATCCGTAACTGCGGAACATTCAAATCAAGCTTTATATGTTATGCGCCGAAAGGCGGGGGTGAACAGCATGTTTGCAAGGGTAATAGTTGATATTTCAAATGCCAATGTAAACAGGCTGTTTACTTATGCCGTTCCGGAAGAAATCAGTCTGTGCGAAGGGCAGCGCGTTATCGTTCCGTTCGGGCGTGGGAACCGACCGATTGAGGGCTTTGTGCTTGAACTTGTCGATGAACCGGGAACGGAGCGTGAGCTTAAATCCATCGTGCGAACGATTGAGCCGTACTCGGCGCTGTTGCCCGATCAGCTCAAGCTTGCGGATTGGATGTGCAAAGCGTACCATTGCACAACCGCCGATGCACTTCGGGTCATGATTCCCGCCGCGCTGCGCGGTTCAAAAGTTAAAGAAAAAAAAGTGCGCACTCTGCACATTGCGGACAATCTTGATATTGAAGCAGTGCGTGCTTCAATGCTGAAAAAAGACGGAACGCCGCGTGCGCCGAAGCAGTTTGAAGTTTTTTCTCTGCTTTTATCGGGCAGAGCGGAGCTTTCCGCAAGCGATATAAATGCGTTCGTGCCCGGTGCGGGCGCAGCTGTTGCCGCACTTGTTAAAAAGGGCATTCTTGTTGAACAAGGGCGCGAAACCTATCGAAATCCTTTTGCAAACAGAGATATTCAGTTAACGGAGCCGCTGCCGCTTCTTCCGGCGCAGCAAAACGCACTTGAAAAAATCAAATCCGCCGATGCCGGAAGCTGTCTGCTTCTTCACGGTGTCACGGGGAGCGGAAAGACCGAAGTTTATATGCAGGCAATTGCGAACGTGCTTGAAAACGGCGGCGGCACAATTGTTCTTGTCCCGGAAATATCACTGACACCGCAGACGACGGACAGATTCAGGAGCAGATTCGGAAACAATGTTGCCGTTCTGCACAGTCATTTGAGCGACGGTGAGCGTTTTGACGAATGGCGGCGGATACGCTTCGGCAAGGCAAGGGTCGTTGTCGGCGCAAGGTCAGCAGTGTTTGCGCCGGTGGAAAATCTGCGTATCATCATAATTGATGAAGAACATGAGCCGAGCTATTACTCCGAAATTACTCCAAAGTATTCCGCTGCCGAGGTTGCGCTGCGTCGGGTCAAACTCTGCGGTGCAAAACTTGTCCTCGGCAGTGCGACTCCGTCGCTCACAACATATTATCGTGCAAAGCGGGGCAGGTACATACTGCTTGAGATGCCGAACAGAATAAACGGTGTGCCGATGCCGAAAGTTGATGTTGTTGACATGCGCGAGGAGTTTTTGAACGGTAACAACAGCATTTTTTCAAGCTTGATGATAAAACGGCTGAAAGAATGCCTTGAAAAGCACGAACAGGCGATTCTGTTTCTCAACAGGCGCGGGTATTCATCCCATGCCGAATGCCGCGCGTGCGGATTTGTGTTCACCTGCCCGAACTGCGACGTTGCATTGACCTATCACAGGTTTGATGAGTCGCTCCGCTGCCACTATTGCGGGGCGAATTATAAAATGCCGAAAACCTGTCCGTCCTGCGGCAGGGAGTACATCAAATACACGGGAATCGGAACTCAGCAGGTTGAGGAACAGCTGAAACTTGTGTTTCCGAATGTGCGCTGTTTGAGAATGGATATGGACACAACAAGCGGCAAAACCGCACATCGGGATATACTTGATGCATTCACGCGGCGCGAGGCTGATGTGCTTATCGGCACGCAAATGGTGGCAAAGGGGCTTGATATTCCGAATGTGACGCTTGTCGGCGTCGTGTTTGCTGATTCAACACTTTTCCATTCGGATTTCCGCAGCAGCGAACGTACGTTTCAGCTTTTGACGCAGGTCGCGGGTCGTGCCGGCCGTGCCGATAAAGAAGGACGCGTCGTGATTCAGACCAATGCGCCGGGACACCGCGCAATACGGCTCTGCACGAAGCATGATTATAAAACATTCTATAATCTCGAAATCGGAGACCGACTGCGGACGCTGTTCCCTCCGTTTGCGGTATTTGTGCGGGCGCAATTCGCCTGTGCCGATGAAAACGCGGCGGCAGATGCGGCGGAAAGGTTTGCAAACGGCGTGACAAAAACCATTTTAACTGCATTAAAACCCGCAAACGCGGAAAATGAGCTTGTTTTCGCACTCGCGGGTGCCGCGCCGATTCGCCGCAGGGAGGGGCTGTTCCGCTATGCGGTTATAATTAAGTTGGTTCGCACCGCAAATACGGCCGCAGCAATCAATGCAATATACGCTTTCAGCGACGGCTGCGCGGATGAATGCTATCGCGGCATTGAAGTCAACCCGCAGGATATGCTTTGACAGAATAACAAACCCGCAGCTGAAAGCGGAAAAAGATACGAACTATGAACGGATTGAATGCATTAAACATGCGGCAGGAGCCGAAGCGCGGCGCAAAACTTGCCGAAAAACTTAAATGTGAAAAGAGCAGCATACACTATCTCAGCATTTTGAACGGAAATACGCGGGGACTTGTTTGGACGGACGATCCGACGGCACCGCGGCTTGCGGTCGTATACAGTTATCTTTTGGGCGGATTCCAGATAATGGGAACTCCGCTGCAAACGGCGGAGGAATATGCCGCTTTCCGTCTGTTTTTTGAGAACAAAGTATTTCCGTTGGCAAAAGATGAATTCGAACTGAGTGAATTTGCATATTCCGCCGACACGGAAGAGCTTTCGGATATGATGCGCGTTGTTTTTTTCGACAAAGAGCTGTTCGAACAGAAACAGCTTGTTTATCGCACGGCAGAAGAATACAGCGCGGCGGAAATGCCGTTCATTCATGCGGCGGAGGGGCGGCCGATGCGCATTCGGCGTGCCTCGGAAAGCTTCTTGCGCGAAAATGTTGAGTTTGCAGGGGCTTATCTTCCCGAAATTTTGGAAAGCTACAAAAGCTTTGCGGATTTTTTGAAACATGGTTTTGCCTTTTTTGCGCTTGAGGGCGAAAACATCTGCGGAAACATAATTTCAAACGGAGAATACAACGGCTGCTGCATAGTCGGGGCGGATACAAAAGCGGAATATCGACGGCGCGGCATTGCATCGGCGTTGCTGCGCACCGCAATTGAATCTGCACGGGAGCGCGGGAATGAAATAATATGGGAGTGCGCAGAAGAAAACATACCTTCGGTGCGCACTGCCGAAAGCTGCGGAATGCATCGCTGCGGAGAGTTTTTCGTCCGCTGGTTTGAATTCGAACCGAAAACTCCGCAAGATTAATCAAATCGTTTCAACAGCTTGCGAAATTGAATTTTCGAAAACGAACATCGGCGCGGTCGTGAGGGCCGCGCTTTTAATATATTTTTAGAAATGAGATTTAATGCTTGACACGGCATAAATCGGTGGTATAATAATAACAGGAATCATTCCTAAGGAGGCGTGAATGACAAGGCAGCGACAGTTGATTTACAACATCATACAACGGGCGGACGATCACCCGACAGCCGAAATGATTTATGCAAGGGCAAAGGCCGAAATGCCGTCCATTGCATTCGGAACTGTCTATCGGAATCTGAAACTCATGGTCGATGCCGGAGAGATCCTTCACATTCCCGTTGCCGGTGAGCCGGACAGATACGACAAGACCATTCGTCCGCATGAACACATGCAGTGTATCGAATGCGGCAGGGTTGCCGACTGTGACCCGGGTGACCTGAAATCATATTTCAGCAGCAGAATCGGCGAAGAAATTGTTTCCTACACACTCAACCTTTTCTATATCTGCAACGAATGCAGACAGAAGCGGAAAAGGGAGAATAATCAAAAACGAGCATAAAATGCTGACCGGCGGCGCGTGCCGCAAAAAATAAAAATCTTTGGAGGATAAAAGTATGAAAAAGTTTGTATGTTCAGTATGCGGTTACGTTCATGAGGGCGATTCCGCACCCGAAGTATGTCCCGTTTGCGGTGCACCCGCAGAAAAGTTCATTGAGCAGTCCGAAACAATGAGCTGGGCAGCAGAGCATGTTGTCGGCGTTGCACAGGGCGCACCCGAGGATATTATGGCGGATCTGCGTGCAAATTTCGCAGGCGAATGCACCGAAGTCGGTATGTACCTTGCAATGGCAAGGGTTGCACACCGCGAAGGTTATCCCGAAATCGGTCTCTATTGGGAAAAAGCAGCCTATGAAGAGGCTGAGCATGCTGCAAAGTTTGCAGAACTTCTCGGCGAAGTTGTAACTTCCAGCACCAAAAAGAATCTTCAAATGCGTGTCGAAGCCGAAAACGGCGCAACCGCAGGCAAGACCGATCTGGCAAAGCGTGCAAAGGCTCTTAACCTTGATGCAATTCACGACACCGTTCATGAAATGGCGCGTGACGAAGCCCGTCACGGCAAGGCTTTCGCAGGTCTTCTGAACAGGTATTTCGGCGAATAAACATACATTCGGTGATTATCCGAACGGCGGATAATCACGATATGCTGATTACATATTCCGCATGACAAAACTCGGCACAGAATAAAGATATCGCGGCCTCGTTTACGGAAGCCGCGATATTTTTATTTTATTTTAAATCAAAAGGCGAAAAGTAAACAGTGCTGTTTCATTCCGATCTCAGCGCGGCAACGGGATCCTTCTTCGCCGCAATTCGCGAGGGTATGATGCCCGCAATAAGTGTCAAAACCATGCTTATCAGAACCAGTATTATGCCGGCACGCCACGGAAGGACGGCCGTCAGCGTGTCGATGCCTGTGAGCGACCGAACGATAAGGTTCAGCGGGATGCACAACAGCATTGATGCAATTATTCCGATCGCACCCGCACAGAAACCGATAATCAGCGTTTCGGCATTGAACACGGATGAAATATCGCGTTTTGATGCGCCGATGGAGCGCAGAATACCGATTTCCTTCGTGCGTTCAAGCACTGAGATATAGGTAATTATGCCTATCATAATTGAGGATACAACCAGAGAGATGGCAACAAACGCGATAAGCCCGTATGAAACGGCGTCGATCATTGTTGTAACTCCGGACATAAGCAGCGCAACATAATCGGTATACTCAATAGCCTTATCCTCGTCTGCATTCCGGTTGTATTCCGCAATGTTGTCAGCGATAGCTTCCTTATCCTCAAATGTTGCAGCATACAAATTAACGGTTTTGGGCGAATCGGGATCAACTGCACCGAGTTTTTCAAGTGCTTCGTCAAGCGTTGTTCCGGAAACCTTTGACGGCATGAATTTATCATAGTATTCCGCAAGCTTGTCAACACTCGTGTCGTTTGCAATTGTTTTATCAAAAATATCCGCAACGGCGGCATATCCGGCCGTGCCGAAAAGATCGTTCGGTGCGGAATGTTCGAAAATAATCTGCATGATTTCGGCTTCGGCTTTGTCGGCATATTTCTTTTTTACGGCAGAAACAAGCTGTTCGCGCATCAAAGTCCGAAGCTCTTCATCCGTATAGTCGGAAAGATATTCCTCCGCAGTGGCAACATCAAACCCGTATGTTGCCGCCGCAAGCTGAACCATTGATTCACGCGTCGGATACATTGCCATATATTCATCAACAACTGCATCAAGCTCCGCCTGCTCGGGTTCGGCAATGATTTTTTTGTAGATTTCCGTTTTCTGCATGTCCGTAAGGGATGCAAAATAAGCGGTAACTTCTTCCGCCTTTTTGTCTGCCGACAGTTCGTTTTCGGAGTCCAAAGTGAAAGGAAGTCCGGTTAAAACATCAAGATTCACGTTTTCCGGGGATTTCTGTTCGCGGACAATTTCACTTTCGTTCGTTTTCTGAATTATATAGTCGGAAAGGGCGGAAGTGTAGCCGAAAACTCCGTTTACTGAAGCAGCCTTGTTGTCGTTCGGGCGAATAATACCTGCAAGCCGCAGATCGAGTCCGTTTTTGATAACAAGCTCCATTGCGGCGGCGTCATCGCCGATATATTTCCATGAACCGCCGTTTTCACCGGTCGAATACGATTTTGAGTAATAATCTGAATTCAATATCAGCTTGAATTCGGTGCCGATAAGCTCTTCAAACTTTGCGGAGCGTGTATCCGTCACGATTTCCTCGCCTTTAAGAACGGAGTTAAAAATCCTTGTGATTTCGGCGGTGTCCATAAGCCCGAGAGCATAGAAAGCAACGTCGGATACTTCGTTGTTTTTATCAATAACAAGCACAATATCGTTGGCACTCTTCGGCCATTCGCCCGCAACAAGCTCATATTGATTCAAAACAAGCTCGGAAACGAGTGCGCCGTCCGCTCCGGAAAGGATTTCGTCCCAAAGATTCATGTTTCCCATGCGGGAGGTCATCATGTTAATCATACTGACGCCCTTGTCGCCTTCGGATGTTTCATCATCGGCAAACAATGCGGAGGTCATATCCGTACTGTGATATTTCCCGTCCGTGCCGATGACATACGCGTTGACGGTAAGCCCGTAGCCGTACCGCACGGAGCTTACATATTCTCGAAGATCGGTCTTTGCGGTTGAAGCATCAAGCTCCGAATCAATATACTTTTTAAACGATGCAAGGTCATTTACTTCGTCTCCGTCCGAAACGGTTGCGTTCAGCATTTTGTAGAGCCGAGGATCGGAGTAAACTGAATCCGCATCACGGTTTTTCAGTGTTTCATCGTCCGTCTTTTCGTTTGCTGCCGTCAGCATACTCATGAAATCGTTCGGTTCGCGTTCGACTGTGATAGGGTAGGAGGTCAAAGTATCTTTCTGGATTGCATTGACATAGTTCTGAATGCCGGTTGAAAGCGCAAGAATCAATGCAATGCCGATAATGCCTATCGAACCCGCAAAAGAGGTCAAAAAAGTCCTGCCCTTTTTCGTTGAAAGGTTGTTTAAACTCAGCGAGAGCGCGGTAAAAAAGGACATGGAAGTCCGTTTTTTCTTTTGTTTTTTATCAAAAGTGCTGCCCGCCCCGCGTTCTTTTTCTTTCGTCAAAGTTCGTTCGTCATTGCTCACGGGGTTTGTATCGCTCGAAATCTGCCCGTCATGAAGCTTCACAATTCGCGTTGCATACTGCTCCGCAAGTTCGGCATTGTGTGTAACCATTATGACAAGGCGGTCTTTTGCGACTTTTTTCAGCAGCTCCATAACTTGGGTTCCGGTTTCGCTGTCAAGTGCACCGGTGGGTTCATCCGCAAGTAAAATATCGGGATTATTAACAAGCGCACGTGCAATGGCAACGCGCTGCATCTGTCCGCCGGACATTTGGTTCGGCCGCTTATGCTCCTGTCCTTTGAGCCCGACTTGTTCCAACGCTTCACATGCGCGTCTGCGCCGCTCCTGCTTTGATACGCCGGAAAGTGTCAGTGCAAGCTCAACGTTTGAAAGCACGGATTGGTGCGGAATCAAATTGTAACTCTGAAAAACGAACCCGACGGTATGGTTTCTGTAAGTATCCCAGTCGCGGCTTGTGTATTGTTTTGTGGAAACACCGTTGATAACAAGGTCGCCGCTGTCATAGCGGTCAAGCCCTCCGATGATGTTGAGCAAAGTTGTTTTGCCCGAACCGCTCGGGCCCAAAACCGCAACAAACTCATTGCTGCGGAATTCAAGGCTCACGCTGCTCAGTGCGTTCTGAACAAGATCGCCGGTTTTATATTGTTTGGAAACTTTTTTTATTTCAAGCACTTTTCGTTGCCTCCGGACAGAAATTTGCGGACCGGATCCCGTCGATCCGCCTGCATACAGTATAACGCAGAATCATTAAAAAAACATTAACTCAAGTTAAAACAATGGAGAATTTCTGCGGCAAAAAAAGGCAGAATTCAGTCATTGCTCATCATGTTCGCACACCGGAAATGCTTGCGGGGCCGCGCTGCCGTGCCGCAGTCTGTTCCGAATGTGCTGAACGACGGTGGCGATGAATTCGGCATTTGTCGGCTTGCCCTTTGCGGAATCCGTTGTGTTGCCGAAAAGCTCAAATTGCATGTAGAGATTCCCGCCCTCCCATGCACACTCGATGGAATAGCGAATTGCTCTTTCAACCGCGGCCGGAGTGGAATGATAATACATTGCAACGTATTCATACATGCGTTTGAGATCCGCATCGACTCCGAATATGCGCATACAGACAAGCAGCCGCAGAAATTCCGTGCCGCGATGCTCGTTTTGCAGTCCGAGCGGCAGCAATATGGAATCGGTCACCATTGCATATCGACGCTTCTGTTCGTCCAGCTCGCTGAAAAACGCAGGGTTATTTATTGCCTGTTCAAGTGCTTCAAGATCCGATTTGCCGCGCTTTTTCTCATAGTCAAGACATTTTTCGATTATAGCTGCGGCCGTTTGTTCGACAGGGGCAGAAAACGAAAGCAGTCCGTCAATCTTTTCATTGCGGCTGATTCCGATAAGTGATTTCGTCATCTTAGGTGCACAAACAAAAAAACGTGCATTGCGGCACAGCTTGCTTTGCCGAAGGGTGTTTATCAGCGCGAACGCATCAATATCGGGAAGAGAAACGCTGACAACAAAAACCGAAGGAATCTCATCAAACAGCATTTTCCAAACATCATTGCCGCTGCGAACGGGCGGAAGCATATGCAGTGTGCCTCCCAAAAGCTCGGTAAGCCTGTTTGCGTATTCGCGCTTCTTATTCAAAGGACGTTCCTCACAAACAACAATCCCGCGAAGTCTGTCAATATCCGACAGGTTACCTGTCTCCATCAATTCCTCAACGGAACGCCTGCCGTTCAGGCAGACTGCCGAAAGCGGATCGTAAGGCGAGGCGTCTTCACTGTCCTCCGGTTCACGGAGGCAATCCGTTTCATACAATTCGACAGGTTCCGGTATCTCAATAATTTCACCGTCATCGGCCGTGATCGCGCTTTGCTCAGCCTGCTTTTTTTTGTCTTTTGCAGTTTTGCCGCCGGTGTAAACACTGCCGCACACGGTTGCAATGTGTGCAATCGAAGTTTTTCTGCGTCTGCTGCGCGTTTTTTCGGCTGTCAATCCGCCCTCTGTATCCGCTGTTTCGGCAGGTTGTTCCGCATTATCGGTTTTATTCGGTTTGTCCATGTTCGGGATTCCTCCTCCGCAGATTACTGCTGTTAGTTTAGCACAGTCGGAATGCGGCGGCAAGTCCGTTTTGCCGCTTTTTTTGCCGCATCCTGTCGCGGAGGGCGAAACGATGTGTTCAAATCCGAATAAATCGGAGCCTTTGGAATATTATAAATATATTGAGTCGGCGGAGATATTGCATTTGTCCGAATGCCGAAAAAATTACCGCATAAATACCGAAAAATTTTTTTAAAAAAATGTGCAAAGCCGTTGACAAATGAATATTGTGCGTTATAATGAAGTTGATGATAGCTCATATATCTCAAATTTGGATGTTGCGGGGAGGCAAATAAACATGAAACCGTTCAAAACGCTGTGTGTTGTGCTTCTGGCGGCAATGTTAGTTTTAACAACGGCTGCCTGCGGTTCAAAAGGGAAAACAAACGACAACCTGCAAACAGGCGGCAGTGCTTCACAGAAACAGGATAAAAAAACGATTGTCTGTTCCGCAGATTATCCGGAATATACGTCAGTTGATGATCTTTCGGCTCACGCAGAATATGTCGTATACGGAACGGTGCTGTCCGAGCGATATGAATCGATGTCTCTTCGTATTCCGGAAAGCGGCGCAGAATCCGCAGAAGCAGGGCAGGACAACGAGCAGACTGTTGTGACAGTCTATGAGGTTCGCGTGAAGGAGAGCTACTCCGGAGCAGCAAGCAGCGGAGATGTGCTTAAAGTAATGCTTTTGGGAGGAGAAACTGAGGATACCGTTTACCAATATGAAGACAGTCCCGAAATTGAAATCGGTTCGGAATATGTTTTCTTCCTCAGCGGAAGCCAAATTGTTGAAAATGGGGCTTGGCTTTTGAACAATACACAGGCATTGTATGCAGCCAACGGCGAAACTGTTTCGAAAACGGCAGAACAGGGATTTGCACTGTCTTTCGACTGGCTTGAAGCAATCAAAGCTCAGTGAACGTAAAGCTCGATAGTGGGATTAGCTGTAAGGTTTTCCTACACTTGCAGAAAAGGGCAGGCGGCAGAGTGCCGCCCGCTCTTTATTTTCAGCTGCGGAACTTACAGTGCCGCTTATACGGAAAATTTAAAAATTTGCCGCGTTATGTCCAAAAAATAATTGCTATTGCCGCACTGCAGTGATATAATTTATGCGGCATGGCTGCCTGCAAAGACAAACATGCACAAAACGAAACAGGAGCAAGTACCATGAAAAAGCTTTTCGCTGCACTGCTGGCGTTTCTGATGGTTTTCACCGTTATGCCCGCAGCATTTTCCGCCGCAGCGACGGAAACACCCACAGAGAACGGACAGCAGCCGACGGACAACGCCGGCGTGACGCTGTTCGGTTTTGCCGATTGGAAACTTACAAACGGCGTGGCAGAACCTTCAAAGCCCTATAATTTTATCGGTTTCAATTCCGAAAATCCTTCTGCAGTTCAGTCAAAACTGAACCTTGGCAGCAAGCTTTCCTTTGCAGCCGAGATTATCGGAACAACTATTTATGCTTTTGCACACACCTACACCGATGATGCAGATGTTACCACTGCCGATGATCTTTACACCATCGACACCAATGCATCAACGTGGAGCGCGACAAAAGTCGGCGGCAACCACATGGATTACAGCGTTGTTGACCTGACTTACGCAGCCGATACCGACACCCTCTATGCAATGGTGCAGGAGGATGAAACGGCGGATCAGCTCATCATGACCGTAAATCGCAGCACCGGCGCACTGACCGAAGTTGCAAACCTTTCCGAACTTGAAGTTGCCTGCATCAACAAGTTTGCATATATCGGCGGCGGACAGTTCTACACCACTGCACATAACGGCGGACACGGCCTCATCATCAACACAAGCGGCAGCATCGTTCGCGAACTCGGGCAGAGCGTTTTCCCCGGCGTCGAACAGCTCACCGCCGTGACGTATTATCCGCAGGGCAATTGCCTTTTCGGTGTTGCTTTCCGCAACATTCCCGCAGGCAATTTCGGCATCCTGCTCAGAATCGATCCCCAAACGGGTGAATCCGAAGAAATCGGCGCAATCGGCGGCGGGTTCGGATATTCGCTCACGAGCATTTTCCCGGTGCCCAATGTTCAGATAAGCCTTCCCGAAGTGCCGGATACGGAGGCAATGAATGCCGCACTGAATGCCCAGGGCAGCAATTTGACCTTCATGAACGACGGCAACGCTCCGTGGGTCGTTCGCAGCGACAACGGCAGAACTTATATGCAGTCCGCAACGCAGGAAGCAAATAACAGCACCACAACCATAAAGGCGGTGTTTAACGGCCTTACCGCCGGGCAGGTGCTTTCCTTCGACTGGATGGTTTCAAGCGAAAACAATTACGATTGGCTCAGCTTCTATGCCAACGAGAACCGCGTTGACAGAATCAGCGGCACCGCAAATTGGACAACAAAGACCTACACCGTTCCCGCAAACGGAGATTATACCTTCCGCTGGGTTTATTCAAAGGACAGCAGTATGTCAAGCGGCAGCGACTGCGGTTCGATCGATAACATCTCCATCACGGGAACTCAGCCCGCACCCTATGATCCCGGCGCACAGGCCGACGAGTTGGATGCAGCTGTTAATGCAGTCGGCAGCACGCTGCATTTCATGAACGATCCCCTCAATCCGTGGGCGATTGACACAAGCGAAAACGGCAGGTTGAGCGTAAAATCAACAGTCGGAAGGACAGAGCGTCATCAGGTGCTCTATACCATCATTCGCAACGCAAAGGCGGGCGATGCAGTCTGCTTTGATTGGAAAGTTGTAACGCAGGGGCTTCCCGTCGGCGGCGAATACGGCTCGATCAGCATTGATAAGCTTGTTTTCCGCATCAATCAGGCGATTGTTGAACAGATCAGCGGAACAACCAATTGGGAGAACTGCGCGTATGTAATCCCCGAAGACGGTGATTATTACTTCTCTTGGGATTTTATTGCCTATGATGAAAGCGAAGTTGTGAATGCTGTTACCTCATGGGTCGATAATGTTTCCTATGTTGAAGATTATGTTCCTCCCGTTGCTCCGGGCGACCCCGCTCAGTTCAATGCGGCAGTCAACGCACCCGGCGAAAACAGGAACTTTGTCAACGACTATGCCCATCCTTGGGTTGTTGTCACCGACAGCGGCCGCAGCTGCGTGCGCAGCGATATTGCAGGTATGCGCCTGACTGAAACCGAATTCACGATTGACATGGGATATCTTGAAGCAGGCTCGGTGATTTCATTTGATTGGAAAACAAGCAGCGAAATGTACGGAGACAGAGTTTGCCTCACACTCAATGGGCTTACGCAAAAAGTTGCTTCGGGTCAAACTCCTTGGAACTCTGTACGATTCGAAGTTCCCGTTTCAGATTATTACACTGTTGGCTGGAAATATGAAAAAGACGATATGTGTGATGAATATGACGACTGCGTTTATGTTGACAACGTAAAGATCGAACCGGTATATAACGGAGAGTATTACACGGTCACTTTCATTGACGGTGTTGACGGCAGCGTCATTTCCGAAGTTTCAGTTCCCGAAGGCGGCTCTGCGAATTTGCCCACTCCGCCCGTGCATGAGGGCTACACCTTCAGCCATTGGGAAGGAACCTATCAAAACGTATCCGCCGACAGCACCGTAACCGCTGTTTACACTGCAAACGGTATCATGGGCGATGTTGACGGTGACGGCAGAGTTACCATTGCGGACGCAGTCGCAATCATGCGCCACGCGCTTGATTTGACTCACATTCCCGAACAGTACCTGCCTTTTGCCGATGTCAACGGTGACGGCACCGTAAACCTTTCGGATGCCGTAACGGTAATGCGCATGGCAATCGGTGTTATGTGATCTGAATTCCGCAAGCATGAATTAAAACAGATTGATTTTACACTGTTCAGCTGACGAAAAATCAATCAAATAACAAAAAGCACCCCACTTGTTAACATTATAATGTTTAACAAATGGGGTGCTTTTCAATTAGCAGAGCGGGTGATTCTTTTGCTTTTTAATAAGGCAATGCGTGAAGCGTTCAGCCCGTGAGCAATCCGTATTTTTTCTTGATTCTGCGCAGTTTATTGAGTATCGGGCGCGTCAGCACCAAAAGAAAAACCACCGTTGCACCGGCAAAAATAAGGTTGAACGGCAGCCCTGAAGCATATGCTGCAAGCAATGCCGCCAACGTCGGTTCCGAACCCGCCATAAGGACATATGCCGAATCCATGATGCCGCCGTAGATGAAAAAGGTTGATAATGCACCGTAAAGGCACAGTAGTGCACGCTGAGTTTTTGTTCTGATATCCTTGCGGAAGACCAGCCCGGAGATGAATCCCAGCAGCCCGAGTGCAAACATCTGCCACGGTGTCCACGGACCTTGCCCGAAAAACATGTTGGATACAAACGCAGTTAATGCACCCGTAATGAAACCGGCCTCGCACCCGAGTGAAACGCCTGTGATGATTACTGTTGCAGCAATGGGCTTGAATTGCGGAAGCATATAGAATGCAGCGCGTCCTGCAACACCGAGTGCGGTCATTACGGCAATCACAACAAGCTCGCGTGCACGCGGGCGTCGCTTTTCAAATATCATAAGGAACGGAATAAATGAACAAATGATTATGAGTGATGCGGTGATATAATAATACCGATCGTTAAATTCAAGCATTCCGACTGCAATAACGGCGGGAACAAACACAAGCAGCAGCACGATTGAAACAATACGCCGGCGAAGCTCGGCCTTTTCAGTCTTATACCGCTTTGCAGTGTTCGGCTTTGATTCCGATCGTTCGTTTTTTGTTTCCAAGGCAGCAGGCTGCTTGTCAGTCATCGTTTTTCTTCCTTTCGCAGCGGTTTGCGTAATCAATGACCTGTTCCGAAGTCAGCGCATCGGGGATTATTCCACGGGAAATGCGGCAGGCGGATGTTGTGTAAAAACTGTTGCCGAGAAAAACATCCTGCGGCGTGCCCTCCGCAATAACGGTTCCGTTGAAAAACATTGCGCATCTGTCTGCAAATTCGGCACAGAATTCAATATCATGCGAAACAAGAACAATTGCCGTTCCGCGCGCCGCAAGCCGACGCAGCAAGGCTCCGAATTCAGCCTTAAAGAAAGCATCCATGCCTTTGGTCGCTTCGTCAAGAAAAATGACTTCGGGTTCGGGCAGGAGCAGCTTTGCAATTGCAGCACGCTGCAATTCACCCCCGCTTATGTCATACGGATTGCTGCCAAGGACGCTTTGAAGCTGCATAATGTCGATAACCTCTTCGATTCCGGAGCGCGGAAGCTTATATGCTTTGGCAGTCGCTTCCAACTCTTCGGCAACGGAATCCATAACAAAGCAGCAGAGCGGGTTTTGAACAAGAACTCCGATTTTTCCTGCTGAGCCTTTATCCTTCCGAAATGTTGAAATCGGCTTTCCGCGATATTTGACTTTTCCGCGATACGGGGCAAAAACGCCTGCTGCGGTCAAAAGCGCGGTGGTTTTGCCGGCGCCGTTTCCGCCGACGATGCAGGTAAGCTCGCCTGCATGAACATCGAAATTCATACCGCACAGTATGTCTTTGGAATCTTTTTCATATCGAAACCATGCTTCCCGAACGGATATAACTGTTTCGGTGTTTTTTCTGTTTTTGCTTGATTCAGCCTTTGCGGAAGCCCGGATTTGGTTTTCCGAAGCTTTGTGTCGGCAGGAATCCAACGAAAAATTATTCAAAAGGTAATCACGGGCACTGCGAACTTCAAGCGGTGCGCCGCGAAGAGTTTGCCCGTTTTGGCGTGTTTTTGCAAAAATGCGAACGGAGGAAGGCAGAACGCTGAAAAACTCATCATCACCCCGCAGTTTTTCGGCGGCATCGGCGGGAGAACAGTTCGAAACAATGCTCCCGCTTCGCATGAAGACAACGCGATCAACCATGGGAAAAAGGTTTTCAAGTCGGTGTTCGGTGATAATGACGGTTGTTCCGAGTTCGGAATTAATGCGCTTGAGCGTGTTGAAAAACTCGCCCGCCGCAATAGGGTCAAGCTGAGAAGTCGGTTCATCCAAAAGCAGAAGCTGCGGCTGCATAACCGTGACCGCAGCAAGACAGAGCAGCTGCTTCTGTCCGCCGGACAAAGCGGAAACAGGGCTGTCGAACCAGTCTCTGATGCCGAAAAAACTTGCCATCTCCGCAATGCGCACACGCATTTTTCGGTTATCCGTGCCGAGACTTTCAAGTCCGAAAGCCAATTCGTGCCGAACTTTATCCGTCACGATCTGCATCTCCGGATCCTGCATAACAAATCCGATTTTTTCGGACTGTTCGCGAAACGACAATTCTTCAATGGCTTTTCCGTTAAAATAAATTGCACCGCTCTTTTCGCCGTGCTGACTCAATGCCGGTTTACACTGCCGCAAAAGCGTGCTCTTGCCGCAGCCGGATGCACCGCATATAAGAACAAACTCGCCGGGCTGTATTTCAAGATTAATGCCGCTGAGTGCGGGCTGCGCCGCTTCAGGGTATGTAAAATTCAGATTTTTGATTTCGAGTAATGCCATGCAACGGACTCCTTGATGTTCATAATTACGGGTATCAGCAGCGTGAGTGCATATGCAATACATGCGGCGATAAACAGCGGTGAGGCGGGGTTCATGCGAAATTTCGGAAAATATGTGACGGTGATTTTGCCGCAGCCCGCCGCTGTTCCGAAAATTGCAATGCCTGCCGCAAGAAAAAGCGAAACAACCGTGTCCCGCCCGTCAAAGCGAAAGTCGGTATAAAAACTGCGCGGATGAAGCCCGAATCCCCGCGCCCGCATTGAATCTGCGGTTGTCACTGCGCTTTCCAAAGCCCATGTGATAAGCGCGGAGAAGATAAAAAGGCCGCTTTTGGCGCGTTTAACAATGCTTTTTGATGCAGGATCCCCATCCGAACAACGCTGCGCAAGTGCGATTTTTTTCGCTTGTTTTGTAAACAGCGGAACAAAGCGCAGCGCCATGGAAAGCACAACAGCAAGCGACGGAATGATTCTGCCGAACAGATAAAGGATTTTATCATCGGTTATTATGCGATTGAAGCATGAAAAAATAAGCAGAACAGAACCAAGCATAACTCCGGATGCCGCGCCGTATGCAACGGATTCAAGCGTCACCGGATTGCGCTTAAGGTAAAAAAGCACCGTAAGCCCCTTGTGGTTGAAAATCGGGTTCAGAATTGCCGTCAGAAGCATCAGCGGCAGAATGAACCTGCAAAAAAAACGAAGTGCATCCCGCATGCCATTAAGCTGCACAGTCCACACAAGGGCGGATAAAAACGAGATTCCGAGCAGCATGGGGTGCAGCAAAAGCATCGGCATTGCAAGAGCAAACCCGAAATAGATGATTGCCGCCGTCGGATGTATTGTGTCAAAACAATCTCTTTTCATCTGTAAAAAAACGCACTGCAGTGTCAGCCGGTAACTTCGGCGCCGACGTCTTTGCCGTAGTTGCAGGTGTAATGCCACTCAATGCTGTCTCCGGGCTGAACTTTATAATTGCTGCAGCCGTAATTCGGATAAACTCCGTTCACACTGTACACCCAGCCGCTGCCCTCACCGCAGTCAAATTCGTAAAGGTTGTTGATTCCTTCAATGTATGCGCTGTTGAAAACAGGGGTATAGCTGGATTCCATATGGATTTGCCTGTTTCGTGTTTCGCGGCAGAGAATATCGAAAACAGTCTCGCCGTCATTAAAGGACACGGATGTTTTTTTTAGTATTATTCCGTCGGACGGAAGCACGGAAAGTTTATCGGGGTCGAGCATCTCGATGCTTTGCAGTATCGTGCCGCACTCGATGAGCATTGTGCAGGTCTGCCCGTTTTCGGCGGAGGGAATATCCGAACACCCGGGGAACACGACTGTGCAGACAAACGCAAGCATCGCAAGCAGCAAAGCGGAAATACGCCGACTGCCGCACGAATTTTTCCGTTTAATAAAGGATAAAGATTTACTCATTGATATCACCGTTTTTGTTTCAAAATTGATTATTGCCGCCTGTTTCGCTTTTTGATAACGAAATATGCAGCGGTTCCGAGGAGGCAAACTGCTGCGGCAGCGATAACAACGGCAAAAACATGACTGCCTGATTTTGTTCGGTCGCTGCTCTGTGCGGAGGACGATTCACGCGGTGAAACAGCGTCGGTTGTTTCGATTTCCGCAGTTGCATCAGGTTCAAAAGAGGGACGGTTCGGCGAGGTTGACGCGGCAGAGGTGTCTGTCGGCACAGCATCGGTTGCAGGCGCATCAGTGTATGCCGCATCGGTTGCTGCCGTGTCGGTTGCCGGTGCAGTTGAGTATGCTGCATCCGAAGGTGCTGCATCGGTCGGTGCCGCCGTTGGTTTGCCCGTCGGCTTCGGCGTGGGTTTATCGGTTGGCTCGGCAGGAGAGACGGGGGAGACATCGTTCATGCTGTAAAGCGAGCTTCGCCCGGAAAGGAATCTGTCGTACGCGCAAAGTGCATATGCAGCCTGTTCGGTTGCCATTGAATTTGCGCCGCCGTTTGCCATGTGTGCAAATCCGCCGCCGACATAAAAAGCACAGAGTGCGTCAAGTGCCGAGTTTCCGTTTTTGATAAAGCGCGAATCCTTATGTGCATTGATTCCGACCGTGCTGAGCGCAACGAGCACTTGGGAGCAGCTTTCGGAGGTTTCAACACCGCCGGAAGAAAAACTCCCGTTTGCGTTTTGCAGTGCGGAAAGCTTTTCAACACCGCGTTCGATTGCGGCGGCCGCCTTTCTATACGGTGCAAGTGCGGTTATCGCCATTGCGGTAATATCCGCTTCCGCTGCCCCGAGTCCGAGTGCCCAACCTCCGCCGTCACATTCGCGTGAGAGCAAAAGGTCAACGCATTGGGATTTTATATCACTCATGCCGTAATTCTTGTTGCAGTCCAATGCGATAAGTGCAAAAATGACGCCGTTCAGACCCTGCTTTTTCACATAGTTGAAATCACCGAGCGGCGCGGTAAGATCAAACCCTGCGACAGAGCGTGCATCACGTCCGATTGAAGAAAGAGCGATAATAAGGCGCGAGTTTTCGGTTGATTTTTGAGGGTGCAGTTTCGGCGAACCGTTTGCGGCGACAAGCTTTTCGATTTTGGCATAGTATTCGGAAAAATAGCCGCTCTGTGTCGGATAGAACCCGCTGCGTGCAAGTGCAAGCACCTTCCATTCGCCGCCGACCGAACCGAATTCGGGCTTTGCGCCGCCTGCAAGGGTTCTCAAAACGGCGGAGTACTGCGCCGCATATCCGCTCCTGTAATCCGCCGTGCGGGCGGAATAAAGGGGCTGCCCGCTTTGCATGAAAAAGCTCGTTTGAGCAGAAATACCCTGAACGGGAACGGCGCAAAGCACCATTCCCGCAATCAGGGTAAGGATTATGGAAAATGTAAGAGGATGTCTTTTCAAATTATTGGTACCGACCGAACGGTACATATCGATTCCTGTTCCGCGAAACAAATTCCGCGGAACTGATTCAATTCGGTTTTATTCCTTTACTTCAGCCGTTAATTGCAATGCGGAGTGCGAGAAGCGCATCGGTCAGCGCAACTGTTCCGTTGCCGTCAACATCCGCCGCTTCAAGCGCGCTGCCGGTAAGGATCTGAAGCTGCATTGCGTGGCGGGCAATGAGCAGTGCATCGGATGCTGTAACAACTCCGTCACCGTCCGCATCTCCGGGAATAACGGAAACGGGTACGAGTGCATCGGTCAGTGCCTCGGCCGCTGCGGTGAGAACAGCCTGAGAGGATGTAATATCGGTGAGCGCGGATTCAAACGCAGTGAATGCGTCATGTGCCGCACCGCCTTCGGAAATCTGTGCGGAAAGTGCGGGATCCGAAAGAACGCTTGCATAAAGCTCGGTTTCGCTGCTGCGGGTCACGCCGTACGCGGGGTTGTCGAACGCGGGGAACATGCCCCAACCATCGCCGATTCCGAGATCCATGCCGTATCCGTAAACCGTGTACATCCAACGGTAAACCTTGTTGTCCGTAACTGTTGCCGCACCTGCGCCGACAGGAAGTGAAACATCGTTTTCAACGTACATCCAGCCGCCGAGATCGCTGTATTCAAACTCGCTGAGGATACCGTCGCCGTTTTCGGTGCCGTTCCAGCCGCCGGGCTGATAACCGAGGTTCTCCTCCGCCCAATCGGGGTAAGCTTCAAGTTCGGTCATAAGATAAGCGGGAACGGAGGGGGATGCCCCTGCTGCAAGCTGCGGGCAGCCGATGCCCTGAATGTAGCTTGCGTCATCGTCAGCAGCGCCGTTCATGACGCAGGCAAGGGAGTTGGCTGCAAGCACCCTTGCGGTAAGCTGTGCAAGAGTTTCACCGGGATTGTATGCAACCACGGTGGGTTCAAGCACGTAACCCCAGCCGAGCACGAATGCTTCAACGCAGATAACGGTTGTTCCGGGCGCAAGATTATACTCGTTAATGCCGGATTCGTTTGCATTCGGTGCGGCAAACGCCGAAACGGACGAAAGCATGATTGAAAGCACAAGAATAAAAGAAAAAAGTTTTTTGCAGAGTTTCATTGTTACATTACCTCCGTGTAATTATTTTGCTTCTGCAGGCCTGTTGCGGCGGAAGGGCTGACAACATAAAAGGGAACTGCATCCAAGATACAATTCCCGAAAGAGCTTCTGCTTTGCCTTTGCAAAATGGCTGCCTATCTCCCGAGAACCACCGTAAACCGAAAACACGGCAGGTCTCCTGGCTTCCGAGTCGTTCTAATGCCCTCGCCTTCCCATGCTGCACGGCAGAAAATCTGCGCCGCAAAGTGGCATATCGAGGGGGTCGTCATCGGTTACAGTAGCGGGGACTGCTGCGGAATTGAACCGCATTCCCTTTTAATGCAGCGTTGAAAAGCTGCAACCGCGCTTTCATATTAAATTAATAAGGGCGGCACGGATTGTCGAACATCGGGCGCATGGGAAAGTGTTTCCGCCCGCACGAATGTCCGCAAATCCTTTGAACCGTTAAAAGCATAGCACAAACGGCGGAATGTGTCAAATATATTTATTTGCATCTTTTTTAAATGCAAAAAAGAAAATATATATCGAATTTGCGCTTTACAAACGACTCAGAGTACTGTATAATAGCTTCCGTTGAGGGGCATTAGCTCAGCTGGTAGAGTGCCACACTGGCAGTGTGGATGTCAGCGGTTCGAGTCCGCTATGCTCCACCATACATGAAAAATCCGAACTTATTCCCAATCGGGAACGGGTTCGGATTTCTTATTTTCATCAAAGATATTATCGATTGAGCGTGGGTTCCCGGTTTTGCCTTGCGCAAAACCGGGGGATTTGTACATTCGACGAAGAATTCCTCCTTCTGTACAATAGCGGTATCAACCAAAAGGGGGATTGCATATGGAAATTCAGTACATTCGCGGGGCGGCGCCCGGGATGTCTATTTCTGCGAATTTGACGGCCCCGCTTCCGGAAATGTCCTTGTCATTGTTGAAGGACAATAACCGATTATGACAATGACCTCCGCAATGCAGGTCTTGTTGTGATAACCCTGCCGGGAAGGGCAGGAAAATACCGAGCGGTCTGCTTCAGATCCCCGCCGACTTCTGCTGCGCAGAACTGGCTTCCGCCTGCCTTGAGGACGGCGGTCAGTACGTCTATTTCCGGGAAGCCGGCCCGCCCGTGTTACTATATGTGGGAGAAGCAGAACCGGAAGGCAGCCTGATTCCGGCTTGACAGCGATGCGAGTCCCAATGTATAATTTCCCTGAGGGCTGTACGGTCCACAAAAGCAGAAAGGAGATAGGATTTATGGAACAAAAGCAGCGTGTCCGCCATCGTGATGAGGCTGTTGAACCGATTGAGTGCTATCTCCGGACAAACTATATTCCGCCCCACGGGAAGCTTCCCGCAGAACGGGAAATGTGTGAAATGTGGGGGCTGAACCGCACAACGCTCCGCGCTGCCATCCGCCGTCTGACGGAAACGGGCAGCCTGTAACAGCCTGAAGGGATCAGGAACATATGCTGCGCCGCCCAAGCGGTAGCGCAATCTTCAGGATGCAAAGTCCACCACGGAAGCCGTCAGCGGGGAGGAAAGCATCGGAATTACCTATGCCGCAGAATCGGAAGCAAGGCAGCTTCGCATAGAGGAAGGTGGCAGCCTGTTCTTCCTGACCGGCATTGCCCGGGATTACAATAACGTTCCGGCGGAATTCTTCAAGTCGGCGGCGCGGCCGGATATGGTTCGCTTTTCAAGCATTCTGCGCAAGCATCGGACGGAGCCTGAAAGGAGACAACCTCTATGAAACTGGCAGCAGTCGGAAGTAACTGCGTTGACTTCTACAACAATATTGAAAACGGAAAGGCCTATCCCGGCGGCAGCCCCGTCAACATGGCGGTCTATACCGTTCGCCTGGGGGGCGAGGCTTCCTATACCGGCCCGGTGGGCGATGACGTCTACGGAAAAATCATGCAGGAGGCCATTGCGGCCAAGGGTGTGGATACCTCCCATCTGTACGTCAAACCCGGCAAGACCGCCGTCTCTCAGGTGGAGCTGCTGGAGGGTGAACGGGTATTCGGCGATTATGAAGAGGGCGTTCTGGAGGACTATACCCTCTCCGAGGAGGATATGGACTTCATCCAGACCCATGACATGGTGGTCTGTGACCTGTGGGGCAAGGTTGAGGGGCAGTTCCGGGCGCTGAAGGCTCGGGGCATACCCACTGCCTTCGACTGCGCCACCCGTCCCGAGGACGAGGCCAGCCGGATCGCCATGCCCTATACAGACTACCTCTTCTTCTCCAGTGATGACGGCGACACACCTGCCCTCCGGGATCAGATGAAGGGCTACCACTCCCGTGGTCCCAAGCTGGTCATTGCTCTGCTGGGCGAGCATGGCAGTCTGTGCTACGATGGAAGCGAGTTCCATAAATTCGGCATCGTTCCCTGTGAACACCTTGTGGACAGCATGGGCGCGGGCGACAGCTATATCGCCGGCTTCCTGTATGGCATTGTGGAGGGGCTGCCCATCGATGAGGCCATGCAGAAGGGAGCGGCCAACGCCACCGAGACGCTGAAGTATTTCGGCGCCTGGTAAGAAAAAATGTACGGCGCTGCCCTCCGAAAATGAGCCGGCGGATGAGTATGCTGCGACCCGGCAGACGGTTCGCAACGCCATTGACACGCTGGCGAACGAAGGTCTGCTGCGGCGTGTGGCGGGAAAAGGCGTCTTTGTCCCGGGAAGCCACATCGAACGGGATCCGGAAGCACCGGGGGATCATGAATGGCCCTACCGGGACAAAGCGATTCGGTACGCTTTCCAATTCTTCCGCAATATGGATATGAAAACCACACCAATTTATTAGCAAGTCGCGTCTTTTGACAGGAAAGGATCGAATGTAGTATGAACTACGAATCGAAAGCTTGGGCCGAGGCCAAGGGTGCCTGCCTGAGAAACTTCAACGAGCAGGGCGATATCGACAGTGTCAACGGTGCGCTGGCTCTGCGTCCCAAGATTGAGAAGATCGTGGATCAGATCTGGGAGGAAGGCTTTGACAACATCTATTTCATCGGTATCGGCGGCACCTACGCTTCCGCGATGCAGGTTGAGGTCTATATGCGGGGCAAGTCTTCTCTGCCTGTATATGTGGAGAATGCTGCGGAGTACCTGACAACCGGCAACAAGCGGCTGACTGACCGCTCTGTGGTCATTTACTCCACCGTCTCCGGCAACACCAAGGAAATGGTGCAGCTCATTGACACTGTGAAGGCTCGGGGCGTGCGGGTGTTCGCCTTCATCGACACCCCCGGCTCCACCCTGACCCGGGAGGGCAAGTGGGATTATCTGGTGCTCTACCCCAAGAACGAGCAGCTGAAATTCTTCATGGTCGCCAACTACCTGATGTACAAGAACGGCGAATTCCCCGACTATGACCGCTACAATCAAGAGATGGAAGCCCACCTGGCGTTGGATCTGGTGAATATTGAAAAAATTTCCGACGCATGGGCCTATGACTACGCGGAAAAGAAGGTTGCCTTCCTGAAGGAGCATCCCGATCTTCCCCACTACTTTGTGGGTGCCGGCAACCAGTGGGGCGCTACCTACTCCTATGCCATGTGCTACTGGGAAGAGCAGATGTGGATTCGCACCAAGTCCATTACCTGCCCCGAGTTCTTCCACGGTATGCAGGAAATCCTGGTGGCAGATACCCCTGTGACCCTGTTCATGGGTGAAGACGAGCAGCGTCCTCTGGCAGAGCGGGTAGCCCGGTTCCTGCCTAAGGTCTGCGGCAACTATACCGTTATCGACACAAAGGAGCTGCCCATGGAGGGCATCAGTCCCGAATTCCGGGGCTCACTGTCCCATCTGATGATGCACGCCGTGAACAACCGCGTGGATGCTTACATGGAACTGTTCCTGCGCCATCCGCTGTCCATCCGCCGTTACTACCGGCAGTTTGATTATTGATAGCCTTCCTCTCCGTACTCCCTGCTGCGGGGGATTCGGCGGCGAAACGCGACCGTAAAGAGCGGCTAACACGCCGTACTCCCTGCTGCGGGGGATTCGGCCCCCAAAGCGGGCTGAGCGAGGGATTGTCAGCTCCCGGCTGTGCCCGGGAGTTTTTTTGCAAAGGAGAATGTGTATGCTTTGGACCGAGCAACTGTTTCATATCAAAAAGCCCATCATTGCCATGCTGCGTCCGGATGCACTGAAAATGCTCTGTTTTATCAATCTGGAGTCAGACGGGAATCCGGACACACGCCCTGTGCATCAGTGCCAACGCCGCCGGTCAGGATGTGGATGATGCGCTGATCGCCAGCGTAAAGCAGGCAGCGCCGGAAGTGGCGGTGCTCTGCAATACCGGCTGCCGGCCGGATACCATCGCCCGGAAGCTGCCCTAAGTTCGGATTTAACCAGTATGTGTTCACAACGCAATTAAAAACACCGAGTTTTCGGTGTTTTTAATTTATCATTTTGCTAATTGTAATTTTGCTGACTTTTTTGCAGCCTGCGCCGCAATAATTTTATTTTAATATTCCGAATTGAATTTTACATGAAGTTTAAAAGCACTTCATTTTGAAAATCCAGTCCGCGCTGTGTAAGCCGCATTGAATCATCCGTAACTTCCATATTCCCCGCAAGGACAGCATCGCTCACGGCGGAGGCATAGTGTTCAACGGGGTCAATGCCGAAGCGTTGTGCGAATTCCGCGCGGTCAATGCCCTTTATCTTTCTGAGACCGACCATGATGCACTCGAACATCTCATCCCCGAGGGAAATCTCTTCGGTCATTTCAACGGGCAGCTTTCCGTCGTTAAGTGCGGCATTGTAACCGCTGAGCTCCGCTTTGTTTGCAAAACGAACCCATTTGCCGTTGACATGAAGTGCGGAGTGCGCATTCAGCCCAAGGCCGAGATAGTCGCCGTTTGCCCAATAGTTCAAATTATGGCGGCATTCGCGGCCGGGAAGGGCAAAGTTGGATATTTCATAGCGTTCGTAACCAAAGCTGCGGAGCAGGTCAAAACCGGCATCTTCCATATCAGCAACGGCATCTTCGTCGGGAAGCTCGATTGAACCGTTCCGCACTGCTTCAAACAGGGGTGTTCCCTCGGTAAGAATGAGAGCATAGGATGAAATGTGTTCCGCACCGAGTTCCGCCGTGCGCCGTATCGTGTCAAGATAAGATTCGGAACTCTGTCCGGGAAGGCCGTGCATGATATCAACATTGATGTTGTCGAAACCTGCCTGCCGTGCAAGCTTAAATGCACGGAAAAAATCTGCGGCGGTGTGAATGCGTCCGACTGCCTTAAGCACAGCGTCATCGGCACTCTGAAGTCCGAACGAAATACGGTTGATTCCGCAGTCGCGATATTGAACGAGTTTTTCGAGTGAAACGGATTCCGGATTGCATTCGATTGAAATTTCCGCATCGGCGGGGAAAACAAAGTTTTCGCGAAGCTTCGCCGCAAGGCGCGGAATCATTCCGGCGGGCAAAAGACTCGGCGTTCCGCCGCCGATGAATACGGTTTCAAACTCCTTTTTCGGGAGCATCGGCGAAATAAGGTCGATTTCCCTGAAAAGAGCTTTGAAATATTGCTCAAATGCGTCTTGCTCGCATCCGGCGAAACTTACAAAGTCGCAGTATGCGCATTTTTTCCTGCAAAACGGAATGTGAATATAAAGTCCGCTCATGGTTTTCTCCGTCAATTAATGCGCAGAACGCTCATGAATGCTTCACTGGGCAGTTCCACGGAACCTATCTGTCTCATGCGCTTTTTACCTTCTTTTTGCTTTTCAAGCAGCTTCTTTTTACGCGTGATGTCGCCGCCGTAGCATTTTGCAAGAACATCTTTGCGAAGAGCACGCACGGTCTCTCTGGCAATGATTTTGCCGCCGATCGCAGCCTGAATCGGAATTTCAAACTGCTGCCGGGGAATGACTTCCTGAAGCTTTTCGGCGACGGCACGCCCTTTTGCGTACGCCTTGTCACGGTGAACAATGGTCGAAAGCGCATCGCACATATCTCCGTTAAGCAGAAAATCGAGCTTAACGAGATCGGAGGGGACGTATTCGCTGATTTCGTAATCAAACGATGCATAGCCCCTGCTGCGGCTCTTCAGGCTGTCGAAAAAGTCAAAGATGATTTCGTTCAGCGGGATGGAGTAGGAAAGTTTTACGCGGGTCGGGTCAAGATAGACCATATCGATGAAGATACCGCGCTTTTCGATGCAAAGCTCCATAATCGTGCCGACATACTCCGGCGGGGTCATGATGTGCGCGGAACACATGGGTTCTTCCATGCGTTCGATTTCCGTAGGTGCGGGCAGGTTTGCGGGGTTGTCGATCCAAACTTCGCTGCCGTCCGTCATGATAACGCGGTAAATTACGCTGGGCGCAGTGGTAACAAGATCAAGATCGAATTCGCGTTCGAGTCGCTCCTGTGCAATTTCCATATGCAAAAGCCCGAGGAAACCGCAGCGGAAGCCGTAGCCGAGTGCCTGACTGGTTTCGGGTTCAAAACTGATGGAAGCGTCGTTCAGAATGAGTTTCTCAAGTGCATCGCGCAGGTTTTCGTAATCCGCACCGTCGGCGGGATAAATTCCGCAGAATACCATGGGGTTCGCGTGCTTATAGCCGTGCAGCGGCTCCTTGGCAGGGTTTGCCGCAAGGGTTATCGTGTCGCCGACTTTGGTTTCGGCAACGGATTTAATGGATGCGGAAATGTATCCGACTTCGCCGGCGGAAAGCTCGTCCGTGGGCTTAAGGCTCGGGGAGAACACGCCGACTTCCGTAACGTCGAATTCATTGCCTGTGTGCATGAAACGGATTCTGTCGCCTGCACGCACAACGCCGTCCATGATGCGCACATAGCTCAGCGCACCCTTGTAATTATCGTAAAAACTGTCAAAAATCAATGCACGCAGCGGCTTTTCGGTATCGCCCTTCGGCGCGGGAAAATCCGTCACGATGCGCGCAAGCACCTGTTCAACGTTCAGACCCGTTTTCGCGGAAACCCGCGGAGCATCCTCGGCAGGAATGCCGATAATATCTTCGATTTCCTGAATTGCATTGTCCGCATCGGCGGACGGAAGGTCGATTTTGTTGATTACAGGCAGGATTTCAAGCCCGTTATCGACCGCAAGATAGACGTTTGCAAGAGTTTGCGCTTCAATTCCCTGCGTTGCGTCAACGATAAGCACCGCTCCCTCACAGGCAGCAAGTGCGCGGCTGACTTCGTAAGTAAAGTCAACATGCCCCGGAGTGTCGATAAGGTTGAACATATAACGTTTTCCGTCGGTATGGGTATAAAACATGCGTACGGCGGTGGATTTTATTGTGATGCCGCGCTCGCGCTCGATGTCCATGGAGTCCAAAAGCTGCTCTTCCATGTCGCGGCTCGAAACGGTGTCCGTAAGCTCCATCAGCCTGTCCGCAAGGGTGGATTTGCCGTGATCAATATGCGCAATGATGCAAAAATTCCTGATTAGTTCCTTTGGGTATGCCATTTATCCTCCGAAAAAGCGTGTTCCGCGTATCACACACGGAGAACTCCGCCGTCAGTCAATATTTTATCAGTATGAATTATACACCAATTGCGGCCGTTTCGCAATACGGAACAATTTGAACGGCATAAAAACACCGCACACGGCGATGTTTTGCAGCTGTGCGGCGGGGAATGCGTTTCTTGGGTTGATTAGGGACTGTGCCCGTGAGCTGTTTTTATGTATCCGTTTTTGAAGCGCAGGCGTCAATCCTTTTCAACATGAGTTCCGAACAAAAGGCATATTGCCCGGCAAAGCTTATCACATGCACCGTTGCTGAAATCAAAAAGTGTGATATGAGAGGGAGCCATGCCGGTGAGCATACTCAGCACGCCTTCGTTGCTGTTCGGTGCGCAGTCGATTCGGAGTTTGTCTCCGTCCGTTACGGTGCAGCTGCCGTCCGGTTGAAGTATCACGAGAACATCCGTTCCGTCCGTCGGGCGAACATCGGAAAACAAGCCGAGGATTTGGAGCAGCTCGTTGTATTCCTCAATCAGCAGGAATTCTTCGGCGGCAATATCAACGGAAACCTGCCAGCTTTCGATAACATCCTGAAGCCTGAACCGCAAAAATCCGTTAAGGTTAAGAAGCGAATTATCGCAAAGGTAATCAAAGACCCTTTCGGAGATCATGTTCGGATCCGACTCGGGTGCGGAACCGAGGGCGCAGGGGAGTATCTTCTTCTTTTCACCAACGGAAAACGGAAGCATATCAACCATTCTTGCAAATTCAAAATAACGGAGGTCAACAAGCATAAGCTCGCTCAGTGCTCTTGCAAAAAGGCGCAGCTCGTCATCGTCCGCAATGTTCAGCATCAGACGTGATTCCGAACGGCAGCTGATTTCAACATGTCCAAGCCCGCAAAGCCGCATCCGCCGCGCAAGCAGTGCGCGTATACTCAGCGGCTCGGATTCCTTAACAGCTTTGTTTTCATCCTCATTTTCTGCTTCTGTCGGCATCTTATCGGCTGAATTGAAAACGGAGGGGGTAATAAATGCATCCGTTTTTGCGGCGGTGAAGGCATATTCGTCGGTAAGCACGGAATAGGTTTGCATATTGGCTCCTTTTTCGGTTGCCTGCGCGCGCACGGCGGGAAAAGCGGACGCCGGCAATAAAATCCACATTGTATTATGTGCAAACCGTGCAAAATGGTGCTTGACAATTTCTTGAAACTGCGTTAAAATTTCTGCTGTAATCGATGAACGAAGGTTTTTTGTGTGCGATGAACGGCATTCATGTTTCTCGAAAAACCGATCCGTTTCGAATCTTTATCGGCAGGTTGTCGGGAAGAGTAGGCTTGCACAATGCAGATTAAGAGAGGATTGACCCCGGGCTGAAAGTCAATCCCTGCCGCAGACCGAAAACCGCCCCGATGTTCGCTTGCGGCAGCAGTGCCTTACAACTGTTTTGAGCGGCGGAGTGCAGGCGCATTTCCGCAATCAAGGTGGAACCGCGGTATTCTGTTTGCCGTCCTTGAACTTTTGTTCAGGGCGGTTTTTTTGTTTCCGGCAGCAGAGCTTAAAAACGGCCTGCACGGCAGCAGTGAACATAACGCCGCTGATTTTGCTTATAATATCAACGTATAAAGGAGATTTAAAATGATCAACATCACTTTCCCTGACGGTTCCGTCCGCCGGTTTGAAGACGGCGTGAACGCATATGCCGTTGCAGAGAGCATAAGCCCGCGCCTTCGCAAGGCAACGCTTGCGGCAGAGCTTAACGGCGAGCTTTATGATGCGGCACTGCCCATTCACGGCGACTGCACACTGAAGCTGCTCACCTTTGCCGACGACGGCGGCAAATGGACCTATCGCCACACGGGTTCGCACATCCTTGCACAGGCCGTGAAACGCCTTTGGCCGGAAGTCAAGCTTGCAATCGGACCTGCGATCGATAACGGCTTCTACTACGACTTTGACACGGATATTCCTTTCAGCCCCGAAGATTTTCCGAAAATTGAAAAGGAAATTGCAAAGATAGTTTCCGAAAACCTGCCGCTTGAGCGTTTCGAACTCCCCCGCGAAGAGGCTATTCGCTTCATGCAGGAAGAGGATGAACCCTACAAGGTGGAACTCATTCGCGACCTGCCCGAAGACGCCGTGATCAGCTTCTATCGTCAGGGCGATTTTGTGGATCTCTGCGCAGGTCCGCACCTTGAATCCACCGGCAAGTGCAAAAATATCAAGCTCATGAGCGTTGCGGGTGCATACTGGCGCGGCAGCGAAAAAAACAAGATGCTCAAGCGCATCTATGCAACCGCTTTTGAAAAAAAGGCGGATCTGGATGAATATATCCACATGCTGGAGGAAGCCAAAAAGCGTGACCACCGCAAGCTCGGCAAGGAACTCGGCTTGTTTGCAATGATGGACGAAGGCCCCGGCTTCCCGTTCTTCCTGCCCAAGGGCATGGTGCTCAAAAACAAGCTCATTGACTATTGGCGCGAAGTACATAAGCGTTACGGCTATGTTGAAATTTCAACGCCCATAATGCTCAACCGCAGCCTTTGGGAGCGTTCCGGCCACTGGGATCATTACAAAAACAACATGTACACCACCGTTATTGATGATGTGGACTTTGCGGTAAAACCCATGAACTGCCCCGGCGGCATGCTCGTTTATCAAACGGAAATGCGTTCGTACCGCGATCTGCCCCTGCGCATGGGTGAACTCGGTCTTGTTCACCGCCACGAGCTTTCAGGTGCGCTGCACGGCCTTTTCCGCGTTCGCTGCTTCACTCAGGATGATGCCCATATCTTCATGACTTGGGATCAAATGAAGGACGAAATCAAAAACGTCGTCCGCCTGTTCGACGAGGTTTATTCCACTTTCGGCCTTAAATATTCCATCGAGCTTTCCACAATGCCCGAAGACCATATCGGCGACGTAAAGGATTGGGATTTCGCAACCGAAACCCTCAAGGCGGCAATCACCGAACTCGGCAAGGAATACGTCATTAACGAGGGTGACGGCGCGTTCTACGGCCCGAAACTCGACTTCCACCTTGCGGACTGTCTCGGCAGAACATGGCAGTGCGGCACGATTCAGCTCGACATGCAGCTTCCCGAAAGGTTTGAACTTGAATACACCGGCGCGGACGGCGCAAAGCATCGCCCCGTCATGATTCATCGCGTTGTTTTCGGCTCTATCGAAAGGTTCATCGGCGTTATCACCGAGCATTTCGCCGGCGCATTCCCCACATGGCTTGCACCCGTTCAGGTCAAAGTCATGGCAATGACCGACCGCACCCGCGATGCCGTGTGCGATATCGCCGCAAAGCTCGAAGCGCAGGGAATCCGCGTTGAAACCGATCTGCGCAACGAAAAAATCGGCTTCAAAATCCGTGAAGCTCAAATGCAGAAAATCCCCTACATGCTCATCGTCGGCGACAAAGAGGTCGAAAACGGCGTTGTTGCAGTTCGCGCAAGAAAGGGCGGCGATCTCGGCACAATGACCCTCGACGCTTTCGAACAGAAAATCAATGAAGAGGTCGCTTCAAAAACCCTCGATTGATATTATTAACATCGATATCTGATATTAACATCAATATCGATGTATACCGATGTTCGTAACACGTTCGGCAAAACTCTGATAAAGGAAAGAGGTGTCTTCAATGATAACAGATTCATATGATGATCAATCCCCTGCAAAAATCAATGTAAAGAAAAACGAGAACGCTATTCATGTTGATGCGGTCATTTACACTTTCTCTCAAGCGATTGAAAAGTACGTAATCTCTCACTATGACTGTCAGAAAATCGGAGAATACGCTATGGCTTGCGGAGCAACTTCTGTATATATGCTCAGGTATCACGGAAAGAAATTCGGCTTTTTTAGAACTTGGGTAGGAGCTCCTGCTTGTATAGTCCCAATTGAAGAATTATCAACTGTCTTGGACACGGACAAGATCATCCATTATGGCGGTGCAGGATGTCTCAACAAAGAAATCGCCAGAGGCAAAGTCATGATTCCAACAGAAGCCTATCGTGACGAAGGGACTTCCTACCACTATGCACCGGCCTCAGACTATATCCGGATCAAAAACCATGACGTTATTAAGGCTTTCATGGAAGAAAACAAGATTCCCTACGTTATGGGCGGGACATGGACTACAGATGCTTTCTACAGAGAAACCGTCAATAACTTTGAAAAGCATAAGGCTGACGGTTGCATCTCGGTTGAAATGGAAGGAGCGGCTGTTCAGGCGGTCTGTGATTTCCGGGGTTTGGAAGTATACATGTTCTTTACAAGCGGAGATCTACTGGATGCACCGGAATGGACAAACAGAACAGTACAGGGGCAGGTCAAACACACGCAACATGATCCGGGACATTTTGACATTGCTCTTGCGCTCGCAGAGTATGTGGTAAATCTGTAACAACAAATTCCCGCCTAACGAGGTAACCGCCATGAAGCAAATCACAAATAAGGAATACGAAGAGTGGCAGAAATACAAAGCGGAGAAAGCAAAAGTCCGTCCGCTGCTGCCGGGTTTGTCGGCGGAACATCGTTGAACGGAAAGGTTAAATGGATTGATAATTCCGGAAGAGCACTCAGAGAAATTATGCGAGCATAAAGCAAACGACCTGTCCGCCGGCAAGCGGGCAGGTCGTTTTTGTTTGTTTAAGTCGGAATCAATGCAAATTCACACGATTCGTATGTCGGTTATCAGCGGGCAATGAAGAACATTGCGGCGAACAGTATGCCGATGATCCAGGTGCTGAGGCTGATATCTTTGATCTTGCCGGTGAAGAGCTTGATGAAGATGTAGGAGATAAGGCCGAACGCAATACCATAGGAGATATTGTAGGTGAACGGCATGATCGCCATGGTCATGAACGCGGGAACTGCCGCAGAAGAATCGCTCCAGTCGATTTCCTTGACGCCGCCGATCATAAGAATGCCCACGAAGATGAGCGAAGCGGCGGTTGCACAGCTCGGAATGAGCGCGGCAATGGGCGCAAGGAACATTGCGATGAAGAACATTGCAGCCGTGAAAACGGAGGAAAGGCCGGTCTTGCCGCCTTCTGCGATGCCGGCGGAGGATTCAACGAAGGTGGTAACTGTTGAAGTGCCGCAGACTGCACCGAAACATGTTGCTGCCGCATCGGCCAACATGGCTTTGTTCATGTTGGGAACATTGCCGTCCTTATCGAGCAGATTGCCGGCGGAACATGCACCGTATAGAGTTCCGAGAGTGTCGAACATGTCAACCATGCAGAATGCGAGCATGGAAGCGATGAACGTTGCCGCAAAGCTGCCGACGCCGTTGGCAGCGATGTATTCGGAGAAGTTGAAGCCTTCGGTGAAAACTTTGCCGAAAGAAATGTTGAAGAAATCACGGAAGGGCTGGATGATGTTGAGAGAGAGCTTGCTCTGAACATTGCTTGCATAGAATCCGTCGATCGTCAGAAGGCCGAGTGCATAATAAAGCACTGCGCCGCCGATGATACCCCAGAAGACTGCGCCCTTGATCTTTTTCTTTGACATTGCGCCGATTGCGATGAGAGCCGCAATGGTGATGAGCAGGGGCATTATCTCTGCCCATGTAGTGTGGCCGAAGATAATGTTGAACGAGTGCAGGTCAACGAGTGTGGAATCGCTGTTAACAACGATTCCGGAATTCTGAAGCCCGAGGAATGCAATGAAAAGACCGATGCCCGGTGCAATTGCAGCCTTGACAGCTTTCGGTATTGCGTCAAAGATAAGCCTGCGGAGGCCTGTGACCGTGAGCAGAAGGAACACGATGCCGTCCACAAGAACCATAACGAGCGCATTTGCATAGGTAAAGCCCATGCCGATGCAAACCGAGTAAACAAAGAATGCATTCAGACCCATGCCGGATGCCTGTGCAAGCGGCAGGTTGGAAAGCAGGCCGATGAGCAGCGTTCCGAACACTGCGGAGATTGCGGTTGCGATATAAACGGCGTTATAATAACTTGCGCCGAGTGCGTCGCCTCCGAGCGTGGAGAACATTCCTGCGTTGACCATCAGAATGTACGCCATCGCCATAAAGGTCGTGATGCCCGCAACCAATTCGGTGCGAACTGTGGTGTTGTTTTGTTTGAGCTTAAACATGTTTCCTCCTCGAACTCAAAACTTTGCAGCCTTTTCAACGCCGAAAGTCAGCCGCATACGATTGCGGACATTCAGCCATTGAATCGCCGCATTTTATTATATCAAAAGCTTTTGGGTTAATCAATATCGGTTTTGAAAAAGAAGGGAAAGTGATTTTCGCGGTTGTTCATGCCGAACACTTGTGGTATACTGTTGACAGAAGCTTTCAAAAGCCGGCGAATGCGGCGAAAGCAGCACAAAACCAAACATTCCGGAAGGATTGAATATTATGAAAAAAATAAAACGAATTACAGCGGCGGTTCTTGCGGCAATGCTGCTTGCATTAAGCCTTTTTTCCGCATATGCGGAACCGCAGACCAAAACGGAGATCTATTCCGAAAATTCGGCGGGCGAAACGGTTGTGCGGATACAGATCCGCCTGCGCGAGCTGGGCTACCTTTGGTTTAAGCCGACCGGGGTTTACAGGGCAATGACAGTAAAAGCCGTTGAGGAATTTCAAACCCGCTGTGTTGCCTACGGTGAAAGGCTTGGCGTTGACGGAAGAATGGGGGAGCAGTCCATGCTTGAACTGTTTGCGCCGAGTGCGCCGAAATTCCGCATTCCGGATTCGGTTCATCTGCCGCGCGGACCGATTGCGGACACATTAAAGGTTAAAGGCGAGGTTCAAAGCTGGAACACCGTAAAACAGAAATTGAATGTCAACGAGGAGTATACGGTTATTGACTGCAACACGGGCAAGGAATTCAAGCTCGTGTTCACCGGCGGGGAGAACCATGCCGAGGCGGAGTTGGCTTCCGAGTCGGAACTTGAAGCTTTCAACTATATCTGCGGAAGCGAGTATAACTTTCTTAAACGTCCCGTTGTTGTGATGTTCGGAGAAACGGCAGTCGCTGCCTCAATTCAATGCTATCCGCACGGCAGCGATTCCGTGGCAGATAACGGCATGGAAGGGCATGTCTGCCTGTTCTTTGAAGGCAGTCTGTCCCATGTGGGCAGCTTGCCCGATGTTGAACACAATGCAAATGTTTTTGCGGCGGCGGGCAGAGGATAAGAGTAAACGCTCATTATTGTCGTTTTTTAAAACGGTATTTAACTCGGCATTCGGGCATTTCGGACGGGATGCTTTATGTGCCGAGTTTTTGATTTCGTGCATAGAAAAAGATGTATTGCTGAACGATTCCGGAAAGCTTGCCGATGCTGCGTGCGGCGGCCTGAATTTCTGATTTTGCAGGCGCATGGCGGGCGGCCGGGGTGTCGGCGGTCGATGAGTCGGAAAAATACAGTTCGGTCATTGCTCTCTCGATCCATACATCAACGGGGAAAGCATCCGCGTGTCCGAGGGAAAACAAAAGGATGCAGTCCGCGACCTTCGGGCCGACACCCGGAAACGTCAAAAGTTCCTTTCGCGCTTCGGCTGTCGGAAGCGACCGCAGCTTTTCAAGATCATAACCGTCGGCAATGCGTTTGGCGGATTTGATTATATACGGAGCGCGGTAACCTGCACCGATTTGCTTCAATTCATCTTCGGAAAGTGCGGCAATGCGTTCCGGCGTCGGAAAAGCGAAAACTTCACTGTTTTTACCAAAATCGCAATCGACGGCTGCGCAATCGGAAAAGTACCGCACCGGCAGCTTTTCTCCCGCAAGGGAACAGAGCCTGTCAATAATACCCGATATACGCTTGATATTGTTGTTTGCAGATATTATGAACGAGATCAGCGCTTCAAACGGTTCCTGGTTAAAAACGCGAATGCCCGACGAACCGGGAAGGCATACCCGAAGCCTTTCGTCGGCTGCAAGCGCGGCTTCAACGGCGGAATAATCGCGTTTAAGGTCAAAATAATCGATAAAAAGCTGTGCTTCGCCCTTGGCGCACGGAGTGACAATAAGCGAATCGTCGGATTGCATAACAAGCACGGCGCGCCCGCGAATAACGCCGGCGAACGCGAGGAAAGCTTCGGCATCAGGCAGACCGCATTCGTCAAACAAACCCGCCTGCATGTGCACGGGGTTTTTGACCCAACGGAACGCCTGCCCGCAGGTGCAGCATTTTTCAAGATCAAACGGTTTCACGCCGCTGACAACAAGCATGTTTTTGAAATATTTGAACTCCATATGCCGATTATACGGCAGAACGCGCGGAAAGGGAAGTGTTCGGGCGAAAATATACAGCCGTGACGGCAAAAAATGCTTGACAATGCACGCTGAATATGATAACATTACTCATTGAGCCGCTCCGAAACGGTTCAAAGTGATGCGAAGGCATTCACCGGAAGGGCGAGACTGGTAAGAGGAGGAACTATTATAATGTACGCAATCATCGTAACCGGCGGTAAGCAGTACAAGGTTGAGGTTGGCAGCGAGATCATGGTCGAAAAGCTCGATGAGCAGATCGGTGCAAACGTCAATTTCGACGTACTGATGATGGCTGACGGCGAAAACGTTCAGATCGGCACCCCCGTTGTTAAGGGCGTTTCTGCAAAGGCAGAGGTTCTCGAACACGGCAAGGGCAAAAAGGTCGTTGTTTTCAAGTATAAGCCCAAAAAGGATTATCGCAAGAAACAGGGTCATCGTCAGCCCTACACCAAGGTCAAGATCCTTTCCATCGGCTGAGAGGTAATTGCATGACCGAGATAACCGTTTTTTTGAAGGACGGCAAACCGATAGGCTTTGATGCACACGGACATACGGGTTATGCCGAATGCGGAGAAGATATTGTTTGTGCAGCGGTTTCGGCAATCACGCAGACCGCCGCAATGGGCATTTCGGAACTTGTCCGCTGCCCGGCCGCACTGGAGATTAAAGACGGAGGGCTCTATCTGATGCTTGAAAAAACCGTTAAAGGTTCAAAATTGCAGCAGGCAGAGCTTATACTTGGAACGATGCTTTTGGGGCTTCGTTCCGTTGAACAAGATTATAGTGATTATCTTAAACTGACAGAGAGGGAGGTTTAACTATGTTCAGGATCAATTTGCAGCTTTTCGCACATAAGAAGGGCGTCGGCAGCTCCCGTAACGGTCGTGAAAGTGAATCCAAGCGTTTGGGACCCAAGCGTGCGGACGGTCAGTTCGTTCTTGCGGGCAACATCCTCGTAAGGCAGCGCGGCACACATTTCCATCCCGGCAATAACGTCGGCATCGGTAAGGACGATACGCTGTTTGCAAAGGTTGACGGCATTCTTCGCTTTGAAACCAAGCACGGCGGCCGCAAGTGCGTCAGCGTTTATCCCGAGGAAATCGCAGGCTGAGCTTTTCACCGAGCGAATTCTTGACAGCTCCGCAGATTCGGGCGGAGTGTAAACAAAATAACATAAAACAAAAAGCCGCGGTTTAACGACTGCGGCTTTTGTGCATGAATATGCATGAAGAAATGCACCGCTTCAAAAGTGCTGATTTGTAACAGCTTGTGCGGGCGGGATCAATGCTTGCTCATCATGCTGCGCCAGATATGCTTCGTGTCGCGCTTTGCACGCTTGGGAATGTCGGGATAAACCGCTGAAACGGCAGCAACCGCCGCTGCCATGCCGAGCGCCATTCCGGAGACAAAACCGATAGCTTTCATTTTGCGTACCTCCTGCTTTTTTTGAACAGCCGAAAAGCCGAAGCTGTTGCCTTATTAGTTTGTTCACGGGATGCGAAGCTCATGCGCAGAAGAGGCTGCGGCAAATTTTTCAATTTATTCACTGCGAAAGGTTGCTATTTTTTTTTAATTGAATTATACTTGAAGTGCGGCAGTGCGCCGTGAGCGGTAAAACGATACTGAAATGATTACATTAAATCGGAGGCAGAAAATGAACGATAATTCAAAGGCACATGTAAACGATGTTATCAAAACGATGCTTGAACGCAGCAGCATTCGCGCCTATACGGACGAAAAACTCACCCAAGAGCAGATTTCTCTGCTTCGGAATGCCGCGCTCAGTGCACCGACGGCAATGAACGCACAGGATCAGCGGTTTGTGTTCGTTACGAATGCGGAAATCATTGCAGAGCTTGAAGCGGGCGTTGTGGAGGCGGCGTGCGCCGGCGGCGATGCTGCTTTTGCCGGAAGAATCAAACAGCGCGGCGGCAAAATTATGTACGATGCACCTCTCTTTGTTGGTATTTTTGCTCATCCGGCAAAATTTTCTGGGGTTGATGCGGGTATAGCGGTGCAGAATATTGCGCTTGCCGCAAAAAGCATCGGCTTGGATTCCGTCATACTCGGGCTGCCGAGGCTCGCTTTTGAAGGCCCGAATGCGGCAAAATACAAAAAACTGCTCGGTATAGAAGCGGAACGCGAATTCATGATCGGAATTTCCGTCGGTCATGCTGCAATGAGCAAAACCCCGCATGAGTGGGATTGCAGTCATATTATTGATATCAGGTAAACACGTGCAGGCGGAACGGGAAAGTTTCAATATTTATCCTGTTTTGTCCTGCTTTACCATTGTGCCGTGCGCACAATGCCGAAAACGGCAAACGGGGCAATAAAAAAGTTTGGAGGCAGCTTCGGACGGTTTACTCCGAAACGGAAGAAATAAACGGGCACGAAGCGGTTTGAATATGAGTAGAATACAGGTGAATGTCGGCGGAGTCCGCATTGGCGGCGGTGCACCGATTTCGATTCAGTCCATGACAAACACGGATACGCGCAATGCTGAAGCAACGGTGAAACAGATTCTGGAGCTTGAGAATGCGGGGTGCGAAATCGTCCGTTCTTCGGTTTATGATGATCGCTGCGTTGAAGTATTGCCGCAAATAATATCAAAAATACATATTCCGCTTGTTGCGGATATCCATTTTGATTACAGACTTGCCATAGGTGCAATCAAGGCGGGTGTTGCCAAAGTCCGCATCAATCCGGGAAACATCGGCTCGGAAGCGGGCGTGCGGAAGCTTGCGGAATGCGCCTCGGCATACGGAGTTCCGATACGTATCGGAGTGAACGGCGGTTCACTTGAAAAAGAACTTTTGCAAAAATACGGAGTATGCGCGGAAGCAATGGTTGAAAGTGCGCAGCGTCACGCGGAACTGCTTGAAAACTGCGGCTTCGGCGATATTGTTGTTTCGCTTAAAGCGTCGGATCCGGTAACGACTGTACGCGCCTATCGCCTGGCATCGCAAATTATGCCGTATCCGCTCCATATCGGTGTTACGGAGGCGGGCATGGGCGAGACCGCATTGCTGAAATCCGCAATCGGAATAGGCAGCCTGCTTATTGACGGCATCGGTGATACGGTGCGCGTTTCGATGACCGGAGGAGTTTTGCAGGAAGTTGAGGCAGCAAAGAAGATACTTCGCGCTGTCGGCCTGCGTAAGGACGGGGCGGATGTTGTGAGCTGCCCGACTTGCGGGCGCACCCGCGTTAACCTTGAAGAAATAGTCAAAAAGGTTCGCGCTGCGCTGCCCGAAGATACGGGCAATGCAATGAAAATCGCCGTTATGGGCTGCGCTGTCAACGGCCCGGGCGAAGCGCGTGAAGCTGATATAGGCATTGCGTTCGGTTCGGTGAACGCAGTTGTGTTTAAAAAGGGCGAAATAATCTATTCGGATAAGCTGCCGCAAGTGGTGGACAGGTTCATCGCAGATGCATCGGAAATGATGAAACGGAAATGAAATGACATGATATGATTCTTGATTCATGCATTGAATCTTTGAGCTGATTAACAAACCGAATCAAAGCAAAATGACTCGATCGCGGCTTTCACGGCTTTGCAATTGATAATGATTTTGCTTAATTAAGCCAACCCGAAAAGCGGAAGGAAGCTTTCACTGTTGAGAAAGCCATGTTGAAAATGAACAAAAGCAGTATGGAAGAATTGAATATGTACGAAAACATAAATGAGTACGGCGGAACACCCGGCTCGGCTGCGCCGGCTGATGTTCCGTTGGACGATCTTCCGCCGGCTGACAATTTCTCCGAAATGACGGCTGATGTTCCGTGGAGGGATGATCCGCCGGACGGGGGGTATTATTCGTATTCGGAGTACGGGGAATCCGGCATCGATGAGTGCAGGCAGCCCGATTCCGTGCGTGCAAAAAATCAAAAAGAAAATTCAGCAGAGAAGCAAAAAAACGGCGGACACTCAAAAAAGAACCTTGCCGTTGAGTATCTTGCAAACGGGACGGTTTCAATAAAGTCTGCCGTGCGCAGCAAAAAAACGGGCGAAATCAGTGTTGATGTCGAGTGTGCGCGTCTGCTGCTGCCTGCCGAAACGGAGGAGCTGGAAAAAAACATACAGGCGGAGCTTCAATATCAAACGGTCAAATGCAGCTTTGACTATTCCGAGGTTGTTGCGCGGCTTGTCGGCGGAGAAGGCGAACCGGAACTGCTGCTTCTGGATCTTTGGTGTGAAACTGCACCGCAGCTTGAACCGATACTGCGCCGTTCCCGCGTCGAGCGGCACGGAGGCGAATATGTATTCTTTGTTCCGGAAAGGTACACGCGCGCAGTGTCTCAGGCGGCAGCAGGTGAGTTCCGCGCATTTGTTGCGCACAGTTACGGTTGGAATACGCCGCTGCGCATTGTTGCCGATGCAAATGCGGATGACGGAATCGATCTTGCCGAACCGGTCGTAAAGCGCGATTGGGGCAGTGCGGCAGCTTTGAAAAAAACCGTCAAAACGCAGCGCAAGAACATAAAAAAGCTTTCTCCCGGCGATATTGTTTACGGAAAAGAAATTCTCAAACCCGAAGTTCAGCGCATGGCGGATCTGGACGATAAATCCGGGCGCGTCACTGTAAAAGGAACAATACTGAGCATTGAAACATTTGTTTCACCAAAGCGCGGAACGGTTATAATCACGGTCTTTATAACCGACCTCACAAACTCCGTTGCGGTAAAGCTATTTCCCGATGAAGCAGCAAAGGCGCGAACTTCACAGCTGCTTGAAAAAGCAAAGGAAGAGGGCGCGGCACTGATGGTGCGCGGCTGGTTCAGGTACGATAATTATGCCCGTGATTACTGTATTTTTGCGGACGATATAAACCGTTATCCCGTCGAACGCAGAACTGATGTATCGGCCGAAAAGCGTGTTGAGCTGCACCTTCACACAAGAATGTCCGCAATGGATGCAACGGCGGATCTGGACAAAGTTGTTGAGCTTGCCGCAAAATGGGGGCATACGGCAATTGCAATAACCGATCACGGCGTTGTGCACTCTTTCCCGGAGGCCAAAAAAGCCGCCAAAAAGAACAATATAAAGGTTATATTCGGCTGCGAAGGCTATCTGCTTCCCGATTGCGAACTTGTTCCGCTTGAAAGGGAGTATTGTGCCGTTGCGGTGACATATTTCGGAAGCGGCATTCACGGGCGCGTGTTTGATATCGGCGCAGTGAAGTTCGATTCGTTCGGGCGCGTTATTTCAACATTCAGAACTCCGGTGAACCCCGGCGTCCCTCAGCTTCCGCGCATTGCAAAGCTGACGGGTTACACGGATGATGATATTGACGGTGCACCTCTGCTTTCCGAAGCGGTGAATATGCTTTCGGATTTTGCGGGAGGGGCGGCGCTTGTTCTGCATTGCCCGGAACAGCTCGATCTGCTGCATGAACTGACTGCCGCGGCAGGGCACGGAAAGGAACTCGGGCTCAGCAAAAACTGCGTTTCGGGCTCAATGCTGATGCAGTATCTGCGCCGTGACTTAAAGGCGGAGGACAGACAGCTTCCGGAGCTGAATGCGGGTGCGGCAGCGGAATGGACAGCAAAAAACACGGCCGATTTGCTGAGCAAATGCCGTGAGCTGAATGTTTCGACGGTTCCGCTGATTGACTGCACGATAAAAAATCTTCACAAGCAGAAAACGAACCACATAGTGCTGCTTGCGGCAACGCAGCCCGGACTTAAGAATCTGTATAAATTGGTTTCGTATTCAAACCTTGACCATTTTTATAAGACACCGCGTATTCCGCGCAGTCTTCTCAACCTGCACCGCGAGGGTATTATAATCGGCACGGCATGTGAGGCCGGTGAGCTTTTCCGTGCAATGGTGGACGGAAAAAGCGAGGAGGAATTGCTGAAGATAGCTTCATGGTACGATTACCTTGAAATTCAGCCGATCGGAAACAATGCCTTCCTTGTGCGCGAGGGGCTTGCAAAGGATGATGAAGAGCTTCGCGATTTCAACCGCCGTATTGTTGCACTCGGCGAAAAACTGAACAAACCCGTTGTTGCAACGGGAGACGTTCATTTTATCGAACCGGAGGATTCGATTTTCCGCGCAATACTGATGTGCTCTCAGAATTTCAAAGACGCAGCGGTTCAGCCGCCTCTTTATTTCAGAACAACGGAAGACATGCTTGCGGAGTTTCAATATCTCGGCAGTGACAAGGCGTTTGAAGTTGTCGTTAAGAATACAAATTTGATTGCCGATATGTGTTCTCAGCTCCGCCCGTTTTTGGACGAAAAACAAACTTACTCGCCGGAACTTCCGGGCGCGGCGGATGAACTTAAGGGCCTTGCCCTGAACACCGCACACGAGCTTTACGGGGATCCGCTGCCGGAAATCGTCCAAAAAAGACTCGATAAGGAATTGAACTCAATCATCGGCAACGGTTACTCATCACTCTATATGGTTGCGCAGAAACTCGTTTCAAAATCCCTCAGCGACGGCTATCTTGTCGGTTCAAGGGGTTCGGTCGGTTCGTCCTTTGTTGCACATCTTGCAGGGATAACCGAGGTAAACGCGCTCCCCGCGCATTATCGCTGCCCGAATTGCAAATACAGCGAATTTCCCGATGTAGGCGATGACTCACGCTGCGGGATTGACCTTCCGCCGAAAGATTGCCCGAACTGCGGAACTCCGCTGCGACGGGAAGGGTATGAAATTCCGTTTGAAACTTTCCTTGGTTTCAAGGGTGATAAAACTCCGGATATCGATCTTAACTTTTCGGGCGAATATCAGCCCGTTGCGCACAAGTTTACGGAGGTCATGTTCGGTGAAGGTCATGCCTTCCGCGCGGGCACGATTTCGGGCGTTAAAGATAAAACCGCATACGGTTATGTGCTGCACTATTGCGAGGAATACGGGCTGAACCTTTCCGAAGCGGAAAAAAACCGTCTTGCAATGGGCTGCGTCGGCACGCGCCGAACAACGGGGCAGCATCCGGGCGGCATTGTAATCGTCCCGGAAGATTTGGAGATTTTTGACTTTTGTCCCGTGCAGCATCCGGCGGAAAAAATCGATGCGGAAAGCATAACAACACACTTTGACTTCCATGCATTGGACGACAAACTTGTCAAACTTGACATTCTCGGACATGATGACCCGACAACGCTGCGAATGCTTCAGGATATAACGGGCATAGATCCGAAGAGTATTCCGCTGCACGATGAAGAAACAATGTCAATCTTTAAGTCGGATGAGGCACTCGGAATATCCCTTAAGGAGCTGAAATGCGATGTCGGCAGCCTCGGCATTCCCGAATTCGGAACAAACTTTGTTCGCGGAATGCTGATGGATACGCGTCCGACAACAATGGAAGAGCTTGTTCGTATCGCCGGACTTTCCCACGGCACGGATGTGTGGCTTAATAATGCGCAGGATCTTGTGCGGGACGGCACCGCAACGCTGATGGAGGTTATATGCACACGCGACGATATTATGAACTATCTCATTGCACACGGCGGAGAACCCTCGCTGTCGTTTAAAACGATGGAGAGCGTCCGAAAAGGCAAGGGACTTAAGCCCGAGATGGAGGATGCAATGCACGAAAACAATATTCCGCAGTGGTATATCGACAGCTGCAAAAAAATCAAGTATATGTTCCCGCGCGCTCATGCAGCGGCGTATGTTATGATGTCTTTCCGCGTAGCATATTATAAGGTGCATTACCCGCTTGCGTTCTATGCGGTTTATTTCACGGTTCGTGCGGATAAATTTGATATTGAACAGTGCCTCGGCGGCGCGGAACGCGTACTCGGCAATCTTGAGGAGCTTAAGGCAAAGGATAAACTTGAAACAAAGGACGAGGAACAGATAGTTATCCTTGAAATGGTCTACGAGATGAATCTGCGCGGAATCGAGCTGCTCCCGATAGATATTTACAAATCGAAAGCAACGCGTTTCACTGTTGAGGACGGCAAGCTTCGCCCGCCGTTCAATGCTATTGCCGGCTTGGGCGATAACGCCGCTCTGCTGATCGAAAAAGGCGCGGAGGGAGGACGATTCATTTCCCGCGAGGAGTTTGTGAAGCGTACCCGCGCAAATTCCGCCGTGATGGAAAAGTTGGATGCCCTCGGATGCCTTAACGATTTACCGGACAGTGATCAGGTCTCAATGTTCTGACGGGACGCCGCACGGACAGCAGGAACATCCGAACCGAGCGATATTCGGAAAATTCCGCAATATATGCAATGTTTTTTCGGAAAGCTATTGCTTTTTGAGGCAAAGTATGGTATGCTTACCCCAGTAATGAGTTTTTTGATGCGTTTAAGCCTTGAAATTGTGTTCAAATGCATCATTTCGGATGAGCGGCATGAGTTATTCGTGCATTTAAGAGTGGGCAAAACCCGCTCTTTAATTTTGAAAAAACCTTGCGCATACATTGCGTTTCGGAGGAATTGCGGTTGAAGCTGACAGACAGGATTTTTGAACTCACGGAATCAAAAGTTCGTGAATTGGGCTATGAGCTCTATGATGTTGAATATCAAAAGGAATACGACAACTGGGTTCTCACCCTCTATATCGACAGTAAAGACGGAATTTCGCTTGACGATTGCGAAATTGTGAGCAATGCTGTTGATCCGATTCTTGATGAAGCGGATCCGATTGAACAGGCATACTATCTTTCGGTCAGCTCCGTCGGCATAGATCGCCCGCTGAAAAAAGACAAAGATTTTCAGCGCAGCATCGGCAAAACGATCGACGTGAAGCTTTATGCGCCGCTGAAAGGCAAAAAGGAGTTCTGCGGAGAGCTTGTTTCGTTTGATGCGGAATCATTTACGCTTCGCACATTGCCGCGAAAGCCCGGCGAAGCTTCGGAAACGGTCACCGTTGGGCGCAGGCAGGCGGCACTCGTGCGTCCGCACATAGATTTTTAAACATTCCCGGGTCTGCGGGTTCAAAAAATTAAAATTTTAAACCGAAAAATATTTGTGATTTCTAAGGAGTATAAATATAATGAAGAACAATGCCGAGCTTATCAGCGCGCTTAACGTAATCAGCAAACAGCGCGGGATTTCCGTTGATATCCTTGCGGATGCTATCGAATCCGCACTTGTAAGTGCCTATAAAAAGAACTACAATGTGAACTGCAACGTCCGTGCGAATCTGGATCGTGAAACAGGTGCAATCGAAATCTGGGCTTCCAAAACTGTTGTTGAACAGGTTGAAAACCCCTTTACGGAAATTTCAATTGAAAAAGCAAAGCAGATAAATCCGCTTTATGAAATCGGCGATGTTCTCGAGGAAGAAGCGGACACAAAGAATTTCGGCAGAATCGCGGCGCAGACTGCAAAGCAGGTCGTTATGCAGCGCATTCGCGAAGCGGAACAGGGCGCAATCTTTGAGGAATATTCCGACAAAGAATACGAAGTTCTGACGGCGATCGTTCAGCGCGTCGAAAAGAACGGTGTTTATGTTGAACTCGGCAAAACCGACGGCATAATTCCGTTCAATGAGGTTATCGTTGGCGAAAACTATGCGCCGAATGACCACATCAAGGTTTATGTTCTGAAAATACAGCGCGACACGAAAGGCCCGCAGATTATCGTTTCAAGGACGCATCCCGGCCTTGTAAAGCGGCTGTTTGAGCTTGAAGTACCCGAAATTCAGAGCGGGGTCGTGCAGATAAAGTCTGTTGCGCGTGAGGCTGGACAGCGCACCAAGATCGCGGTTGCAAGCTTTGACCCCCAGGTTGATGCCGTCGGTGCATGCGTCGGACAACGCGGCACAAGGGTCGAAAACATCGTCAACGAGCTCCATAACGAAAAAATGGACATCATCGAGTGGGATCCCGACATTGCGGTTTATATCGCAAAGGCACTCGGTCCCGCAAAGGTTTTGATGGTTTACATTAACGAAGCGGAAAAGGCTGCAAAGGTCATTGTTCCCGATAATCAGCTTTCACTTGCAATCGGCAAGGAAGGACAGAACGCAAGGCTTGCCGCAAAGCTCACAGGCTGGAAGATAGATATCAAGAGTCATTCCCAGGCTGAAGCGGATATGGAACTTGAGATGGGTTCCGTTGACGGCGTTCCCGGCAGCGAAAGCGGAAACGATATGTTCAATGATGACGAGGCATTCGGAGAGCAGGGGTTCAACGGTGCTCCGATGAATTTTGATGATTTCGGCGGGCAGAACATCTGATTTTCACCGAAACAAAATTTCAAACATGATTTAAATTTTAACCGAGGTTCTTGGTGAATCGGAACGGACTTCGGTACGGAGGTTGCGAATTGCAAAAGAAAATCCCTCTGCGCATGTGCGTCGGCTGCCGTGAGATGCGGCTCAAAAGAGAACTCGTGCGCGTTGTGTGCAGCAAAGACGGGCAGATTTCCGTTGACTTAACAGGAAAAGCTGCGGGACGCGGTGCGTATGTATGCCCAACGGAAGAATGCCTTAAAAAAGCCGTTAAAACACGTGCGCTTGAAAGGGCATTCTCTCAAAAAATCGAACCAGAAGTCTTTGACAGGCTTGCGGCGCAGGTGGAGCACTCAAAAACCGAACCGCAAAATTCGGCGGAAGAAAAGCGCGAAGCGGTGCCCGATTTGCCGAACTCATCCGCGAACAACAAAGAGGGGTGAGCTGCTTTGACAACAACCAACGCAAAACTCAACAATTCAATCGGTTTGGCGATGAAAGCGGGCAAAATTGCTTCCGGAGATTTTTCGGTTGAGAAAGCCGTCAGATCCGGAACGGCAAAGCTTGTTATGCTCGATGAGAGCGCGTCCGAAAACACAAAAAAACAATGGCGGGATGCATGCAGCTTCAGAAACATTCCGCTGATAAGAATCCGTGCAATGGGCAGCGCGATCGGAAAACCTGCCAGAATGGTTGCCGCCGTGACGGACGAAGGTTTTTCGGCAATGATAATTAAAAATTCCAACAAAAACAATGAAGCAATGACTGAACTTACGGAGGCAATGACCGATGACAAAGGCTGAATTATTAAACAACGCAAAAAGGATCCAAGCCGCAGCACAGGAATTGCTGGATAAAACGAGCGTCCTCAAAACAGACATCGGCAATTCTCTCCAAGCGGCAAAACGCCATGAAAGCAAACTTATCGGCAAGGAGCGCGCCGCAGAGGCGGAACGCAGAGAAAAAGAAAAGGCTGAACGTTTGATTGAATACCTCAATTCGGACGAGCAGCGCGGCGTTTACGTCAGCGATCGCGATTCCGCAGCGGGAAATGCCGCGGCGGGAATTCTTGCTGATGCAGGCGCCGAAAAAGCACCAAAGGCGGAGGCGGAAAAGGTACAGGGTGAACCGAGACCCGAAAATGCGGACAGGAAGCCCGAAAAGGGCGCGCAAAAGCCCGAACCGCCCGAGCAAAAGCCGGTGCAGCCCGCGCCGAAGCCCGAAGAAAACAAACCCGAAAAGGCGGCGGAACGGGAACAGGAACAAAACGTGGATAAGCCCGCCGAACATAAGCCCGAAAAGGCAGAACCGGTTCGGAATAACGTTGCTGACAAGGTCGCAGACAGTGTCAATGACGCGCAAGAAACAAAGGATAAAAACAACAAAGAAATGCCCGGAGCAAACAAAGAAACAAAACAAAACAGCGAACAGGCTGCAAAAGCTAAGAATACAGCGGAAAAAACCGAAATTTCCGCAAAGTCCGACTCTTCCGAACGCGTTGCGGAACGAACCGAAAATGCAGAGCAGCCCAAGAAGAACGAGTCTCCCGAAAACGGAAGGAGTTCCGACAGAAGCCGCAGTCCGCAAAGAACGAACGACGGCCGCCGCGGCGACAGGCCTTCCTACGACAGAAATTCCCGCAGCGACAGACCGCAGGGCGACAGGCCTTCATACGACAGGAATTCACGCGGTGACAGACCGCAGGGCGACAGGCCTTCCTACGACAGAAATTCACGCGGTGACAGACCGCAGGGCGACAGGCCTTCCTACGACAGGAATTCACGCGGTGACAGACCTCAGGGCGACAGGCCTTCCTACGACAGGAATTCACGCGGCGACAGACCGCAGGGCGACAGGCCTCCTTACGACAGGAACGCACGCGGCGACAGACCGCAGGGCGAGCGCAGAGGAGATAACCGCGGTTTCGGCCGTCCGGATGACAAAGATGCACAGCAGAACAGGCAGCAGCGTCCGCAGCAGCGCCCCGTCGGCAGAAAGCCCGGAGAAGCACCTGCAATTATTCAAAAGGAAAATCGTGCGCCTGAAAACAAGAGCAGCTATGTTCGCACCTTCGACACCGAAAAGAAGGCAAAGAACAAAAAGACGATCATGAAGGAAACCGCTCCCTCCGCGAAAAACTGGGAGGATGACGGCGGATCCTACGGCGGCAGAAAGAAGAAAGCCGCAAAACAAACTCAATATCGCAAACCCGAACCCGTTGTTATCGAAAAAGCGGTTATAACGACAGAAACGATAACGGTACGTGATTTCTCCGAAAAAATCGGAAAACCCGCAGCGGAAATTCTCAAAAAGCTGTTCATGATGGGCATTGTTGCAAACATCAATCAGGATATCGATTTTGAGACCTGTGAGCTTGTTGCAATGGAATACGATATCGAGCTTGAGCACCAGGTTGCAAAGACTTATGAGGAGACGATGCAGGAGAATGCCGAAGAAGTGGATGCAGAGGAAGATCTTGTTCCCCGTCCTCCCGTTGTCACGATCATGGGCCATGTTGACCACGGCAAAACTTCTCTGCTTGATGCGATCCGCAAAACTCATGTTACCGAGGGTGAAGCGGGCGGCATAACGCAGCATATCGGTGCTTACACGGTTGAATGCAACGGCAGGATGATAACTTTCATCGACACTCCCGGCCACGAGGCATTTACTTCAATGCGCGCAAGAGGTGCACAGGTCACGGACGTTGTAATCCTTGTTGTTGCTGCGGATGACGGCATTATGCCGCAGACAGTTGAGGCTATCAATCACTCAAAGGCAGCGGGTGTTCCCATTATTGTGGCAGTGAACAAGATCGACAAGCCCGAGAGCAACCCGGAAAGAGTCAAACAGCAGTTGACGGAACACGGTCTCGTGTGCGAGGATTGGGGCGGCGATACGATATGCGTCCCCGTTTCCGCAAAGAAACAGCAGAATCTTGATGAGCTGCTTGAAATGGTTCTTTTGCAGGCGGATGTTCTTGACCTTAAGGCAAACCCGAACAAAGCGGCAAAGGGAACCATCATTGAAGCTCAGCTCGACAAGGGCAGAGGTCCTGTTGCAACCGTTCTTGTGCAGAACGGCACTTTGAAAATCGGCGATCCCATTGTTGCGGGCATTGCATACGGCAGGGTTCGTGCAATGATGAACGACAGGGGCGAAAACGTCAAAACCGCAGGCCCGAGCTGCCCGGTCGAAGTTCTCGGCTTCAACGAAGTGCCTTCCGCAGGCGATATCATGAACGTTGCGGAGGTTTCCAAAAAGGTTGCGGAGGAACGCCGCAACAGAATCAAAGCGGAGCAGCTTAAAAACCTGTCCAAGGTCAGCTTGGAGGATCTGTTCAGCCATATTGCCGAGGGCGAAGTCAAAACGCTCAACATCGTTGTCAAAGCGGATGTTCACGGTTCGGTTGAGGCTGTTAAACAGGCTCTTGAAAAGCTTTCCAACGAGGAAGTCCGCGTGAAGTGCATTCACGGCGGCGTAGGCGCGATTACGGAGTCGGATGTTATGTTCGCTTCCGCTTCAAACGCGATCGTAATCGGTTTCAATGTCCGTCCCGACAGCGGAGCACGCAATCTTGCGGAGCAGGAAAAGGTAGATGTCCGCACCTACCGCATCATTTATCAGGCGATTGAAGATGTTGAAAACGCTATGAAGGGTATGTTCAAGCCCGTATTCAAAGAAGTGCATTTGGGTACAATAAGCGTCAGAAACACGTTCAAGGTCAGCTCCGTCGGCACGATTGCGGGTGCATACGTTCAGGACGGCAAGGTTCAGCGCAATGCGCAGGTTCGCGTTGTTCGCGACGGCGTGGTTATTCATGAAGGCCAAATTGCATCGCTGCGCAGGTTCAAGGACGATGTCCGCGAGGTTGCTGCCGGCTATGAATGCGGCATAGGCATTGAGAACTTCAACGATATTCACGAAGGCGATGTTATAGAAGCCTACACGATGGAAGAGGTTAAACGCTGACAACAGAATAATCCGTCCCCGGCTGTGCCGGAAACGCTTTTTGCGCCGCGGTACAGACCGGGGATTAAATCAACGCTGATCAGATAGATTTCCGCCGGAGCGTTTACGCATTAACAGAGAACCGGCATGTGTCCGAAGAACAGTTATTCGGAACGCGGAGAAGGCCGTTTGCAAAGGTGGGCTCGAACGACGGAAATTTAAATGCAGCATTTCGGCGGCAGGGATTCAAAATCCGAAAGGGAGCTTATGGCATCAGTCAGATACGACAGAATAAATGAAGAAATCAAAAAAGCACTGAGCGAAATCGTCCGCGAGATGAAAGATCCGAGAATATCTCCAATGACGACAATAATGCTCGTTGAAGCAACAAACGACCTGAAGCTTGCAAAGGTTCGGGTCAGTGTGTACGATAAGGATGATTCGGTTCGAAAAGAAACCGTTGCTCAGCTCAACCGTGCGGAAGGATTTATTGCAAGAGAGCTTGGGCGCAGAATCGATATCCGCCGAATACCGACTCTGAAGTTCACCCTTGATGACTCAATCGAGTATTCCGTGCATATTTCCGAAATAATCAACAAACTGCAAACCGAGCGCGCTCAGCTTGACGTGAATCGGAACAATGCGGAAGAAGATAAGGAAAACACCCAAAATGAAGACTAAACATGGGGCGGAGTTCGCCGATGTCCGAAAGTTTATATCCGATGGGCAGAGTTTCACGCTGCTCACGCACATTTCCCCGGACGGAGACACCCTGGGTTCGGCACTCGCGCTGAAACTGCTGCTGAACGCTCTCGGAAAAACTGCAGAGGTCGTTTGCTCGAACCCCGTTCCGAAGATTTACGGATTCCTGCCGGAATCGGAAACCGTCAAAATGCCCGAGGATGCCGAGGGCTATTGCCGCGTCATTGCCGTTGATTGTGCGGACAAGCCGCGTTTCGGCCGTGCTGTGCGTTTGTTCGATGCCGCGCAGGCAGAGGCATGTGTTGACCATCATGTTACGAACCCGCATTATGCCGAAGTGAACCTTGTTGTTTCGGATGCGGCGGCAACGGCGGAGATTGTTTATGAGCTTTACGGCATGTTCGGTGTTGCAATCGATAAGCGATCCGCAATTTGCCTTTATACCGGAATAGTCACCGACACGGGCAACCTTTCATACAGCAACACAACACCGAATGCTTTGCGGATAATTGCCGATTTCATTGAAAAGAAACTGGTTGATGTTTCGGAGGTCAACCGACTGATTTACCGAACGGTGCCGTACACGAAAACAAGGGTTCAGGGCTTTGTGACATCAAGGATTCGTCTTGAGGATGAAGGCAGAATCGGCATAGGCGTGCTTACAAGAGCTCAAATGCTGAGCTTTGATGCAACAAACGAGGATTGCGAAGGCATTGTTGACTGTGTTCGTGATATCGACAGCGTTAAAATCGCAATTTTTATCCGAGAAGGCGCGGACGGAAGTTTTAAAGTCAGCCTTCGCAGCAAGGATATCGGGGACGTTTGCCGAATTGCAAACAAATTCGGCGGCGGCGGGCATGAAAGAGCGGCCGGATACACGGCATGGCTGCCCCTTTCAACCGTTGTTGCGAGCGCGACAGAGGCGGCAATTGCAGAGCTGAAAAGGGATGAGAAACACGATTCTTTTCCCGATACGCACTAATGCCCGAATGAAAAGCAATGATGCGTTTCAACAGAACAACAAAGGAATTATTGATTAACAATGCAATTTGAAGGAGTAGTCAGCGTGCTGAAACCGCCGGGAATGACATCGAGCGATGTCGTGGTGGATATACGCAGAATCTTCGGCGAACGGCGCGTCGGACATACGGGAACGCTTGACCCTGCTGCGGCGGGCGTTTTACCCATCTGCATAGGCAGGGCAACCCGCCTGTTTGACTATCTTGTTGATAAAGAAAAAGAATACATTGCGGAGATTCGGTTCGGAGCGGAAACCGACACGGAGGATGCCTGCGGCACGGTGATCGCCGAAAGCAGCCGCATGGTTTCAAAAGCGGAGCTTGAAAAAATTCTGCCTGATTTCATAGGCGAAATTGAGCAGGTGCCGCCGATTTATTCGTCTTTAAGTGTGAACGGCGTTAAAATGTACAAGCTGGCACGCAGCGGGAGCGTTGCAGCTCCGGTTGAGGAACGCAGGCGGAGAATCAGAGTTTTTTTGCTTGAAACCATTTGTGAACTCGAACAAAACAGCTTCCTCATCCGCATTCGATGCTCAAAAGGCACATATGTCCGTTCGCTTTGCAGGGACATCGGACGGGCCCTCGGCTGCTGTGCATACATGCCGTTTCTGCTGCGAACCGCTTCCGGAACCTTCGATATCAGCGAAGCGCATACGATCGCGGAACTGAAGGAACTGAAGGAAGCGGGGGAACTTCAATCGGTTGTTGTTCCCGTTGACGAGGCTGCGCGGCACCTGCCGGAACTTCGCCTTTTTAACCTTTCCGAAAAGCAAAGGACGCTTATTTCAAACGGAGCTTCGGTTGAATGCGGGCAGGCTGAGCCGGGAACGGTCTACAGACTGTATCTTGAAAATGAATTCATGGGTCTTGCGCTGCGGGATGATTCCGGATTGCATATCACCGTATGGTTCGGGAAGGAGAAATGAGCGTTTGATGCAGAACAAGGACAAAATTAACACGCCGGGCACAGAGTATACGAACGCAGCCAAACCGGGTACGGTGGTTGCTCTCGGCATGTTTGACGGAATGCATGTCGGTCACAAGAAGATAATTGACGCAACCGTTCTGATAGCGCGGCAATCCGGACTTGTTCCCGCTGTGTTTACGTTTAAAAATCATCCGCAGGAGCTTTTCGGCAAAAAAATTCTTCGGCTTTGCAGCAATGAAACCCGCGCCGCTCTTATGCGCAGGCAGGGCATTGAGCTGGTTGATGAGGTTGAGTTTACAAGTGCGATTCGCGACCTTTCCGCAGAGAGTTTTATCCGAATGCTTGCCGAAAGATTGAACCCAAAGATTATTGTTGGCGGGTTTAATTACACTTTCGGAAAGAAAAAGCAGGGGAACAGCGAGACACTTCAAAGGCTTTGCCAAAAATACGGAATCAAAACGGCGATTATTCAGCCCGTGCTTTTGGGGCGCGAGCCTGTTTCAAGCACGAGAGTTCGAAACATGATAACATGCGGGAACGTTCAGGATGCACAGCTCCTTTTGGGAAGAGCTTATGCCCTTGACGGCATAATCGTTCAAAACAGGCGTATAGGAAGGACGATTGGCTATCCGACGGCGAATATTGAACCCGATTCCGCCCGCGTGATTCCCGCAGACGGAGTGTATGTGAGCATGGCGCGCGTCAACGGCGACATAATGCCTGCCTGCACGAACATCGGAACGAACCCGACTGTCGGCGGAACAAAACGCACGATAGAAACGCATATTTTTGACTATGACGAGGATATTTACGGACTTCCGATGACGGTATGTTTCGTTAAAAAAATCCGCGAAGTCAAAAAGTTTGAATCGCTGGACGCTCTTAAGGAGCAGATTCGGATTGATGCAGGAATTGCAAGGACATATTTCGGCTGCTGATGCACGGTATGCGGTTCTTAAAAATGCATTCCTGCGGTCGATTTAAGTTCTAAGCCTGATTAAAATGCGGTAACTGAAAGGGAAAACTATGATAACTGTGCTTCTGTCCGTTTTTTGCCTCATTGCGGGTTATCTTCTCGGCAGCATAATGAGTGCGGTGAAGATTGCACGAAGCAAAAGCACGGATATCCATGCCTGCGGAAGCGGCAATGCAGGTTCAACAAATGTATTGAGAACCTTCGGCTGGAAATGGGGGCTTATCTGTTTGGCGAGCGACAGTGCGAAGGGTGCGGCAAGCGTCGGCGTGGGTTACGCCGCTGCGGCAATTGCTCCGGCACTGTTTTCGAATTATGTCATGCCCGAAAATCTGAGCGGAATACTCGGCTGCATAGGGCTGTTGGGTGCGATACTCGGGCATTTGCTGCCTGTTTTTTATGAGTTCCGCGGAGGGAAATGCGTTGCGGTCGCGCTTGGCGGTCTGCTTGTGCTGTCCCCGGTTCAGCTGCTCATTGCTGTCGGTTGTGCGGTTATTCTTATTGCAATAACAAAAATGGTTTCCGTAGGCTCTGTTGTCGGCACGATAATCGCGACTGCCCTTGTGATTTACCGCAACCGGGGCAATATTCCGCTGATGCTCATTGCTGTTGTGATTGCCGCTGTTGTCATCACTGCTCACCTTCCGAATATCAGGCGAATTATGGAGGGCCGCGAGAGACGGCTCGAAAAAATCGAATGGGAGAAACAGCGGACTGAAAAAGAAGAAACATGCGGCAGCCGTCAAAATGACCAAAACTCCGCAAACGAGTCCTGATAAGCTGCGCTTAATTGTGAACCCGAACGCCGCACTGATTAAACTTTGTATGTTAAACCGATATTGAAATGCCGTTCCGAAAACGTAAGTCGGGCGGCTTTTTATTTTGAATACGATGCGAATGCATTGCGACGGCCTGCAAAACCATATTGAACTTGCAAAAAAACGAACTTTTTTATTCCAAGGCGCGGCGGCACGGTCGAACTGTGTGCACACCGCAAATAATGTATCATGAGGCCGATTCATGCAAATTATTGCACTCACGGGAAAAACATATTGAATATATTGCACGAACGTGATATAATTGTCATTCCGAAAAGGGCGATGAATCGGCACGAAGGAGAATCGTTATGATAGATTACCATGTACACACGAATTATTCGGCAGATGCATCCGCAACGGTGACGGAGCAGCTTGAAGCCGCCGCCGAACGCGGATTGAGTGAGATTTGCTTCACGGATCATGTTGATTTCGATAACGGCGATAAGTCAATGCAGCCATCGGATCTCGGTGCATTGCGAGAACAGCTTTTGCCTTACAACGGACTATATAAAGGAGTGCGCATACGCCGCGGAGCGGAAGTTGCTCTGAACGACGGGAACTGCGCCAAAAAAGCACGGCGGTACGTTGCGCCGCATGACCTCGATTTTGTTATCGGTTCAATACATGTTGTGGACGGATTTGATGTTTACTATCCGGAATACTACATCGGAAAAACAAAACAGGATGCATACCTTTCCTATCTTCAGACGATTCTCACAGGTATTAAAACCTGCGATTACATGAACATACTTGGTCATTATGACTTCATTGCAAAGTATTCGCCGTATGAGGACAGGCGAATGACGCTTGATGTTTCAAAGGAGCTTTTTGCGGAGATTTTTTCATATCTTGCAAAAAACGGAAAGGGAATTGAAATCAACACTTCGGCATGGTGGGATGATCCCTGCTGGGGTGAGGATGTATTAAAGCTTTACCGCGATCTCGGCGGTCAATATATAACAACCGGTTCCGATGCACACAGAAGCGACAGGGTCGCAAAGCGCATAAAGGAGGCGGAGAAACTTGCAGCGGCGGCAGGCATTCCGCTGATTGCGACGTTCCAAAGAATGAAACCGATATTCCACCCGCTCGGAAGCATTTGATGCGAATGCACTTAATCGCGCGGATGCCGGTTTGGGCAGCTTTCGTAAACAGCAGGGACTGATCCTTTGCTGCAGCGCATGACTCGGCTGAAATTTTGAACTCAGCTGAAAACGGAAAACATATTGTTAAACCTGAAAGGATGCAAGTTGACAGAAAACGGTTCGCAACTGAATGAAAACCCGCCTGAAACACTGACGGTGCATTCCGCTCTTGAACGCTGCGTGGATTATATCGGCAGGGTTGATATTGATTTTATCTGCGCGCTGGCGCGGGTCGATAAAGCGGAAGCATTTCAATCTCTCAAGGGTGCGATTTACTATGATCCCGAAAAGAGCTGTTTTGTTACGGCGGAGGAATACCTTTCCGGAAATATTATGAAAAAGCTTGCTGCCGCAAAATCGGTACTTGAGCAGCAGGCTGAAACCGCAAAAACGGCAGGGGATGAATCTAATACCCGAAAACAAATGCCGGATGATTGGGATTTTTCGGAAAATATCTCTGCGCTTGAGGTTGTGATGCCGCCCGTTGTGCAGCCGGGGCAGATAAAGGCGTCAATGGGCAGTCCGTGGATTCCCGCTTGGGTCTACCGTGATTTTATAATTGCTTTAATCGGTATCCGTTCCGCTTCCGGAAAGCCGAAAATCAGCGTTGAATACATTCGCGCCGCAAATCATTATATAATTCACGGAAAAAAGCATTTCACCGACTTTACGCGTGCAAAACTTACTTACGGCACGGAACGCATGAATGCTTTTGAGATTATAGAGCGAATGCTCAATTCGCGCGAAATTGCTGTTTACGATACATATATTCCTTACGGCAAGGAACAGCAGGTTCGCCGTGTCAACAAAGCCGAAACTCTGCTTGCGCAGGAGAGAGCGCGGCAGATTGCGGAAAGATTCTCATTCTGGCTCTTCAGGGATGAGCCGAGAAGAAGTCAATTGCTTAACTACTACAACGAAAACTTCTGTGCGATCCGTCCGCGGCATTTTGACGGCAGCAGAATGCTCCTTCCGGGCAAAGATCCGAACATTAAGCTGCAAAAGCATCAGCTGGATGCCGTGAAAAGAATCGTGCATTCAAAAAATATCCTGCTGGCGCATCAGGTCGGCGCGGGCAAAACCTATGTCATGGCGGCAGCGGCAATGGAAATGCGCCGGCTTGGCATTTCAAAACGCAATCTGTTTGTTGTTCCGAATAATATTCTCGAACAATGGCATTATGAGTTCACCCGGCTTTATCCTGCGGCGGAGGTCATTGTAATTGAACCGAAAAGTTTCACTCCCGCAAACAGGAACCGCGTTTTGAAACAGATTATTGAAAGCGACTGTGACGCGATAATCATGGGTTACGGCAGTTTTTCGCTTATCCCGCTTTCGCGCGGGGAGCGTGAACGCGAATTGAACGCACACCTTGCGCAAATTGCGGAGTCCATGCGCAGTGCGGTGTACAGCGATGCATATATCGTGCTGAACAGATTTGCGTCGCGTATTGAACACAGGCTGCAAAAGCTCTGGGAGGAGGAACAAACTCTTCCGAAGGGTTCCGTTTTTTTCGATGACCTCGGGATCGACACGATATTTGTTGACGAAGCGCATAATTTTAAAAACATCAGTATTGAAACCAAACACGGCAGTCTGCCGGGGCTGAACCCGAAGGGCTCGAAAAAGTGCGATGATTTGATGGCAAAACTCCGCTATATACAGCGCACGCATGACGGACGGGGTGCTGTTTTTGCAACAGGAACCCCGATCACAAACTCCGTTTCGGACATGTACACGATGCAGCGGTACCTCGGCTATGAACATATGGACGAGCTGAATCTGCTTGAGTTTGACAATTGGGTCAAAATGTTTTCCGAAGTTACGGAAGAATTCGAAGTTGAGGCGAACGGTATAGGCTATCGGCTGCGCCGCAGGCTCAGCAGGTACTATAACCTGCCCGAACTGTCGCTGCTGTTTTCGGATATTGCGGATTTGTACTTTACTCCGGAAGATGATAAAAGGATTCCGCATAAGGTGAATTATATCAATTGTACCGTTCCGGCAAGCGAGTCCCTCAGAAAGTATATTGAGGAGCTTGCGGTGCGCGCAGAGGCGGTAAAGAGCGGCAGCGTTGCCCGAACGGAGGACAACATGCTGAAAATCACGACGGACGGCAGAAAAGCCGCTCTCGACATGCGTCTTGTTAACCCCGAGGAGCCTGATAATCCGAATTCAAAACTTAATACATGCGTTGAAAATGTGTTCAGAATCTGGAGTGAACGCGATAAACTGACCCAGCTTGTGTTCCTTGACCAAAGCACGCCGAAGGACGGTTTCAATCTTTACGACGATATAAAACAAAAGCTTATCCTGCGCGGTGTGCCCGCGGATGAAATTGCGTTCGTTCATGATGCTGTAAACGACGCAATGCGAACAACGCTTTTTAACAAAGTTCGCAAGGGACGCATACGTGTGCTTATCGGTTCAACTTTCAAACTCGGCATCGGTGCGAACGTTCAAAACAATCTGCTTGCGGTGCATCACCTTGATATTCCGTGGCGTCCGTCTGATGTTACCCAGCGTGAAGGCCGAATGCTGCGTCAGGGCAATCGAAATGACGAGGTAATGATATATCGCTACATCACAAACGGGAGCTTTGATGCTTATTCGTGGCAGCTTCTTGAAAACAAACAGCGATTTATATCTCAAATTGTAAACGGTGATTGCCCGAGCAGAAGCGGTGACGAGGTTGATGAAGTTGTGCTCACATACAGCGAAGTCAAGTCACTCGCCGTCGGAAACCCGCTCATAAAGCGAAAGATTGAGCTTGAAACGGAGCTTCAGCGCAAACTTGTTTTGAAATCAAAGCATGAGCGCGCAAAGACAGAAGCGGCGGAGCAGCTTTTGCAGTTGCCGGCAAAGAACAGCGAATTGCTGAAACTGCGCGACATTCTTCAAAAAGATATGCTTCTTGCGGAACAAAACACCGGCGATGGGTTTTCAATGATGCTTGCGGGCGAGAATTATACACGGCGGCGCGATGCGGGCGAAAGGCTGATAGAGCTGCTTGCGGAACATGCATTTATGCGTGAGGAAAAGCGAATCGGCACATATCGGGGGTTCAAACTCTTTCTTGCGAACGATATTTCGGGGGCAAGGCGAATCTTTCTGCTCAAGGGCAGTGGGACCTATCGTTCCGATTTAAGCGAAAGCGCGATGGGCATCATTGCAAGGCTTGATAACGTTGTTAACGGCCTTAAAACACGGCTTGAAGCTGCACTCGGCAGCATAGAGCGTATGGAGCAGGACGAGGCGGAGCTGCGTTCGGAGTCCGAAAAACCGTTCCCGTTTGAAACGGAACTTACGGAACTGCGCCGTGAGCTGAAAAGGGTCAACGGCGAACTCGGAATGCTGTAAATTTGAATGATATATAAAATAACAGTCAGCTGATTGTTGATTACGGAGGAAAAAATGCAAAATCAGCACAATTATTCCGTTGATGATATAAAGGTAATGGAAGGCCTGGAGGCGGTTCGTGTCCGTCCGGGCATGTATATCGGCAGCACCGGAAGCAGGGGTCTGCACCATATGCTTTGGGAAATCGTTGATAATGCCGTTGATGAAGCGGCAAACGGGTTTGCAACGACCGTCAGCGTTACAATTAACAGGGATAATTCCGTGGTTGTTGAGGATAACGGCAGGGGAATCCCCGTAGGCATTCATGAAAAGCTGCATGTGTCCGGCGTTGAAGTTGTTTATACTCAACTCCATGCGGGCGGAAAATTCAACAACGATTCATACGGGTTCTCGGGCGGATTGCACGGTGTCGGTGCATCGGTTGTTAACGCGCTTTCCGAATATGTTGAGGTTGAGGTTGCAACGGGCGGAAAGCTGTATTCAATCAAATTCCACAGCTATGAAGATTCGGACGGCAACATGCATTCCGGAATTCCTGTCGCGCCGCTTGCCGAGGTCGGAAGGACGCGGCGGCAGGGCACAAGGGTAACATTTTTGCCGGACAAACGCGTTTTTGAAACGATTGAAATGAATTCCGAAGTCGTTGCAAAACGCCTGCGCGAGCTTGCGTACCTGAACAAAGGGGTAACGTTCAAATTCACCGACAACAGGCTGAAGGACGAAAATAAGAGCCGCGAGTACAAATACGACGGCGGCATTGTGGATTTTGTGTGCTATCTTAACAGCGAAAAAACCCCGCTGTATAAAGAACCGATATACTTCCGCGGAATGCGCGGCACGGGCAAAGATGCAATCATTGTTGAAATTGCAATGCAGCATAACGATGGCTATACCGAAAGCATCTTTTCATATGTCAACAATATTCCGACGACCGAGGGAGGTACGCATGAAACCGGATTTAAGTCCGCTCTGACCAAGGTCATGAACGATTATTGCCGTCGAACCGGAATCCTTAAGGAGAAGGATGCGCCGCTGCCGGGTGAGGATTTCCGCGAGGGACTCACGGCAGTCGTGTCGCTTAAAATGAGTTCGATTCAGTTTGAAGGGCAGACGAAAACAAAACTCGGCAATACCGAAGCGCGTACGGCGGTTGAAGCTGTTGTTATGGACGAGCTGACACCGATACTTGAAAACCTTAAGAATTCGGATCTTGCCGCCGCAATTGCGGATAAAGCGGTGAAGGCGGCAAAAGCGCGTGAAGCTGCAAGAAAAGCAAAAACCATGGCGCGTGAAAAGTCCAAGCTTGAAAACGCACCTCTCGTCGGCAAGCTTTCAAGCTGCACGGGCAGAACACCGGAACAAAACGAACTCTTCATCGTTGAAGGCGATTCGGCAGGCGGCAGCGCAAAGCAGGGCCGTGACAGACGGTTCCAGGCAATACTGCCGCTGCGCGGCAAACCGTTGAATGTTGAAAAAAGGCGCATTGAGCAGGTGCTTGAAAATGACGAATGCCGCTCCATCATAACCGCCCTCGGAACCGGCATAGGCGAGGATTTTGAGCTTAAAAACCTTAAGTATCATAAAATCATCATTCTCTCCGATGCCGATCAGGACGGTGCGCATATACGCGCTCTGCTTCTTACGTTCTTCTATCGCTACACAAAGGAACTGATAACGGGAGGGCATGTTTACATGGGTATGCCGCCTCTTTACAAGGTTCAAAAGGGAAACAGTGTTACATATGCCTATGACGATGAAGAACTTGCCCGAATTACGAAAGGCATGAAGGGGTACACCTTGCAGCGTTATAAAGGCTTGGGTGAAATGAATCCGGAGCAGCTTTGGGAAACAACGCTTAACCCTGAGAACCGTTCACTTGTGCGGGTAACGATTGAAGACGCGGCGTATGTAGAACACCTTGTAACGCTTTTGATGGGAGACAAGGTTGCTCCCCGCAAGGAGTACATCACCGAACATGCGAATTTCAACCGCGTGGATTCTTTTGAGGACAAAATCGGTTGATGTTGAAGTTTAACGCCGCTTCGGAGTACAACGCGATACACAATCAGATTGATTAGTGCAGCCTGCGGTCAATCAAAACCGAACAACAAACAAAAGCATCCGAAAGCAGCGGAACTGCACGGATGCTTTTGGATATTTATCCGAAACAAAAAACTAAACGATTTGAAAAATATAAAACTTCAGATAATCCGTCTCGGGTACATTCCAAAGAATCGGGTGATCAGGAGCCTGCTGACGCGCTTCGATTTGACGCAGCTGAACCCCTGCATCCTCTGCGGCATTGTGAAGCATCTTACGGAAAAGCTCATCGGTCATGAAATGCGAACATGAGCAGGTTGCAAGATAGCCGCCGCGCGGAAGGAGTTTCATTGCTTTTGCATTGATGGCTTTATAGCCCTTTACCGCACTGCCGATCGTATCCCGACTTTTGGTGAAGGCGGGCGGGTCGAGTATTATGTAATCATAACCGTGTTTGCGATTGGATTCCATATCGGTCAGAAGATCAAAGACATCGGCGCAAACGAAATCCATTCTGCCCGAAAGCCCGTTCAGCTCCGCATTTCTGCGCGTTTTTTGGATTGCATCCGCAGAAATATCAACGGCAGTGACATGCTTTGCACATGCAGCGGCGGCGTTCAGTGCGAATGCGCCCGTATGCGTGAAACAATCGAGAACCGTTTTGCCGGCAGCAATCTTTGCAGCGGCACGACGGTTATATTTCTGGTCAAGGAAAAAGCCCGTTTTTTGTCCGTTGATAACGTCGATTTCGTATTTGATTCCGTTTTCTTCAATCATTACCAATCCGCTGTCCGGTGCGGGAGGCAGGAGATCACAGCTGATAAAGCCCTTGTGCTGAGTCAGACCTTCCTTTTCGCGTATGGCGACATCGTTTCTTTCGCAAACGGCCCGAATATTAATGCCGAACTCTTTGAATACTTCAATAAACAGCGGAAACAGGCGGGACTTAAGCATTTCGGTGCCGAGGGAGAGAATTTGAAAAACAAGAACATCCCCGAAGCGGTCCACCGTCAGCCCGGGAAAACTGTCGGCCTCACCGAAGATGATTCTGCAGCAGTCAAAATCGTTTCCCATGACCGTTTGGCGGTACTCAAGCGCATAACGAATTCGCCTGCGGAAAAAGTCATCGTCAAACCTGTCGTTTGCATTGCGTGAAAAGATGCGAATGCGAATTTTGGAATTGTCATTTATGAACCCGGTTCCGATGAACCGATCCTTTTTTGTATAAACATCAACAAGCCCGCCGTTCGTATAATCACCGTCAACGGAAAGCACCTCCTCCGCATAAACCCACGGGTGCCCGCCTTTGAGTGCGCGTTCCGCCTTTTCGGATACTTTTGCTTTCGGATACATTCGCATTATTAACAAACCAACCTCTCTGCCGCATTCGGCAAAACTGTTTGTTGAATATAACACAATCGGGCGTGGATTTCAAGTGCGGTTTCAACTTGCCGTGCCTGCACAGCGAAAAAACAGTCGAAAGTGTTTGTTCTGCCTTGATTTGCGGCAGATGCGCCGTATCAGTCAGACAGTGTCGGTTCGAAAGGTTCAACGGCGGAGCAGCTTATCTCATATGCAGTGCGCATTTCCTCCGTTCCGTCTTCAAAAACTTTTTTATATTCGCGGCTTTGCAGCCTTCCGATAACGTGCATTCCGATGCCGACCTTCATATCCTGCAAATACCTTGCGTTTCGTCCCCAGGCGATACAGGGCAGATAGTCGGATTTGCCGTACCGTCTGTTGACTGCAAGCAGAACGTCCGCAATTTCACGTAAAAAAGGAGTCGTTCTGTATATTACGGGCTTACAGATGTATCCGAACAGTTCAACTTCGTTTTTGTATGCAAAAGCATCGGTTTCATCCGCCGAAGCAGGAATGAATTCACGTGCAAACACGGTGATGATAAGTCTGCTGCCTTTTTCAGTCTGTTGATTATAGGAACGTATCTGTCCTTGGACATGAAAATACATACCGTGTTCAACAGGTATGCCGCCGAGCAGCCGTTCGCTGACGGTGACGGGTATTTTGTCCTCGGCTCCGCTCAATCTTTGAACGGTGAGTACAAGCTTGAAAAAAGCCTCTCCGTAAATTGTATGACTGTATTCCGGGCCGTCCGTAACCCTGCCTGAAAGACTGATGCTGTTGTTTGTATCCGGCATATTGCCCTCCGTAAGTTCGAGTATTCACTGAATGAGTCCGTTTTTCAAAAACAAGGTAAACTTCCTTTGCTTTTTCTGAAAACGATGCCGTACAGTGGCCTGTTTAAATTCTATTCAACGATATTCAAAATAGACTTGTTGATTTGGCCTTATCTATATGATAGAATAGCGCGAGAAAAGAACAGGACGGGGGAAATATGAAAAATACGAAACAGGATGAAACCTTTTTGCGGGAAACGAGGCATGTTATCGAGCGGCATATTGAGCTGTATCCGAAATGTGAGCCGGACGACATAGCAAAGCTGCTTTATCAAAGCGAATTCGGCTGCGGGCATTTTGTGCGCAGCAAAGAGATTGCGGAGGAGTATCTGAAGAGGGAGTATGAAGCGTGTATGCTGACAACGAAAGCCGCCGCTGCCGGGGAACACCCATTGACGGATGAAACAGGCGGGATGTTCGTTCGGGTGCACCTTGAACCTTTGGCACGGTACGGTATACCGCTCTCAAGGCTTGCGGAGCTTTTTGTGCGTTCATCGGAGGTTCGAACGGGTTCAACGGACGGAATGCTGAAAAAGCTCAGCTTGCTGAAAGAAATCTGCCGGCAGGGGAAAACTCCGTTTGACGAAGAAACGCTGTCGGCTTTTCTTAAGAAATACGTTGCGGCGGGCTGCCCGGCAATACATCACAGCGAGACTTACCGTCGGCTTTACCATCCCGCGTATCGCGTGATTTGCAGAGAATTCCTTCCCGAACTCTGCGATTGCGGCGCTGACGGATGATTTGCAGGCTCAGGGCTTAAATCTTAAGTCCGATACTCAAGTCCAAAACCTGAAATGGAGACAAGATTTAAAAAAAATGCACAGCCGAAACGCAATTGCGGGCGGCTGTGCATTTTTGATTACAGCGATTTAGGCGGCAAAAGAAAGCTCGTTGAAAATCGATCAGATTTCAACATTGCCGTTGCCGGGGCGTGCACAGGTGATTTCAAGATTGCCGTTGCGCTCACGAAGCTTGTCGATAAACTCTTTTTCTTTCCGCGCATCACGCAAAGTGATCTGGTAGGTGAGCTTGAACAGGCTGCCCATGTTGGTGGTCTTAACACGGATGAGCTCATGGCGGGAAGTGTAAGTGCTGAAAATATCATTGAAAACTTCATCATAGATGAGACTTTCGGGAATGACAATCTTGAGGTCGCGCTCTGCGGAACCCGCTTTGCCGAAATTGATGCTTGCAAGCGCAATGTCAACCAAAAGAACGAACACGGCAAGGATGACCGCAATTGCAATATAACCCATGCCTGTTGCAAGGCCGACAGCCATTGCGAGGAAGATGCTTGTTATTTCACGTGCGGAAGCGGGTGCGGAACGGAAGCGGACAAGGCTGAAAGCACCGGCAACAGCAATGCCTGCGCCGAGCTGTCCGTTAACAAGGGCGATAATCGTTTGAACTATCATCGGCAGAAGCACAAGGGAGACCGAAAGGCTCTTGGAGGGACGATTTCTGTATCGACTGCAAACGGCGATGAGAACGCCCAATGCAAGAGAAACAAGCAGGCAAACAATAAACCCGCCTGCGGTCAGGGTGCTTGTGGTGGAGAAAATACTGTCGATAACGTTGTTAAGCATAGTGAAAAATCCTTTCGTTTATGGATGAAAACATTGGGCACGGAACGATACCGGATCGTTCAGCCGCAATATGCAGCACCGCGTTTTTGAGAAAGAATGCGGTTAAGTTCGATGTTATACGCGGTTGCGTATTTTGAGAAGCTTGTCGGAAAGATCCTGTGTTCATCAAGGAGTGCGGCAAGCCAAAGCGGCAGAGTGTGCGGAGTTTTAAGCTCCATTATGCATTTGCCTGCGGGCAGAATGGGGTCGCCGTACGTGCCGCTTAACAGGTCGAGGTTGTGCGTTCTGTAGCGCAGATTTTCGTCGATTGTCAGTCTCAAATCCCCGACGCCGTTTTCCGCATAGGCAGTGCGTTCGCAAAATATTCCGAAAGACGGCCGAAGCTCCGGATAAAAGCGGAGCGCATAATCAATTTCACGCGCAATTTGCTTGTCGGGGCAGGGCGCATCACCGCAGAGAAACTCCATTGCATCGGCATAGGGCATTTCGATTCGGCGCTTATACACAACACCTTTGTATTTCTTCTTAAGCTCAATAAAAGCGTTCGATTCTGCCGACGGAGTGCCGTAGCACCGCAAACGGAGCTTTTCCTTATAAATCGGATGCTCTATGGAGGCACGAATCAACCGCATGTCGGCAGTGTCAAAATAAATGCTGCTGACAGTGCTTTTTCCGTAAGAATCAACATGCATATGCTGCAAAAGCACGGGCAGCATTGCGGCGAACTGCTTGTCCGAAACAATATACTTTTTCTCAATACGGGTAAAAATGTTATCAATTTTAACCGTTTGCAATGTCACAACCTCCGTTTCTGCCGAAATGCACCGGATGCGGAGCACTTCGGAATAATCCCGCTCGGCACAACGGCGGAGCGGGCGGTGAGACCATTCTCGCATTACCAATATTATACCACTGAAACAGGGCGACCGAAAGATAAAAAGGGCTCTTTTAACGGCAAATATTGTATATAGTACTTTGAAAACGGTCAAACAATGCTTAATCGGGAAGATTGTCAACAAAAATTCATAATATATCGAGCCAGATTCCCATAGGCAATTTTGCGAATGTCCGCATCGCTCAAGCCCATGCGGCTCAGCTTGTTCGCAATCAGCGGCAGTCCGCTGCTGTTTTCAAGCCCGTCGATATAGCGGTTCATGCCGTCAAAATCCGACCCGAGCGCAACGCAGTCGATTCCGCCGATTTCGATGAAATGCGCGATATGCCGTATCACATCGTCGAGTTCGGCAGTGCGTTCATCGGTCAATTGTCTGTAATAAAAATTGACGCCGATTACACCGCCTTGTTTTGAAATCGCGCGAATATGCTCATCTTTCATGCAGCGCGGGTGACTGCATAGGGCGCGCGCATTTGTGTGCGACGCAAACACGGGGCGTGCTGCAATGCCCAACACATCGTCAATGCCTGCATCCCCGAGGTGTGCAAGGTCAACAGCCATTCCGATTCGGCACATCTCTTCAACAACACGCTTTCCGAGGGCGGTCAAGCCCTTTTTGCTTCCGCGTTTTCCGGCCGGATAGGCAAGACTGTTAACGTCATTCCAAGTCAGCGTCATTGCGCGCACTCCGAGACGATACAGCATTCGAAGGTTTTCAACGCTGCCTTCGACAGCCTCACCGCCTTCAACGGTCAACACTGTTGCAATTTTGTCCTGAGTTACGTCAAAATCACGGGAGAACGGCACAAAACACGGATTTGATTCAAGCATTCGATAATAGGAATCTATCATGTTAAGGCATTGACTCAGCGGGTTCTGCTTCAGCAGCATGTCTGTCCATGCGGCAAAGAACTGAAGCTTCACTCCGCCCGCTGCCATGTTCCGAAGGCTCATGCTCTGATGCCCGGAGACGGTTTGAATATCATAATCATAGTATGTCATTCCGTATAAAAAATCACAATGCGCATCCGCAAACGGCAGCTTGTTTGAAGCGCTGCTCTCTTGCGGCAGAATTTGTTCGACCATGTTAATCCCTCCAATCTGCAGCTCCGCATGCCGCGGAGGCCGACCGTATCACAATATTATAACATAAATCGAATAAAAATGCATTTGATAAAAAAGCGCGGCGGGTTGTTGAGAACAGATAATTTCTTCTGCGGAAGACAATCACCGGACGGAGATGCGGAGTATGATATAAAATACCGAAAAAAGTCACAATTTATTTTCAAATGGAGTCGAAAACCTATTGTAAAGAGCAAACCGCAATTGGTATAATAAGGTGCGGAGTTCAGAGGAGCTCTGCAAGGTGCTTTTGTATATTAACCGGAGGTGACGCAAATGAAATGCAGAAATTGTGGCCACGATAATCCCGAGTATTCCGAAGTATGCGAGAATTGCGCAGTTTCACTGCGCTCGGAGCCGCAGCGCGATGATGATACCCCGTCTTGGGGTTTCGTTGACGAGAACAAGGATATCAGGTTTTCTTTCGGAGGGCGAAATGCCGCGCAAAACAATAATCCCGCAGGCATGAACCAAAACACTGACAGCGACCTTGATGAGCTTGAAAGACAGTTCACATGCGACGTCGGTGATTGGAACGAAGTTCAGAGACGTCCGAACGCAAGTCGACAGAAAAATAACCGCCAAAACGCTGCCGCTGCGCAGAGAAATGACAGAACAAGCAGCCCGAACGGAGCGGAACGGGCGAACCGCAGCAGCGCGCAGAATACACAGGGCGCATTCGCCGGTGACAGACTTCCGTGGGATAACGATTCTGCAAACACACGCAGGCAGCAGCCCCGCACGGAAAGGCAGTCAAACCCGGATGACGAATATGATTCCGATGATTTCGATGATGCGGATGCATACGACGGCCGCGAACGCGGGAACAAGCGCACGAAGAAGCAGCGCGGAAAGGGCAGAGATTCGACTGATATTCAAGATGATTTCGACACTGCCCGCACGAGTGCCGATTACGGAGCAAAGCGGGGCAGACGCGATGATTCATATGATGAATTTGAAGACGTGAACCGCAGAAGCGATCGCAAACGCGGAAAAGGCGGTGCGTCCGGTCTGCGTATTGCAATAATTGTGCTTGCTGTTGTGGCCGTAATTGCGGCCGGCGTGCTTGCATACACCCTTTTGAACGGCAGCAGCATCGGCGGCGAAAAAACAAACAACGTTATCGTCAACCCCAACAATCCGGACAGCTACTATATCACTGTTTATGCAAAAGCCGGTTCTGTCCTTGTTTATGAGGACAGCACAGGTGCACAGACCGAACAGCAGGTTCCCGAAAAAGGATATGTAACTTTCAATGTTGCATCCAACCGCCTGCGCCCGATAACACCCATTGAGGGCGAAAGCTGCGACATTTACCCCTCGGTAAGTCTCAAAAATGAGGACGGAACGCTGACAAAGCTGGAGATTCCGCGCATAACGCTCAGAGTTCCGACGCTTAATGCATCCTTCGAAACGGCTGAAGACATAACGAGCGACAACGGCGTTATAGAAATCAAAGGGCATGTTGACTTGACTCAGACAGATCTTCAGAACAATCTGCCTGTTGTCACGATCAACAACGAAACCGTGCAGCCCGCGCCCGACGGCAGCTTTGCTTACACAACAAAGCTCGACAAGGGCGAATACGAGATCGTCGGTGAAATCAAGCTCGGCGGATACATGATCATGCGCCGAACTTTCAAGGCTACCGTCAACAAGCAGCTGACCGCAGCCGACATAATTTCAATACCCGAGGAAGTTGATACCCGAGTTCTGAATGTTGAAACTTCAATTGAACTCACCGGTACCGTTCCCGCAGGAGCTGTGCTTCAGGTTGTTCCCAAGGATGCGGAATGCACCGTTAAGGATCAGCCCACAGTTGACGAAAACGGGAACTTCAGGTTTTCAGTAAACCTTCCCACCGCCGCAAAGTGCTATGAGCTCCAGCTCACCGCAACACTTGCGGACGGAACGGTTTACACGCGTCCGTTCTTTGTGGAACGTCCGCCGGTGTTTAACGAATATGTTCCCACCGTTTGGAGAGGTGATTACAGCGAGATGTCAAAACCCGTCCATATCACCGACCTTCGCGGGTTTGTAATTGAGGGAACTGTTGCAGAGATTACCTATGATGACGATTATCTCGTTGCAACGTTTACCCTTAACGATGGACATACGATCAGCATTGAATATCACGATCACTATTCTGCCGCACGCCAGCATCCCATTGAAGCGGGCAAGCAGTACAAGCTCTACGGATTCTCAAAGGGCGTGGACGAAAGCGGTACGCTCCGGATGTATATTTGGTTCGTGAGTGACTGATCAGATGTTCGGATAAGTTTGGAAACAAAATAACCTGCGCGGCGGCTGCTTAACGGCAGCCGCTGCGTCGATACTGCAACACATTGCCAAACGGTGCAGCTTTCAAGAAAACACATGGAGAAATAAGATGAAAATCTGGGCAAGAGTTCGAAAAAACAACAAAACAACGGAACAGGATGTCGTTGAAATTCCGCAGAAGGACGCTTCCGAAGTGGAGGACTGGCACGAAGCTCTTTGCGAGTTGTGCTCGAAATTAAACCTTTCACGCCCTGTGATTCTTGATAAACATGTCAATGAGCTGCTCCGCTTTTCACACACCGTGTTCCGCCCGGATGATTTTATGGAACAGGTAACGTTTGACAGGCTGGAGGTTGAATTGTTTTAGCGGCGGTTCATTGCACCCCGAAACGTTGAGAACAGGAAGTGTTTTTCAATCGAAAAAACGAAAATAAACGAATGCTCGGTGATTACTCCGAAAAGGGCAAACGACCCGTGATGTGCGCAAAGCATGCATCGCGGGTTGTTTTGTTTTCGGCAGCAGTGTTCAAAACCTGTAACTGTTTATCGGTAATATTCATATTTTATAGCAAGCCGTGTACAAGCCCGACATTGGGGCCGGCGGCGAAGCAAAACAATAAGAAAGGAGCATCTCGGCAGTGCGGGAGCGAACGGTACTGCGCTGCAATGATGTGGTGAATGATATGAGAAATGATAACGGAAGCAGGGGAAACGGCTTTCAGCCTTTTAATCCGCCGAACAGAGGAAGACAGCAGGGAGGAATGAGGCAAAGCAATTTCGGCAGCGAGCAAAACATGGGTCATGATAACAGCATGCAGTTTGCAGGTAATGCGTGCGGTTTCCCGCCTTGCAGCGGCTGCCGCTGTGAATGTACATATTACGGTGCAACGGGCCCTACGGGAGCAACAGGTCCGACGGGCGCAATCGGAACAACGGGCGCGACCGGTGCAGCGGGTGCAACGGGAGCGACAGGCGCAACGGGAGCAACAGGCGCGACAGGCGCAACAGGTCCGCAGGGAATCAGAGGCATTGACGGTGCAACGGGTCCGACAGGTCCGCAGGGTATCAGAGGCGTAGACGGAGCAACAGGGGCAACAGGCGCAACGGGAGCAACAGGCCCGACCGGAGCAACCGGAGCAACAGGGGCAACAGGCCCGACCGGTGCAGCAGGAGCAACGGGAGAAACAGGTGCAACGGGAGCAACCGGAGCAACAGGGGCAACAGGCCCGACCGGTGCAGCGGGAGCAACAGGAGCAACGGGTCCGACAGGCGCAGCAGGAGCAACGGGAGAAACAGGTGCAACGGGAGCAACCGGAGCAACAGGCCCGACAGGCGCAGCAGGAGCAACGGGAGAAACAGGTGCAACGGGAGCAACAGGTCCGACAGGCCCGACCGGCCCGACAGGCCCAACCGGCCCGACAGGCCCTGCTGCCGAACCTGCCCGGTCGGCAGCATTGATGTCTGCAGTTCAACCGACAGGAGAAGGAACGACTGTACCGAATGGGGGAGTGCTGCCTTTGACAAACCTTCGCAGCAGCGGTGAAGAACTCAGTGCGGATGCGGCAAATAATGCGGTGCGTTCCAATGATGAAAAACTGTATCATATTGTATGGAACGTAAATGCGGCGGAAGAGCAGGGCTCCGGAGCTTCGGGTGATATTGTGATTGCACTTGAATCGCTTACCGGGGATGTGTATGGTTATTCTTCGGCAAACACGACCGCAGCCGGCGGAAATCCTGTGTCCGTTTCAGGCTCGGCCTATGGGCGGATTCCCGCAGGAACTGAGCTTGTGCTTCGAAACAGAAGCGGAAGAACCATAGCGCTGCATGCGGCTGCAACTCCCAACGGCGACTATGCAGGCGGGATCACGGTGATTAAAGCATAGATAATGCGGCAGTGAACGAGCCGGAAATGTGCCTTCGAAAAAGAGACGGTGCAGGTAAACTCCGCCTGCCGCGTGCGGGCGGAGCAGGCTTTCCGCAAAACAAAATCCGGGAAACGGGGGAGCGATATGGAAGGTTATAAAGTGTGTGTTTATGCAATTGCAAAGGATGAAGCGAAATTTGCCGCGCGCTGGGCTGAGTCGATGAGTGAGGCGGATGCTGTATATGTTCTTGACACAGGGTCAAGCGATGATACCGTAAAAATACTTCAGGCGCACGGGGTAAACGTTCGGAGTGAAATAATAACCCCATGGCGGTTCGATGCGGCGCGGAACAGGTCGCTTGAACTTGTGCCGGAGGATGCCGACATCTGTGTTTGTACGGATATTGATGAGGTTCTGCATCCCGGATGGCGTGCAGCGGCAGAAAAAGCGTGGTCAAACGGCGCGGATATGCTGCGCTATCGTTATACGTGGAATTTCAACGAGGACGGAAGCGAAGGTACGGTGTTCTATATAGATAAGATACATGCACGGCATGGTTTTAAATGGGTAAACCCTGTACATGAGGTTCTTGAATATGAGGGAGAAGGCAGTTTCAGACATATCATTGCAGAAGGCATTCAGCTTGATCATCTTGCCGATGCATCAAAATCACGCGCACAATACCTGCCTCTGCTGGAAATGAGTGTGCGGGAAAATCCGGAAAACGACAGAAATATGCATTATCTCGGCAGAGAATACATGTTTTACGGCAGATGGAACGATTGTATTGCGACATTGAGGAGGCACCTTGAAATGAAATCCGCTGTCTGGCGGGATGAGCGGAGCGCATCGATGCGCTTTATTGCACGTGCCTGCACGGCACTGAATGATATTGCGGAAGCGGAAAGCTGGCTCTATCGCGCAGCGGCGGAAGCACCGTACCTACGTGAACCGTGGATCGAACTCGCGGGCAATGCATATGCACGGCAGGATTTTGAAGGTACGCTGTATTTTGCACTTAAAGCACTTGCAATTGAAACCCGCCCGAAAACATACATAACGGAACCCGCAGCATGGGGTGCCGCTCCGTATGATTATGCTTCTCTGGGATATTTTTATACGGGCAGAAAAAAAGAAGCACTGATAATGGCCGAAAAAGCCGTTGAAAAAGAACCGCAGAACGAAAGATTAAGAGCAAACAGAGATATTATTGTACAGCTTTCGGAAACGCTTTGATTCGTTATTTTTGTCGGAGAGGCTCGATTCGAACCTTTCCGACAAAAAATGAATCGGCAAGCATTTTGATAACAACTTATCATACAGCAGGAGCAGAATTATAACAGCTGACAATATATAATGCAGCTAACCGATCAATTCAGGTTGCATGTTCGGCGGATTTGCGCTATAATAATATTGTTATGCGAAATGATTCGCCTAAATACGGAGACGTATCGAAGTGGTCATAACGGGACTGACTCGAAATCGTGGTCGCTACTCGGTAGCTCCCTGACCGGAATCCCTTGATTTTATGGGGTTTTTCGGGTATTCTTAACTTAATATTTTTGCTTGTTCTCCCCATCAGTTCTCCCCGTTTTCCGAGGTGCTGATGTTGAGATAAATACGGAGCGGTATCGAAGTGGTCATAACGGGACTGACTCGAAATCGGAATCGCTTCGTGGAACGCTCCACCCGAAAAAGTCTTGATTTAT
>ERZ825137.261-NODE-261-length-76916-cov-5.217028_pt1 | contig 76916 bp, 74 predicted proteins | sample MGYA00519873_ERZ825137 | MGnify/ENA primary metagenome ERZ825137 (study PRJEB31778, sample SAMEA3449190) | human gut metagenome | biome: human gut; feature: human-associated habitat; material: faeces | place: United Kingdom | collected 2010/2012 ...
AAAAGTTCAGTAAATGGAACATTAACAGTAACACTAGATAAGGTAGCAACAGAGAGTGTTACAGAAGAATATACATGTAAGTTAGAATTTAATGCAGTAGAAAGAGATACATTAGGAGTAACAAAACCAACATTTGTAGCATGGGTACCAACATATTATGCATATGGAACACCAACAACATCAAGTGCAACAGATTATACAACATTAGGAAAAAAGGTATTTGCAGCAATAGATACAAATAATACAAAAGGTGTATGTATAAATGATAATGGATTATTTTGTATTAAACCAAATGATTTGGATAATTCAAAAGAAGCGCTAAAAAATCATTTTGGAGAATCAGCTTGTAGTGACTTTGGTTCTCGCTTCCGCTGCAACTCTGATGCGTTCCGCTGCGATGCTTATTCCATTGGCAACGTGGACTGCTATGATAGCTCGACTAATGATAACTGCTATGTGTACTCTTCCGGAGCTGTTGATTGCGACTAGTCCTGCCTCCTTGGGTATCTAAAAATCTAAAGTTTATCTTTTGATTTATCAAAAGATGTTTAGGAGTATGCCAATAATAAGATATGTAATTTGCATATCTTATTTTTTTATTGCAATTTTCTTTTTATATGAAAAATGTTTCATATTATATTGACTTAATAAATATATATTTATATAATTAATATGAAATTTATTTCATATGAGGAGGATTTATGAAAAAGAAGAATTTTATAGAGGTTAAAAATCTATACAAAACATATGATGTTGGAGGAAAACCATTCAATGCTTTAGATGGAGTTAATTTAAGTATTGATCAAGGTGAGTTTGTGGTTATTTTAGGACCAAGTGGAGCTGGTAAATCAACACTTTTAAATTTACTTGGTGGGATGGATACAGTTACTAAAGGTTCTATACTTATTGATGATGAAGATATTTCTAAACTTGATTCAAAAGGATTAACTAAATATCGTGCAAATGATGTTGGATTTATCTTTCAATTTTATAATATAATGCCGACTTTAACTGTTTTAGAAAATGTTAATTTAGTTAAAGATGTAACTGAAACAGATATGGATGCAGACAAAGTTTTAAAATCCGTTGGTCTTGAAAGAAATAAGGATAAATTTCCAAATGAATTATCTGGAGGAGAACAACAAAGAGTTTCTATTGCGCGTGCAATCATGAAAAATCCAAAAGTGTTGCTATGTGATGAACCAACTGGAGCACTTGATTCTAAAACTGGTGTAGATGTTTTAAAACTTTTAAGAAGTCAATGTGATGAAGATACAACAGTAATTGTTGTTACTCATAATTCACTTATTGCTGAAATAGCTGATCGTGTTATAAATATTAAAAATGGTCGTGTTGATAAAGATATAAAAAATACCCATCCAAAGAAAATAGATGAGGTCGTTTGGTAATATGTTAGTTAAGAAAATGATTCGTGACATAAAAAGTAATTTGTCACAATTTATTGCAATATTTTTAATGGTTATGATTGGAGTAATGGCTTATACTGGAATTGAAGCATATATGGGTGGTATGCAACATACAGCTGATAAATTTTATTCTGAAAATAACTTATTTGATCTAGTTTCAATTGGTGAAAATTTTACTGATGAAGATTTAGAAAAGGTTAAAGCTTTAGATAGCGTTAAAGATGCTGAAAGAAAATTATCAGTTAATGCTAAAACAGATGATGATAAAGTGTTATTATTAAGTTTTATTGAAAGCAATAACATATCTAAATTTTATGTAAAAGAAGGTATTCCTTTTGATATAAATAAATCGGGTGTTTGGTTAGATGAATATTATGCTAAAAAAAATAAAATAAATGTCGGAGATACTATATCAGTAAAGTATGATACTTTGAATTTAAAAGAAAAAGTCTTAGGTTTAATAAATGTTCCTGATCATTTATATGATACAAAAGATGAATCAGAACTTTATCCAAACAGGGACTCATTTGGGTTTGCTTATTTATCTATTAATGAAATAACTGAAGATTATATTAAAAGTAAAGTCATGAGTAAGTTAAATATAAAAGATGAGGCTTTATTTGATAAATATGTAAAGAATTTTAATTATAAAGATTATTTAGTGTTTAATTATTTAATGATAGATGTAGATAAAGAAGATAATATAGATAAGGTAAAAGCTAATATTGAGGAAAATATATCAGCTGCTTCACTTGTTTTACCAGCAACTAAAACTTCATCATATATGACTTATCAAGGAGAAATTGATGAGGGAAAAACTTATGTTGGAGTGTTTTCTGGATTATTCATATTTATCGCTCTTTTATCAGTTATAACAACTATGACTAGGGTAGTTAAAAAACAAAAAGTTCAAATTGGTACGTTAAAAGCTTTAGGTTTTTCTGATTTTAAAATATTAATTCATTATTTAAGTTATGGATTTATAGTTTCTTTAGCTGGATGCTTAATGGGACTTATACTTGGATATTTCTTTATTGGAAACACATTTATTGCTTTAGAGATGTCATTCTTTGAAATTCCTAATGGTGTTCCGCTTATGAATATGACTAGTTATCTAGTTAGTATTTTAGTTATATTCTTAGTCGTTTTAATTACCTATTTAACTGTTAGAAGTATTTTAAAAGAGTGTCCTGCAGAAACTTTAAGAAATGAAATACCAAAAGTAAAAAAGGGAAGTTTAAATTTAACTAAAGGAAAATTAATCAATAAATTAAATTTTTCAAGCAAGTGGAATTTAAGAGATATCTTAAGAAATAGAATGCGTACTCTTATGGGACTTGCTGGTATAATTGGCTGTACAGTTTTAATTGTATGTGCCTTAGGAATGAAAGATTCTCTTAATCATTTTGTAGAGTTACAATTCGGTGACCTTTATAATTTTGATTATAAGCTTGCTTTAAATGATGATATAAGTGATAAGAAGATCGAATCACTAACTCAAGATTATGGAAATGAGTCATCATTATCATTAAGTATAGAAATAATAAAAGATGGTAAGAAAACAAGCAACAATGTTTTAGTAAATAATTCTACTTCTTTATTAAGATTTGTAGATAAAAAGGGAAAATTTATGAATATTGATAAAAATGATGGAGTTTATATAACTTATAAATTAGCTGAAATTGAAGGATATAAACTGGGAGATAAAATTAAATGGCATATAGCTGGTGATGATCAAGAGTATACTTCAACTATTGTAGGATTTAATAAAGATCCTCAAAATCAAAATATGACGATGACAAAGGAATATTATGAATCTCTTGGTAAAACTTATAAGCCAAATACAATCTATACAAATAAAAAATTAGATAAAAGTGCTAGTATAGATGGAGTTAATTTAATTCAAGATAAAAACGCTTTAAAAGAATCGATGAACAACATGCTTTCGATGATGCAAACAATGATTTCTCTTATAATATTTATTGCTGTTATATTAGGAGTAATAATAATATATAATTTAAGTATTCTATCTTATAGTGAAAAACAATATCAATTTGCAACATTAAAAGTACTTGGATTTGAAGATAAAAAGATTAGAAATATTTTTATAAAACAAAACAATTGGATTACAATTATTTCTATAATTCTTGGTCTTCCTTTAGGATATGCTTTAGTTGAATACTTGTTCCAAGTTGCTATTGAAGAACATTATGACTTTAATGCGTATATTAAACCACTAACTTATATTATTTCTGCAGTATTTACATTTGTTGTTTCATATATAGTTTCTATTTATGTATCTAAAAAAATAAAAAATATAGATATGGTTTCTAGTTTAAAAGGAAACGAATAATGGTATAATTGATATGAGGGTGTGATATTATGGGCAGTGTTCGTGAACCTATAAAAAAATCATCAATTGAAAAGAAGCAAAGAATTATAAAACTTGGTTTTGAACTGATGTGTGAAAAAGGCTATCATAATGTTAATACAGTTGATATTGCTAAATATGCTGATGTTTCAACAGGTATAATATATCAATACTTTTCTGATAAAAGAGATATATTTATTGAGGGAACAAAAGATTATGCAAATGCGATACTTTTTCCAATGTTAGATGTTATTGATAAAAAAATAATTGATAAAAGCAATATTGATGAAGTTATATCTAAAATGATTGATAATTTTATTAAAACACATAACATGAAAAAAGAAGCTCATGAAGAACTAATGGCGATGAGTTATCTTGATGCAGATATTTCAGCAGTATTTAATAAAAGTGAAATAGAGCTTACTGATAAAATTTCAAATATTTTAGTTGAAAGCGGATTTTCTTCTCAAAATATTAGAGAGAAAGTTCATGTTATTATTGGAATAGTAGATAATTATTGTCATGAGGTAGTTTATCATAAACATGATTCAATTGATTATGATGTTATGAAAAAAGTAATTATAAATACTATAAAAGGCTTACTTAGTTAAGTCTTTTTTGTTTAAAATTTTATGCGGTTTATTTGACAGTAACACTTAATTATGCTAGAATATCAAGCAAGTTAAGTGAAGAGGGGTTATATATGGAATTAAAGAAAATGCCATCTGAAGAGAAAAAATGGGTAGACACATCAAAGGACTATTTGTATCAAGATTTAAATCCTAATATGAAAATGATAGACTTGATCTATGAACAAAATAAGAACCATATGAACGACATTGCAATAAATTTTTTGGGTCAAAAAATTACATTTGAGGAATTTTTTACCAACATAGATAAGGTAAAAAAAGCTTTAAATAAACATGGAATTGGTGAAGGAGATGTATTACCTTTTATAGTTGCTACGGTTCCAGAAGCTGCTTATTTACTATATGCTGCCAATGACATTGGTGTAACATCCTGTATGATTGATCCGAGATTAAACGAGTATAGAATTCTTAATGATATTGGTATGACAAATGCTGAACTTTTAATTTCTTTGCGAAATGCTGCTAAGGCGATAAAAAACGTAAAAGATGCAACTAAAGTCAATGAAATTGTGATGCTTTCAGCGCTAAACTCGATGAAAAATCCAATATTAAAATCTATAGCTAACATAAATGATTATGTTAAAGGTAATTTTGTTAAGGAATCTGAGGGATGGAAAACTTTTATAAAAACTGGTAAAAATGTCGAAGTTAGACCTTCTGAGTTCTTAGAAAATACTGGAGCAGCGGTTGTATTTACTGGTGGAACAACTGGTGTACATAAAGGTGTTGTTTTATCTAATGAAGCGTTGAATACAACTGTTTTAGAGCATCGATATCTAATAGATGGCGTTGAAAGAGGAGAAAAGTTTCTTGATATACTTCCTCCATTCATTGCTTATGGATTAACTTCACTTCATTTATCTTTTAGCTATGGGCTTGAAACTATTTTAAACCCTGTTCCAGATCCAGCATTATTTGGAAAACAAATTTCTGATAGCCATGCCGCAATAGCTTTTGGTGGCCCTATTCATTGGGAAGCAATAACACATGATCCTAACGTTTCAAAATATGATTTTTCAAATTTAAAATTTCCGGTTTCTGGTGGTGAAAAATTGAACGTGGAAACAGCTAAAAGGATAGATAAAACATTATTTAGTTGCGGTTCTAAATCCGGAATATATGATGGTTATGGTGCTTCGGAATGTTGTGGTGTTTTCAGTTTATATCAACCATCAAAAAATACTGACGGGACTGTCGGGTATCCTTTAAGATTTAATGACATGAAGATAATAGATTCTGAGACTTCTGATGAATTATCTTATAATCAACACGGCGAAATTTGTATTTCAGGTCCATCAATCATGTTGGAATATTTTAAAAATCCAGAAGAAACAGAAAAGGTTTTTTTTGAAGATGAAGAGGGGAAAAAGTGGTTACATACTGGAGACTTGGGATATATTAATGAAAAAGGTGAATTGGTTATTACTGGCAGATTAAAGAGAATTTTTGTTTGTGGTGTTAATAAGGTATATCCACCAGAAATGGAAAATCTTATAATGAACTTTCCAGAAGTTAGAAAATGTGTTGTTACAGGAGTTTCGGATCCTGAATTAAGAACTGTTCCTAAGGTTCATTTGATTTTAGAAGATTTAAATGTAGATTTAGAAAATCTGTATCAACGAATCCATGATGCTGTATCAGAAAAAATTGCCAATGAGGTGGTACCAAGGTATTACCAAGTTGATGATGATTTCCTTTATACAGGTAGTGGGAAGATTGACTTTAAGAGAATGGAAGAAATTGATAATGAAGAAGTTAAAAATGTTAAAACTTTAAATAAAAGGTTTTAACATCTTTTTTTTTGTGATAAAATTAATTTATAATGGAGTGTGATAAGATGGCTAGTATAGTATTGTTGTTATATGGCTTTTTGTTTATTTGTTGTTTGATGATTATATTTTTCACAAAGAAAAGGGTAAATTTATTGGAAAATAATATATATTCCATAAATATTATTATTAGTTTTATTGGCTGCATTTTAGAAATTTTAACAGCTTTCTTATTTTTTTCTGGTTATAATATAAATTCTCCATTTTATATTTTTATTACTAGATTAATTTTCGTATATTACTTTTTATGGTCGTCTTTGTTTTTATTGTATCTAGTAGTAATTTGTTATAATATAAAAAAGCCTAAAAAATGGTTTAAGTTTGTTTATGGATTCTTGATAGCTATGTCTTGTTTGTTACTGGTTCTACCTTTTGGTTTTTCAGGCACCACAAATTCTCTTCATCCAACTGGTATATGCTGTAGTATTCTTTTTATACATATATTTGGCTGTTTATTGATAATGCTTGTACTTTCAATTGGTAATATAAAAAAAATTGGTGTAAGGAAATTTTTCCCTATTTTCTTGTTCTTTGCTATGGGAACGCTGGCATTGTGGATACAATCTATTTATCCATCGCTATTCTTAACTACACCATTAATAACGTTTATAACATTTATAACATATTTCACAATTGAAAACCCTGATATAAAGATGTTAAGTGAAGTAACTGCTGCAAAAGATGCTGCTGATAAAGCTAATCGTGCTAAATCTGATTTCTTAAGCAGTATGTCCCATGAAATACGTACTCCATTAAATGCAATTGTTGGTTTTTCTGAATGTATAAAGAATGCTGATAGTTTAGAAGAAGCAAAAGAAAATGCAGCTGATATAGTAACCGCTTCAGAATCTTTACTTGAAATAGTTAATGGTATACTTGATATATCTAAGATTGAATCAGGTAAGTTAGAGCTTGTTCAAAGTGATTATGATATATATAAGATACTTGATGAAGTTGTTAAACTTATAAAAGCTCGTCTAGGAGATAAACCTCTTAATTTTGAGGTAAATATCGCTGAAGATATTCCTCACGTATTATATGGGGATCATTTCAATATAAAAAAGATTTTGATTAATTTCTTAACCAATGCAGTTAAATATACTGATGAAGGATATGTAAAATTTGATGTTAAATGTGTTATTGTAAACAATAATGTTTGTAGACTTATTATGAGTGTTAAGGATTCTGGTAGAGGTATTAAAAAAGAAAATATTGATAAATTATTTACCAAGTTTCAAAGACTTGATGAGGATAAGAATACAACTATTGAAGGAACTGGACTTGGCCTTGCAATTACAAAACAATTAGTTGAAATGATGCATGGTAAGATCGTCGTTAATTCAATTTATGGAGAGGGTTCAGAGTTCACTGTGGCAATCGATCAAAGAATAAGCAACCATAAACTTGAAACTCAAGAGGATGTAAGTGATGATGTAATTGATCTTACTGGAAGAAAAATACTTGTAGTTGATGATAATAAACTTAATTTAAAGGTTGCAGTTAAACTTCTTCAACCATATAAATGTGTTGTAGAAACTTGTGAAAGTGGGTTTGGATGTATTGATAAAATTACAAGTGGTAATAAATATGATATTATTTTACTTGATGATATGATGCCTAAGATGCGTGGTTCTGAAACATTAACTAGATTAAAAGCTGATCCTAAATTTAATATTCCGGTTGTAGCTTTAACGGCAAATGCGATTCAAGGAATGAGAGAACAATATATGCTTTTAGGCTTTGATGATTATCTTGCTAAACCAATTGAAAAGAAAGAACTAAATAGAATTTTAAATAAATATGTTTTAAAAAACGCTTTAGTTGAAGAAAATGATAAATCTACAAAAACCGTGGAAGAAAAACCAACAATAAGCGAAAGTCCGATGGAAGAAAATATTAATTTTCAAGATTATACAGGAAAGAAAATTTTAATAGTTGATGATAATAAACTTAATGTTAAAGTTGCAACTAAAATAATGAATCCATATCATTTTGAAATAGATTCTGCTTATTCTGGCCTTGAGTGTTTGAACAAAGTTAAAAACACCAAGTATGACATTATATTTATGGATTATATGATGCCTAATATGGATGGAATTGAAACATTTAAACAATTACATGAAAATCCATCTTTTAACACTCCAGTTATATCTTTAACAGCTGATGCTGTAGTTGGTGCAAAAGACAAATTCATAAATGCAGGGTTTAATGGATATGTTTCTAAGCCAATTGATAAAAAAATGTTAGATGATGCTATAAATAAGGCTTTAAAAGATTAATAAAACGTATTATAATAATGAACAATTTAATATTGTTCATTTTTTTGTGGGGGTAGTTTATATGGAAATGTGGAAAAATAAAATAAAAAGAAGATCCAATGTTGAAGTAGAAAAATTTGAAGATTGTACAAAAGTGTCTATTGATAAAGATACGGATAAATCCAAATTAAAAAAAATAATTGATGACCATTTACTTGACACCCTTGATTCTACACTTAATCATGGGGAATACTATTACTATAAATTTGGAGATGGATCTGCTTTATATGTTTTATTAAACAATATAACAAAAATGTTTTTTAATAAAAATGGTGAGGTGTCTTCGTTAACAATTAATGATGCAAGTGCTTACTATATTTTTTCTTATGAAGGAAAATATGTTGATTCTTATTCTCCAAAAGAGGATAGAGAAGATGCTTATCCTCAATTGCTTAAGTTTATTTTAGAATATGGTAATGTAGTTGGTAGTATATTTTTAGATGAACTACCATATCATGCTATAACATCCAGAATATATATTCCTAGTGTTTTTATTAAAGTTATCGAGGAAGATGGTATCGCTTTAGCTAGAATAAACCATCCTGTATGGTATGGTGAATCTTTTTCATACTTTATAATTGATCAAAAAATAAATGCAATAGTTGGTAGAATTTCTATGAATTTAAACGAGAAAGGTGAGGATAATTTTGAATATTCTGGTAATGTATCTTATGAGGTTTATTTAGGATATAGACATAAAGGATATGCAACAAAAGCTTTATGTTTATTAAAAGAATATACTGGATATTTAGACGATAGTTATAATAAAGATTTATATATATCTACTGTTGTAAATAATGTATATAGTCAACAAACTGCTTTAAAAAGTGGTGCAAAACTTTATATGGACACGGATGTTCCAAAAGGAGACGCTCTTCGCTTTATAGAAAAAGTTGATCATGTTTTGATTTATAAATTATAGATTATAATGTATACTAATAATGGTGATGATATGGATTTAAAAAGAAAATATGCACATCTATTATTAGATTGTTTGAATTTAAAAAAAGGAGATTACTTATTTGTAAGTATTCCAACTTCGGCATTATATTTTAAAAAGCTAATAATTGAAGAAGCAGAAGCATATGGATTAAAAGATATTTATTTTGATGAAGTTGATAGTTATAAAAAACATGATTTACTAAAAAACTTAGATCAAGAAAATATTAATAAGCATCCTTATTTTGATGCATCTATTTATAATAAATATGCAAAACTTGATGCAGGGTTCTTATTTATTAGGAGTATGATACCTAAGTTAATGGATGATGTTGATCCTGTGAAAATTAAAGCTACAACTGAACATACTCTTGAAACTCAAAAATATTTTAGAGATCTTTATAATTCTTCTAAGTTACGTTGGAATATCTCATGTATACCAAATGAAGAATGGGCGAAATCTTTAAATATGAGTGAAGATGAACTTTGGAACTATATTCTTAAAATATGTATGGTTGATGATAAATCAAATCCATATGAAAAATGGAATGAATATCTTGAAGAATTAGAAAAAACTACTAATATTTTAAATGATTATAACTTTGAATATTTGAAATACAAAAATGATGCAGGAACAGATTTAAAAATATATTTGCCTGAAAGACATTTGTGGAGTAGTGGAAAAAGTCCAAATGGAGATATATGTAATATGCCAACTTTAGAGGTTTTTACTAGCCCTTTATATAATAAAACTGAAGGAAAAGTTGTAGCAACTAAACCTCTTTTATTCAATAATGTTTTAATAGATGATTTTTATTTAGAATTTAAAGAAGGTAAAGTGGTTTCTTACGATGCGCGTGTTGGATTTGATACTTTAAAAACGATTATAGAAACTGATGAATATTCTTGTTATTTAGGGGAATGTGCTTTGGTGTCTTTTGATTCGGTAATAAATAAGACAAACATTATATTTAATGAAACTTTATATGATGAAAATGCGTCATGTCATATTGCTTTAGGTAGAGGTTTTAATGAGTGTTTAAGAGGAGAAGTAAAAGACGATAAGGAACAATTAAAAAGAGGTGTTAATATATCTAAAACTCATGTTGATTTTATGATTGGTTCTAGAGATTTATCGGTTGTTGGAGTTACTCATGATGGAAATGAAATAAAAGTAATAGAAAATGGTAATATAATACTCAAATAACTTGATTTTTAAGCATATAATTGGTAAAAGTAGTTGAAAAACACTGCTTTTTTTGGTATATTAACTATGGTTTAAAAACCAAATAAGCACATGTATTGTTTGTATTATCTAGTGGCCAAGAGTTGGTAATGCATAGATGCATGGAAGTAATAACGAAAAGGAGAGTGTAATTATGGCTGTTGTTTCTATGAATAATTTATTAGAAGCAGGTGTTCACTTTGGACATCAAACTAAAAGATGGAATCCTAAAATGAAGGAATACATCTTTACATCAAGAGATGATATTTATATAATCGATCTTGAAAAAACTGTAGCATGTATGGAAAAGGCATATGCTAAAATTAAAGAAATAGCTGAAAATGGAGGAAGCTTCTTGTTTGTTGGAACTAAAAAACAAGCTGTTGAAGCATCTATTGAAGAAGCTACTCGTTCTGAATCTTTCTATGTAACTGAAAGATGGTTAGGTGGAACATTAACTAACTTCAGAACTATTAGAAGAAGAATTAAAAGATTAGAAGAAATCGAAAATATGGAAAGTAATGGTATGTTTGATGCATTACCTAAAAAAGAAGTTATTGGTCTTAAAAAAGAATATGATAAACTAAATAAAGTTTTATGTGGTATTCGTAATATGGACAAACTTCCAAATGCTTTAATTATTGTTGATCCTAAAAAAGAAATTAATGCAATTAGAGAAGCAAGAAAATTGAATATTCCAGTATTTGGTTTAGTAGATACTAACTGTGATCCAGATGATGTTGATTATGTTATTCCTGGTAATGATGATGCAGTTAGAAGTGTTAAAGTTGTTTTAGGTGCTTTAACTAATGCAATATGTGAAGCTAAAGGACTTGAAATAGTTGATTATGTAACTGAAGATGAAACAAATAAAACAACTGACAAGAAAGAAAAAAATCATAAAGAAGAAGTTGAAGTAAAAAAGGAATCAGCAAGCGAATTAGATGATAAAACTGTTACTGAACTTAGAAATATGGCTAAAGAAGCCGGCATTAAAGGTTACTCTACAATGAAAAAAGATGAACTTATTGATGCATTAAATTAATTATGAGTAATGATGATATAAATAAACTTTGTTTTATAAAACTTGAAGAAATGATTCAGGCTTATAAGCTTGAATTTCTTCAAGATAAAATTGATAATCCGTTGAGACTTCAAACTTTCTATCCATTCATAAATAAAGTTAATTATTATGAGTGTGTAGAAAAGGTTATTAAAGATGCTGTAAAAAGATATTATGGAATTTACATTGATGATATCTTTGAAAGTGAATATAATTTTTCTTATTTAAGTGATTTGTGTTTCTTTGTTAAAGGAATACTTGGATCTTTAGGAAATCTTGAAATAATATGGTTTATTGAGCCTGATGTTAAGGGTATAATTATTGATAAACGTGAGGATGGAACTATAGATAAGATGACTACTGGGGAAGATGTGAATTATCAAGTTGTATTCAAAGCTTTGATGTTTGAATTAAAACAAGAGTGTTATCGCATGGAAGGTTATAATTTGGATGATCAAGGTTTGAAAAAAATAAAAATAAATAAAGAGGAGAATAAAAATGATTAGTGCTAAAGATGTTAATGAATTAAGAACTAAAACTGGTGCAGGAATGATGGACTGCAAAAAAGCTTTAACTGAATGCAATGGAGATATGGAAGCAGCTACTGATTGGTTAAGAGAAAAAGGTATTGCTAAAGCTGCTAAAAAGGCTGATAGAATTGCTGCTGAAGGCCTTGCTAATGTATTTGTAGATGGCAATAAAGCTGTTATCTTAGAAGTAAATTGTGAAACAGACTTTGTTACTAAAAATGCTGAATTTGTTGAAATGATTGAAAATATTGGTTCATCTATTTTAGCAAGTGATGCAACTACTATGGAAGAATTTAATAATTTGAAAGTAGGAGATCAAACAATTTCTGAGTATATAGTTTCTAAAACTTCTAAAATTGGAGAAAAACTTTCATTTAGAAGAGCAGAAGTTGTAACTAAAACTGATGCTGAAAATTTTGGTACTTACTTACATATGGGAGGAAAAATTGCTGTTTTAGTTGTAGTTGAAGGAGCAACTGAAGAAGTTGCTAAAGATGTTGCAATGCAAGCTGCAGCTATGAGACCTTCATATTTAAGAAAAGAAGATGTACCAGCAGAAGTTATTGAAAGAGAAAAAGAAATCTTAAAAGAACAAGCAATTAACGAAGGAAAACCTGCTGATATTGCTGAAAAGATGGTTGTTGGACGTATTCAAAAATACTACAAAGAAAATTGTCTAATTCATCAAGCATTTGTTAAAAATGGTGATGTTGATGTAGAAACTTATGTTAAAAATAATGGTGGAGTAGTTAAATCTATGATCCGTTATGAAGTAGGCGAAGGAATGGAAAAAAGAAGCGAAAACTTTGCTGAAGAAGTTGCTAAACAAATCAATGGATAGGAGTCGAAAGACTTCTTTTTTTATGTATATTACAATATAAAAGAGGAAGATTATTCTTCCTCTAAATTAATATCATTTAATAATGAATCAATTGTTGCATCATCTATAAGATCATCAAAATAGGCATCTTTTAGAATATCATTGTTGTCTTCTTCTTTTATTATATTATCTTTTTTATCTTCTGTATTTATAATATTTAAATCATTATCGAAGTTTAAATCATCTTCTGATATGTAAATATTTTTATCTTTTTCGTCATTGATTAGTGTTTTAACGTCTTCCAATTTATCAAAGTCATCGTTATTAGTGTTTAAATCGCTTTCTAAGATGTCTTTTTTATTTACTAGATTATTTATATCAATAATATTTAAATCGTCTATATCAATGTCTTTTTGTGTTAAAGTAATTTTTTCAGGTTCGTGATTTAATTCAGGTAATTCGATGTCATCAGTTAAGTCTATATCATCAGATTCCATAATATAGTCAGAACTTTCGTTTAGCTCATTAATTATATCTTTTATAAGCTTATTATTATTTTTGTAAAGTAAACTGTCATCTTCAATTAAAGATAGATAAATTAGATAGTTGTCAATTTCATTTTGATCTGCTAGTTTTGAAACATCTATTTGTTTTAATAGAACATTTAAGCGATCGTTATATAGTTTTTTAGAAATATCATATTTTTCATCATCAAGTTTTTCTAATTCTTCATATGTGCTTAATTTTATAACTTTCTCTGGTTCTTCTTTACTAGGAAGAACAATAGGTATATTATTTGTATCATCTTTTATTATAGGTAAGTTTTTACTTTCTTCAGTCTCTGTATTAGTGATGTTTTCTTCAACTGGAGCATTTTCTATTACTGGTTCTTCTTGTGTAATTGTTTCTTGTTCAATTGGTGTTTCTTCTTTAACTTCAATTTGCTTATTTTCTTCAACACTTGGTGTAAGTTCTTTACTTAACATATTTAAGCTTTTTAATATGTCTTCAGTTATATTTATATTGATAGGTTGATTTGAATTTAACATTGTTTGATTGCTTACTATTTGACTCGCATCTATTTGATCATCTAAACCAAGTTGGGTATCATTTCCTAAATCATCATCTAAATCGATAAGTTTTAGTATTTCATTAAATGAAGTTTTTCCTTCTAATACTTTTTCAAGTCCATCTTGAAGCATTGTTTCGGTTCCATCTTTTCCATAAACAAGTTTTCTTAAATATGGTTTACTAGCTCCTTTAACAATCGCGTCCTTTATTTCTTGGTTTAGAAGCAATACTTCGTGAATTGCAATTCTTCCACGATAGCCATGATTACATTCACTACAGCCAACTGGTTCATATATTTCTTTAACGTCAATATTTAATGCACGTTTAAAGATTTCTTTTTCGTAGTCTGTAGCAGGTCGTTTGGTTTTACATTTTTCGCATAATCTTCTTGCTAGCTTTTGAGATACGATTCCTGATAGGGAAGAACCTAGTAAATATCTTTCTACAGACATATCTGTTAAACGTTCAATCGTATTTAAAGAATTGTTTGTATGTATAGTTGATAGAACAAGATGTCCAGTGATACTAGCCCTTACGGCAATTCTTGCTGTTTCGTCATCACGAATTTCTCCAATCATTATGACATCTGGGTCTTGACGAAGTATACTTCTTAAAACGTTTGCAAATGTTAATCCAATTTCTGCTTGAGCTTGAACTTGGTTAATTCCAGGAATGCTCATTTCTATTGGATCTTCTACAGTTATAAGGTTTGTACCTTCAACGTTTAGTTTTTGTAGCATAGAATAAACAGTCGTTGATTTACCTGTTCCTGTTGCACCAGTTACAAGAATTATACCATTTGGAAGAGCAAGCATTTTTTTTACCTTTTCAAGGTTTTGTTTGTTGAAATCTAATGCTTCAATTCCGGCGGCACTCATAGAGTAGTCCATGATACGTAAAACGATTTTTTCTCCTAAATTGGTTGGTAAACTTGATACACGAATATCAATAGTTTTTCCATCTATTTCACTTCTAATAGCTCCATCTTGAGGAACTCTTGATTCTGCAATATTCATTCTAGATATGATTTTTATACGAGTTATCATATTCTTTTTTACATATAAGGGAACGATAGAGTAGTCGTTTAAGACTCCGTCTACTCTTAATCTAATTTTTATGCCACCATCAAAAGGATCAAAGTGAATATCACTTGCGCCTTTTGCAATGGCGTCTAATATTATTGAATTTACTATATCAGTTATCGGAACATTGTTATAATCGAACGTAACCATACCATCTAGCATTTCTTTATTGTCCATTTGATGTTCCGATGCAGATATAATATTGCTTTGTTCTCCAATATAGTTTCCGTTTTCATCGATTAAAGATGGATCAATTGGATTACCAAATTCGTCTACATATTCAGTTACACCTTTATAATTTCCGTTTTCATCTATTAAAGAAGGATCAAGTTCGTTACCAAATTCATCAACATATTTAGTTACTGAATTATCGTCGACTATTTCGCCTTTTAAATCCTTATTGTTCATACTATCAACCCTATCTTATTTTATTCCATAATAATTATACAATAGGCAAACATTTATAGTCAAGAAAAAAACCGATATAATCGGTTAATTACAAGTGTTTTTTAAATTAATTGTTTTTGTTTTTTGTAAGCCATTATATTTGGCTGTAAAAATAATTGAATAGTTAACTCCACTTGCTAGAGTAGAACAATCTATTTCAGTTCCGTCTTCTTTTTTACAAACATAACTGATTGTTGAATTATCAGTAACATCAGTACCATTTTCTGTTACTTTTACTTTATTTTTAGGATTAGCACCAAGAGAATTAAAGTTTTCTAATGTTGAACAACTAGAGCCTTTATATTCAATGTTTAAACCATTTGAACTTTCTCCTTCAGTAACATTAATAGTTAAACCGATTGATTGATTGTTCTTAAATTTTTGATATGAAGATTTTACTATAAACGATACTTTTGATGAAGTATTAATATTTGTTGTAAATGTTGTATTTGTTGTAAATCCTAAGTCAGTAGTAATACCATTTGCAACCATGTATACTTGATATCCGAAACTTCCAAAAGTATTGTTGTTGTAAGCTATACGTTGTTGTAGGTATTTTTCAGCCCAATTTTTATAAGCAGTTGAAGTTGTAAAATATTCTCTTAAGTATGTTTCATTGATGGCGTTAGGTGTAGTTGCTGCATTCCAAGTTAGAGTAACAACGCCATTATTATTTGTAAATTTTAAGTTACTTGGATCACTTAGGGTATCAAATCTGTTAGATACTGTAGTAGGTACAGTGCCTTTTTTGAAATATTCAACACTTCTAAGTTCTTTTGGAGTAGCAGGGCTTGCAAGTTCAAGTGGGTCAGTTTCAAGTTCTATTTCAGCTTCTACTATTCCACTAGGACGATTAAATCTAGAATTTTTTTTCATTATTCTTGTAACTAGAAATTTTGTTATTTCTCTTCTGGCTTTTCCACCTTCAGTACCTTTCAAGTAATATTCTTTTGTTCTTTGAGGATATCCATACCATGTTGCAATGGCATAATCAGGAGAGAAAGCAATTTCCCATGAGTCACCAATGATACCTTTAAATTCTTTTTTTAAAGCCGAATCAACTGTTGATGTACCAGTTTTGGCAGCTATATCAGTACCACTTACAGAACCTGCACCAATTATGTTGCTTGTTACCGCGTGTTTCAAAATCATACTTATCATATAAGCTGTTTCTTCACTCATAGCTGTAATTTTTTTAGGAGTAACTTTTATAGTATCGCCAGTTTCAGTGTATTCAATTTTTGTTACAGAATATGGTTCAATATAAGTTCCCCCTCTTGCAAATGTCGCGTAGGCAGCTGCTGCTTCCAATGGAGTAACTCCATCAAAACCTCCGATTGAACATGTTTCTAGAATTGTTCCACTTGATGTTTCTGGTTTCCAACCTAAATTGCTTGCAAATTCGAGTTTTTGTTCATTAGTTGTTTGTTGGAAAGTATAAAGGGCAGGGATATTTCTTGATTGTGCTAATGCGTTTTTAATCGTCATAATGCCTTTATGTTTATTATCAAAGTTCTTTATTTGACCACCACCGGTGTATGTATAATCATCATCTAATATTGTTTGGCCAGTTGACCAATTTAAGTATTCAATTGCAGGACCATAATCCATTATCGGTTTAGCCGTTGAACCTGGATGATGTCTTGTGCTTGTTGCGTAGTTTAAACTTCTTTCAGTTTTTTTGTTTCTTCCAGCACCAACTGCCACAATAGACCCATCTTCTACAGAAACAACAGCAATACCAGCTTGAGCAACATCATTTGGCCATTTGTAACCATTTTTGTTTGTTCCAGCATATAATTCATTAATTACATCTTGCTTTTCTGGATCTAAAGTTGTCCAAATCTTCATTGAAGTAGTGTAAGGATCATCTCCGGTAGGATTAGCCTTTGTTTTAGTTCTTTCGATAACTTCTTCAACAACAGTATCAATGAATCCAACATATTTGTTTAGATTGCTTCCTTTTCCTACAAGTAAACTTTCTACAGGAACGGATTTAGCAGTATCTCTTTCTTCTTCAGTAATATATCCATGTCTACACATCAAATTTAAAACTGTATTACGTCTTGCTTCAGCATTTTTGGGATTAACGTAAGGATTATAAGCACTAGGTGCTTGGAATAAACCAGCAATCATAGCAGCTTCTCCTAAATTAAGTTCAGATACATCTTTACCAAAATATGTTTTACTTGCTTGTTCAACACCATAAGTTCCTGAACCAAGGTTTGGAATGTTTACATAAAATTCCATTATTTCTTCTTTAGTATATCTTTTTTCAAATACAAATACTGACAAATATATATCAGTAAATTTTCTAATAATACCACCAATACCATGACTAGTTGTGTCGGTTGCGGCATTCTTAGAAACTTGCATCGTTAGGGTAGAACCACCACCTGCATCACTTCTACCTAAAAGTTGTCCGAAAACAGCTTTTGAGAATCTTGCGATGTCAATACCATTATGTTGGAAGAATCTCGAATCTTCAGTTGCAACTATTGCATCAACTAAGACTTGAGGAAGTTGTTCATAACTAACTTTTTCACGATTCTCTAAACCAAGTCTTTTAAATTCATTTCCGTTTATGTCATATAAAACGGTTGAATTACTTTTATATAATCTTTTTTCAGATACCTCTGGAGCAGTTATGATTATATAAACACAGAAGATAATTCCTAAGGAGAATAATGCAACTAAACCAAGCATTATTATTATTAAAACTTTATCTTTTAAAGTTCCATATTTTAACTTTTTCTTAAATTTTTTCATATCGTCACTAATCACCATTTTCCTATTTTTAAAGAATACTTTAACTTTATCAATTCCTTTATATTCTTTATAGCTTAATAAATGCAATTCTACATCTTTAGTAGCTCTTTTTTTGATAGCTTTTTTCTTCTTTTTCTTTTTGCACATATTACGTTTATATTTTATCAAATATTTCTTTATCTTAGCAATACGTTTTAGTATTTTGTTCTTTTTTGTATTCTTCTTTTTACGTTTCTTTTTCACTTGCTTTACAGTCTTCTTTTCCATAATTTTACTCCTTAAAATATATGTTATCCAACACTTCAATATAATCAATTCTAGGTCTTATTTTTTTATTTATAATGTATCCTTTTTCTTCAATATAACTTAGTGGAATACTCTTTCTTTTATTGGTATCAATAAACTCGAGAATATCACGACCATCAAGGTAATAGAAAAGTCCATTCATTGCGATTATTAGAAAGGTAATTCCTCCATGAGAAATAATACGTTTCATATGTAAAAGTTGGTGTGGATGTATATTATTTATAGGGAAAGAAGTGTGATTATTTGTTTCTTTAGCATCAAAATCAATGTATTTTCCTTTGTAAATACCATTATAATCTAGTGTAGAAGGAGTTCTAAAGTATGCTTTGGTTATTATTCTTTCTTTTGTACCATATTTTACCTCAGAAATAGTAATTGGAGTTGGTTTTTTATATACTATAGCGATATCCTCTTCTAAATAATATTCGTTACTTTCATTAACTAGGCTCTCTAAGTCCATACCACGATTAGCATAGTTGATATTTTTTTTAAATTCCATTTTTTTATTTCCACCTGGATAGTTCATAGCTTCACCTTTAAATATTATATAATATATTCCAATATTTGCAAATTAAAAAATATTTGATATAATTGTTTCAATGAATGTTTTGGTGATGATGCGATGAAAATAGAAAGTTCAAATTTGGAGACAATTGCTGTAAGGAAAAGCCAATATCCGACTGATGAATTGGATGAATTTTTATTATGTGGGAGAAGTAATGTTGGAAAGAGTAGTTTTATAAATACTGTATTAGGTAGAAAAAATTATGCTCATACCTCTGGTAAACCAGGTAAAACTCAAACTTTGAATTTTTATTTGTTAAATAATAGATTTTATTTAGTTGACGTTCCTGGATATGGCTATGCTGAAGTATCTAAAGAAAAACAACGTAAATTTGGACTTATGATTGAAGAGTATATAAAAGAAAGAAAAAACTTAAAATGTGTTTTTCTTCTAGTTGATTTCCGTCATAAAGCTCAAGAAAATGACATATTAATGTATAATTATTTAAAATATTACAATATTCCTTGTGTAGTTGTAGCAACTAAATATGACAAGATAAAAGCAAGTCAAAAAGATAAATGTGAAAAATCATTAAAGGAATCTTTAAAATTGGTTGAAGGGGATAAATTAGTGTTATTCTCAAGTGTTACTAAAAAAGGAAGAGAAGAAATATATCATATTTTAGATTCATTTATAAATTCACAAGAATAGTTCTTGTGTTTTTTTTTGTTTTAATATATTATTATTATAGGTGATGATATGAAAAATAAGGGATTTACTTTGGTTGAACTACTTGCGGTTATTGTTATAATTGGTCTTATACTTGCAATAACGGTACCAAATGCTTTTAAGATTAGTAGTAAAGTTAAGGCTAAAGCTTATGAAACAAAAATAGAACAAATCGAGTCTGGTGCAGGTGCAACTTATGGAAACAATAATTTAGGAGTTGTTAGAACGAGTGCTGGTAGATGTGCTTTTAAAGTGGATGCTGATGATAATTTGGTTCAAGCATATTATGCAGCGAATGGAGTTATAAATGATGCAGGTTCTTTAGAAAAGTATCCATGTATAAAAATGACTATTCAAGATTTAGTTGAGGCTGGGTCACTAGAATATGATAGTAAAAAAATGTGTGACACTTATAATTGTCCAACAGATACTCAAACTAGAGCATATTATGAGAATATTATTTCGAATCCGGTTGATGATTATATAATTAACACTTGTAATGTGTACATATATTATAAGAATAATCGTGCATATGCGACTTTTGATAAAGTAACTTGTGATCAAAAAAGAGATACACCAGATAATGGACATGAATATAAAAGGTTATCTAAAAAGATAACATCTACAACTAAAAAATAGAAACTTGAGAAATTTTTGATTATATGGTACCATAAGTACCATATTTTATCTTATTAAAGGAGGAAAAAGAATGAGAAAAACAGTATGTTTAGTTGGTAGACCTAATACAGGTAAATCGACACTTTTTAATAGACTTATAAATGAAAAAAAAGCAATTATTGCAGATACACCGGGGGTAACTAGGGATAGAATTTATGGAATAGTTAATTATAAAACAAAATCTTTTAGTTTGATTGATACTGGTGGTATTGATTTAACAGATGAAGTTTTTAATGACAACATAAAGATGCAAGCTGAACTCGCTATGGATGAAGCGGATGTTATTGTTTTTGTTGTAGATGGAAGAGAAAGTATCACTCAAAATGACCTTGCTGTAAGAGATATGCTCTTAAGAACAAATAAAAAAGTAATTGTTGCTTTAAATAAGATGGATGATAAAAAACATGATGACAACATATATGAATATTATGAGTTAGGTTTTGAAAATATTGTATGTATTTCAGCAGAGCATAAAAGAAACATAAGCGAGCTTTTAGATATGATTACAGAGGATTTCAATGACTATTCCACTGAAGAGGATGAAGAGATTTTAAAATTTGCGGTAATTGGAAGACCTAATGTTGGAAAAAGCAGTTTAGTAAACGCTATATTAGGTGAAGAAAGACAAATTGTATCTGATGTTGCAGGTACCACTCGTGATTCAGCAGATTCAAGATTTACATATGATCATCAAGATTACTTGGTTATCGATACAGCTGGAATGCGAAAAAAAGGAAAAATTTATGAAAGCATTGAAAAATATTCGATTATTCGTAGTTTAAAAGCTATAGAAAGATGTGATGTTGCTGTTATTGTAATTGATGCTGAAAGTGGAATAATTGAACATGATAAACACATTGTTTCTTATGCCTTACAAGCAGGTAAAGCTATATGTTTAGTTGTTAATAAATGGGATACAATTAAGGATAAAGATTCTGAATTAAAAGAGTGGAAAAAACGACTTGATAATGAATTCCAATTCATTCCTTATGCTAACGTAGTATTTTTATCTGCTAAAACTAAGGCGAGAATTCATACTCTTATGCCAGCAATACTAAAATGTTATGAATCCTATACTAAAGAAATAAAAACTAGTGTGTTAAATGATGTAATTAGAGATGCGGTTAGTTTACATGAACCTCCTTCATATAAAGGAAAGAGATTAAAAATATATTTTGTTAATCAAACTGATTCTAAACCTCCAAAATTTGTATTTCATGTTAACAGTAAATCTTTAGTACATTTTTCTTATGAAAGATATTTGGAAAACAAGATAAGAGAATCATTTGACTTAGATGGCAGCCCAATAATTCTTCAATTTAAGAACCGAGGTGAGGAGTAGTGAAAGATAAAATCATTATTGGTGTCTTAAGTGGAATAATTGTAGGATTTTTAATAGCTATAGCAACCATGGCCCTTCTTAATAATAAAAAGGAAAGTTTTGATATTGGAGAAGCAATAAAACGTGAAAATGATTATGTTGTTATAAAAGGAAATAACACCACTACAAAAGTAGAAGACTCAAATATTAATGTTGGAGATATTGTGAAACGTGAAAATAATACTACAACAATAATTAAGACAACAACAACTGTTACAACTACAAAAGTATCTGAAGCTGATGTTATAAATACTTTTGCTTCAGAGTACGATTCAGTTTCTAAGAAAGTTGGCTCGGTTGACTTTAAGGAAAGTGCCAAAAACTTATTTATTAAAATAGTTGATTTTATATTTTATGGAACCGAAATAAATGGAGTGCATTTTAATGATTTAACTATGAAAAGTAAAATGACTATTATCAAGTATGCTCTTTTACTTGATAGTAAAATAAATTCTTATTTTCCTGATTATAAACAAGAATTGGGAGAAAAATATAATTTGGTTAAAGATAAATTAATAAGTGAATATATGAACTCTTTAACATATGTTTGTTCTAAAAATAAAAATGAATGTGAAACTGTTAAACATGAATTTAATGATTTAAAAGGTAAAATTTCTATTACATGGTCTAATTTAAAAAATGCATTTAAAAATGGTGCGGATAAAACAAAAACATCTTTAGAAGAATGGTATAAAATATTTAAAAATAACTAATGAATATAGATGGCAATAATTTAGAGATTGTAGTAGAAAGAAAAAAAATTAAAAATATATATTTTAGAATAAATGAGAATAATGAAATATATGTTACGTGTCCTAAATATGTAACTGACCGGGAAATTATCAAACTTCTTAATAACAATCATGATTCTTTAGTAAGAATGTATAAAAAAGTTAAGAAAAGAACTACTGAAAAAGAATGTGTTTTATATTTAGGTGAAAAAATTGATTATGTTTATCATAATAGGATTATCTTTGATAATGATAGAATTTTTGCTCCATCTATTAAAAAAGCTAATGAATATCTTGAGAAGAAGTGTTTAGATGTATTTCAAAAAAGAATGGATTTATATACTCCTCAATTTGATAACTTACCAGAGTTTAGGTTGCGTGTAAGAAAAATGAAAACTAGATGGGGAGTATGCAATCGAAAAAGTATGACAGTTACGTTAAATACTGAATTAATACATAAGAAACCTTATTTGATTGATTATGTTATAGTTCATGAACTTTCTCATTTTGAGCATATGGATCATTCAAAAGCTTTTTGGAAATGTGTTGAAATGCATTATCCAAGATATAAGGAAGCTAGAAAAGAATTAAAAAGTTAGGATGAATAGAAATGATTGAATCGGTAAATAATGAAAAGATAAAAAGATATTCAAAATTAAACGAAAAAAAATATCGTGATAAAGAAAATATGTTTATTGTAGAAGGTGAGCATCTAGTTGAAGAAGCTTTAGAAAAAGGTATTGTAATTGATATATTTTCTTTAGAAGAAAAAGAAAATTCTACTCGAGTTAGTATTGAAGTTATGAAAAAGCTTAGCAATCTTTCTAATCCTCCTAAAATACTTGCTGTTGCTAAAAAAATTGAGGAAAGAAAAATTAATGGCAATGTTTTAGTTTTAGATGATATTCAAGATCCTGGAAATCTTGGAACGATTATAAGAAGTGCAGTTTCTTTTGGAATAGATACAATTGTTGCAAGTAAGAATACGGTTGATGTATATAATTCAAAAGTTATACGTGCAACAGAAGGAATGCTTTTTAAAATCAATTATTTAAAAAGGGATTTGGTTGAATTTATTAAGGCGAATAAAGATACTTTAACATTTATCACAACAGATGTTAGAACTGGAAAAGATATTAAAGATATAGAAATACCAGGTAATTATGCTTTGATTATGGGAAATGAGGGAAATGGAGTAAGTGACGCTGTAAGTGAACTTGTTCCAAATAAAGTTAATATAAAAATAAGTGAAAAGTGTGAATCGTTAAATGTTTCTATTGCAACTTCAATACTCCTTTATGAGCTTTATACAAGATTAGACTAGGTCTAATTTTTTTTTACAATAAATTATACGATTTTTTTCAAATTGACTTGAAAATCGAGGAGGGGGTATTATAAAATAAAAATAGAAAGATAGATGATGCAAAATGAAGAAAACGACAATACTTATAATAGTAGTTTTATTTATGGTAATAGGGTATGCAGCATATAATACAACAATAAATATATATGGAAATGGAAAGTTAGCAGAAAACCTAAGTGATTTTAAAGTATATCTATCTAATTTAAAAGTAAACGGAAAAGAAGTAAGTGGAATAAATAATACAAAAGATGAATTTACAATAAATGATATAAATGGAGATATAAGTGTAGATATAGTAAATGATTCAACAGAATATGATACAAAAGCTTATTTAGATTGTGATGTAGATAACACCTGGGATTTTGATTATACTGGAGGTGAACAAACTTTTACTGCACCAATTACTGGAACATATAAATTAGAGGTTTGGGGAGCTCAAGGTGGATCGGGTTCTTTTAATAATTATTCAAATGATAAAGCTGGTTATGGCGGATATTCACTTGGATTAATTTCTATCAATTCGTCTTCAAAAATATATATAAATGTTGGCGGGGCTGGTGGCGTTGTAAATAGCATAAATGGAAGTGCTGGTGGTTACAATGGTGGTGGAAATGGAGAAGCTACCTGTGAAGGTTTTAAATACCCTGGAGGAGGAGGCGGCGGAGGTGCAACACATATTTCTGGTACATCAGGAATTCTTCCAACTCTATCTAATAAAATTGATAATATCATGATCGTCGCAGGTGGAGGCGGAGGTGGAGGATTATATAATGGTGGTTACAATCAAGGTGGAGGATATGCGGGTTCTGGTGGTGGATTTGTTGGCGGGGACGCAACTACTACTAACCTTAGGCCTATCATCGGTGGAACACAAACAACTGGTTATAGTTTTGGTCTAGGAGAAACTTCCACTGCATGTCACTATGCAGTCGATGGCAACTGGGGTAATGGCGGCGGAGGTGGAGGCTTCTATGGCGGTTTTGCTTCAAGTTATACAACTGGTACTTATACCAATGGCGGTGGTGCCGGAGGTTCGGGCTATATAGGTAATCCGCTTCTAACAGAGAAAAGTATGTATTGTTACAATTGTACTGAGTCAAATGAAATATCAATCAAAACAGTATCAACCACATGCGTAAATTCAAATCCAACAGAAAATTGTGCTAAGTCAGGAAATGGATATGCACGTATTACCTTAATATCATCTCCTACAAATATAACAACAGATAAAGTAACTATTTCTGCTCAAAAAAATGCTAGTCAAAGTTTAAAAAATATAACAGGAAAATCGTTAACTTGTAAACTTAAGCTTAATAAAATATCGAGGACAGAAAAAGCGTATAATGGTCCAACTGAATGGGTGTTTGATTATACTGGCGGAGAACAAACATTCATTGCTCCAGTAACTGGAACATATAAACTTGAAACTTGGGGTGCTCAAGGCGGAAGTGTCAATGAATATCTCGGTGGATACGGTGGATACTCAACTGGAAATATAAGAATGTCATCAAACAAACAAATTTATATTTTAGTTGGTGAAATAGGAAAATTTAGTACAAGGTCTAACACAACTTATCCAGATGCACCATCTTATAATGGCGGTGGAGCAGGTTTTTCTGGAGGAGGCGGAGCAACTCACATAGCAACATCCCCAGGTATCCTTTCTAGTTTTGAAAATAACAATTCTAATTTATTAATTGTTTCTGGAGGCGGTGGTGGTGCAAAATACTATGGTAATAGCAGCGGTAACTATTCTGGAAATGGAGGATCTGGTGGTGGATACCTTGGTGGTAATGGCACTCCCAAAACATCGATTGTATATGGCTACGGAACAGGTGGAAGCCAAACAACTGGGGGATATTACAAATATATCACAAGTTCTAATGGGGCTTCATATGGTTCCTTTGGGCAAGGTGCTGTAGTTTTTACTCCTCATAATACTGTATACTTAATCGGAGCTGGAGGCGGCGGAGGTTATTATGGTGGTGGCTCAATTGAACATGGACCAGCTGGTGGTGGCTCTGGTTATATAGGAAATTCACTTCTAACTGAGAAAAGTATGTATTGTTATAACTGCACAGAATCAACGGAAGAAAATACTAAAACAATTTCAACTACATGTACAAGTGCAACACCAACAGTAAACTGTTCAAAACAGGGTAATGGTTATGCTCGAATAACTTTAATATCGTATTAGTTAAGTATATAAATTTTTATATACTTTTTTTATAGAAATTTATATTATAATTTGGTACAATTTATATGGTGATAATATTGAAAGATTTGTCTTTTTTAAAATCAGAAAAAATTGCTCATCGAGGAATTTTTGATAATAAAAGAATATATGAAAATACAATAAGCGCATATGATCGAGCTTTAAAATATAAATATATAATACATATTGATGCTTTAATGTTAAAAGATGAAACTATTATATGTTTTCATGATTTAGACGCTAAAAGACTTCTACATGTTGAAGAAAATATTGAAAATATGACATATGATGAATTAATGTATATTGCTAAATATCAAATTCCAACTTTAGAAGAGGCTTTAAAAGTAATAAATGGTAAAGTTCCTATAATTATTGAAATTAGAAATAAAAAGAGACATCATTTATTTGAACAAAAATTAAGTGATATTTTAGATAATTATGGTGGTTTATTTGCTATTCAATCTTTTTATTTAAATGTTTTAAAATGGTTTTATAAGAATAAAAAAGATTATGTTACAGGGTATTTAGTTTGTAAAAAGAATAGTAGGAAAGATCAGTTTTTTAAAAAATATGATTATTTAAATATCAATATTTTACTCTATAGTGATGCTAGAATAAAAAGAATTCGTGGTAACAAAATTGTTATTGGTTATAAAATATTAAATAAAAAAGAATATGAAACAACAAAGATGTTATACGATAACTTAGAGTTTGATAATATACTTGAAATAGATAAGTATGAGTAATATAATATTTTAATATGAGTTAGGGGAATATTTATGTATATTGGAAAATATGTTAATACTCATGGTATTAAAGGTGAAATAAAGATACAAAGTGATATTGATCATAAAGATGCTGTTTTTAAAATTGGTAATGAGATTAGTATTGCTTCTAAGGCTTTTAAAATAAAAACATATCGTGTTCATAAGGGTTATGATATGGTGACTTTTGATGGAATAAATAATATCAATGATATTCTTCCTTTAAAAGGTAATAAAGTATTTATAGATAGAAACTTATTACCTAAAGATATAATTTTTTATGATGATTTAATCAATAAAACTCTAATTCTTGATGACAAAGTATTTGGTAAAGTTGTTGATTATTCAAATACTAAAAACCCTTTATTAATATGTATTCATGATGAAAAAACATTTTATATTCCTATGAATGGTAATTTTATAAAAGAAATAAAAGATGATATATTTTTAGAAGAATCGGCAAAGGAGTTGATATTATGAAGATAAGTATATTAACTCTTTTTCCGGAAATGTTTGATAATTTTAAAACATCATCCATCATAAAAAGAGCGATTGATAAATCTTTAGTGGATATTGAAATAATTAATATAAGAGATTTTTCTAAACTAAATAATAAACAAGTTGATGATACTCCTTATGGTGGAGGTTCTGGAATGGTTATGCGCGTAGATATTGTGGTTGATGCTATAAATTCAGTTAAAACTGATGAATCAATTGTAATATTAATGAGCCCAGCTGGAACTACATTTAACCAAAAAATCTCCTATGATTTAAGTAAAAAGAAACATTTAATTTTTATATGCGGACATTACGAAGGCATAGATGAAAGAATTTTAAACTATGTTGATATGGAGCTTTCGATCGGTGATTTTATATTAACTGGTGGAGAAATACCAACTATGGCTATGAGTGATGCAATCATTAGACTTATTCCAGGAGTTATAAAGGATGAATCCAGCAGTAATGAATCATTTAATAACAGTCTGCTTGATTATCCGGTATATACTCGTCCAAGCGTGTATGATGGGCATGAAGTACCTGAAGTATTGATGAATGGAAATCATGCGTTGATTGACAATTGGAGAAAAGAAGCAGCACTTAAAAAAACACAAGAACGTAGACCAGACTTGTTAAATAAGTAAGGAGGGACCTGAAAATGGTATCATTTGTTGTATCTAAAAAGAAAATAAAAGGGACAATAGACTATTTTGAATATGATTCTGATGGTTTTAAATATTATCCTAAATTTAAATCAATTATTAATGATAACGGAGTGGATATTCGTTATAAGTATTTAATTGACATTCTACTTTTTGAATTTGATAAAGATTTTGATAAGATGACAAAAAGTATCTATAAATATGTAACAAGTGAAGATGACGACGATGATACAGTTTCTATGTTATTGAATGAAGTTGCACGATTAAAAAGTATTGTTGAACTTGAATATAAGAAACATGTAACTTTAGAAAAATATAAAGAATATCTAAACAAATTATATTATTTGGATGCAGAATTAAAGAGAAAAAAAGCTATTTTAAGATATAATGAAGAACTTGATTATGAGATGAATAGAGGAAGAAGTCTTTAGGCTCCTTTCTTTTATTTAACTTGATTTTGAAAGTTATATAATATATAATATTTAAAGTAAATGAAAGGAAGAATACTATGAAGAATGTTAAAGTAGTAAAAATCACTGTTGAAGGTGAAGATTGGGAAAAATGCATAGATAAAGCATTCTCAAAAAAGAAAAAAGATATAAAAGTAGATGGATTTAGAAAAGGCGCAGTTTCTAAAGAAGTTTATATAAAAAAAGTAGGAATTGAATCCCTTTTTATGGATGCATGTGATATTGCAGTTAATGAAAGATATGAAAGTGCTTTAAAAGAAGCTGATATTGAACTTGCTTGTGAACCAAGTGTAAATGTTGTATCTGTTGATAAAGATAAATGTGAAATTGAATTTACATTTATATCTAAACCAGAAGTTACTCTAGGAGCTTATACTAAACTTGGTGTTAAACGCGAAGAGGTTAAAGTAGAAAAAGAAGAAATTGAACATGAAATCGATCATATAAAAGAACATATGGCTGAAGTCGTTATTAAAGAAAATGGTACTGTTGAAGACGGAAATACAGCTGTAATTGACTTTGAAGGATTTGTTGATGGCAAGAAACTTGAAGGAGGAACTGGAGCTAATTATCCACTAGAAATTGGTTCAAATACATTTATTCCAGGATTTGAAAGTGGACTTATTGGCGCTAGTGTTGGAGAAACTCGTGAATTAAATTTAAAATTCCCAGAAAACTACACTGAAGAACTAAAAAACAAGGATGTATTATTTAAAGTTACAGTAAGAGAGATTAAAGAAAGAGTTATGCCTGAAATGAATAAAGATTTCTTTGAAGATCTAGGAATTGAAGGCGTTGATTCTAAAGAAACTTTAGAAAGTCATGTTAAAAAAGAACTTGAAGATAGAAAAAATCATGAAGCTGATGACAAATATATTGATGAACTATTACATATCGCAACTGATAATATGAAAGTAGAAATCAATAATGAAATAATTGATTCTGAAGTAGAAAGAATGATTCAACAATATAGACAAGAATTAAGCATGCAAGGTGTTAGTCTAGAACAATATTTATCTATGACAGGTACTAAACTTGAAGATATGAAATCTATGATGAAACCTCAAGCTATAGCTAGAATTAAAACTAGATATTTACTTGAAGCTATCGTTGATGAAAAGAAAATTGAAGTCGAAGAAGAAGCTGTTGAAAAAGAAATTAAAGATGCTTGTGAAAAGTATGGTATTGAAAGAGATGAATTCTTAAAATACGTTGGTGGAGAAGACGGAATCAGATATGATTTGAAAATGCGTAAAGCAATTGATATCATTAAAGAGGGTTAATCCTCTTTTTTTTTATAAATAATTTAGACTTCTTAATTTACTACTATTTAGATATACAACACATAAAATGCTTACAATTTCAGATATTATTAATGGATAAATACCAATACTTAAAAGACATGTAACAATCATAATTATAGTTTTAAAAATGGAACTTATAAGAGTTACCTTCATAGTGTATGCTGAATAATTTAGCCCTTGTAAAGTGCTAACTAAAGGTCCTTCTAAATAAAATATCGGGAAAAATATTGATAGTAAGTGAATGTAGTCATAGCCTTTATTCGTGTTATATATAAGACTTAATACAAAATCTCCTTTGAAAAACACAAATGCACAAAATAAAGCTCCGATTAAAAATGAAATAATCATACTTTGTCTTAATCTTCTTTTAATATATATTTTATCGTTATAATGTTTTGAGACTTCAGGTATTAATGTTGTATTAAGTGCAAGAGTAAAAAATGACGGCATAGTTAGTATAGGAATAACATATGCATTATATATGGCATATTCACTTTCGATGAAATTTGAAGAATAACCTACGAATAAGAGCATATTCGTTAATATTATTGGTTCTAAAAAGTAACAGATATTACCAATTAATCTTGAAGAAACTGATGGTATAGAGATGCTAAATACATCATATGCAATGTGCTTATCCGGTAAAACATCTGACATGGTAAAATGAGCGTTTTTAGGAGCAAAGAAAAGATATACAATAATCTGTACAAGTTCACATATGGCAGATATTATTATGTAACCAGTAACGGCATGAGTGGTTGAAATATTCATAAGGTAAGGGACTATTAAAAGAAGTAGAATTAATCTTGTAAGTTGTTCAAATATACTTGATATAGCATTCGGTAGCATGTTTTGCTTTCCAAAATAGTAACCTTTTATTATTCCGGAAATGGTTGTAAAGGGAATGACAAATGAAATTGATATTAAGGGATAATATAGATTAGGATTTTTTAATAAATTATTAGCTAAAAATGGAGAAAAAGCAAAAATTATTCCAATCATAACTATGTTAAATAAAAGAGAAATTGGGATCACTGATGCAAAAATACGTATTCCTCGATAATTATTTCTAGCCATGATAACACTTATAGCATAAGGAAGACCTAGTTGAGTTATTGCGATAATAAGTGAATAACTTGGCATAATTAAAGAATATAAATTAATTCCGTCTTTAATAATTCTTGTGAATATTATTTTAATAAAGAAGCCTAGAAGTTTTGTAACAAGGGTGCCAACGAGTAGAATAACTGTTGATTTGATGAATGTATTTTTCATAACATCCTCCTTTAAATTTAAACCAAAATATTATATAATAATATATGAAAAAATATTCTTAATTATTAAAGGAGAAAATATGGAAAAGAAAATTAATACTCAAAGGGATTTATATAATAAAGTGTTACCAGCTTTGAAAACAAAAAGACATGAACTCATTTCGGCTGGTATAAAAATAGTTAAAGAAGAAGATATTTGGAATTATAATAAAAATAAAAAATGGAAGAATGCGACATCTTTGACTTTAGCGGGTATAGTTGATGATATTTTAAATACTGATAATCAAGAATATGAAAATTATGTAGTACAAAAAATAAATAATTTGCAAGGTGAATAAATATGGAAAAATTATACGAAGAACTTTTAAAAAAATGTGAAGAAAACGGTTATAGTGATGAAGAAATCGAAAACATTAAACGCGCTTATGAATTTGCTTATAAGTGTCATAAGGGTAAAATGCGTAAAAATAATGAGGAGTTTATTACCCATCCTTTAAATGTTGCTTTGATATGTGCTTCTTTAAATGTTGATTCAACAACCATAATTTCTGCACTTGTTCATGAAACGATTGATAATGGACCATCTTCGTTGGAAGAAATAGAAAGTCTATTTGGAGAAGAAGTTATGCATATTGTTTCATCCTTAATGAAAGTTAATAGATTAAAACTTACTGATGAATCAGAATCTACTTCTCTTTATTTAAGAAAAGTACTTGTTGCTCTATCAGAGGATGTGCGAGTTTTAATAATTAAACTTGCTGGTCGTGTTCATAATATGCGTACGATTTATCCATTTTCAAAGGAAAAGCAAAGACTTAAAGCAATAGAAACTCAAAATGTACTTATTCCAATTGCTCATAGATTGGGAATAAATCAATTAAAAACAGAACTTGAGGATATATGTTTTAGAGTTTTAAAAAATGAAGATTATAAAAGTGTTGAAGAATCTTTACCAGCTAGTCGTGAAAAGTTAAATGAGATATTAGAGGAAACAAAAGAAACTATTATTGAAGAGTTAAAACAAAACAATATAAGTTTTGAGATAAAGGGTAGGGTAAAGAGTAATTCTTCAATATATAACAAATTATCTAAGGGTAAAAAGATGAGTGAAATATATGATATCATTGGACTTAGAATTATTTGTGAGGAAGAAAGTGAATGTTATTTAATTATTGGTTTAATTCATTCACTTTATAGACCAATTCCTAAACGTTTTAAAGATTATATTTCGATGCCAAAGGGAAACTCTTATCAATCATTACATACAGGTGTTTTTGGTCCAGAAGGATTTCCTGTAGAAGTTCAAGTTAGAACAAAAGAAATGAATGAAATTGCAGAACATGGCGTGGCATCTCACTGGTCATATAAAGAACATTCTAAACAAATTCAAAATGTTATGGAACAAAAACTACAAATGTTTAGAAATATAATCGAAGCTAACTCAAATGATATAACTGATGATGATACTTTTGCTCAAAACATGAGTGAACTTTTAAGCACTTCAATATATGTTTATACTCCAAAAGGAGATGTTGTTGAACTTCCTGAAGGCTCTTGCCCAGTGGATTTTGCTTATAGAATTCATTCAAGAGTTGGAGATACAACGATTGGAGCAATTGTAAATGATACAATCGTACCATTAGATTACCATCTTCAAGATAATGATATAGTTAAAATCATGACAAATGCTCAAAGTGAACCAAATAAGGATTGGTTAAATTTTGTAAAAACAACTCAAGCTAAAGCTAAAATTAAAGCTTTCTTTTCTAAAAAAGATCGTGAGGAATATATTGAACGTGGTAGAAACTTGCTAGAAAAGGAATTAAAAAGACAACATATCACTGTATCATCAGCATTGGATGATGAACATATAAATAAACTTGTAAGTGATTTAAAAGTTACTAATTTTGATGAGGTATTATTAAATATTGGAGCTTTAAGATACACACCAAGTTATATTGTAGATTTAATGTACAATGATAAAAAGAATGTTCAAGATGTTCTTTTGGATAAGGTAATGAATTCAAGCACACTTCCTAAGGTAAATCATAAAAATGATATTGTGGTTTCAGGATGCGATGATATTCTTGTTAATCTTGCAAGTTGTTGTAAACCAGTATTTGGTGATGAAATTATAGGATATATCACTAAAGGACAAGGAATAACTGTTCATAAAAAGGATTGTGTAAATGTTAAAGATCTAAATGAAAGATTGATTGATGTTTATTGGAATGAAAATAGAAATGACGAAAATAAATATTATATTTCAAAGATAACCATATATACCAATGGAGTTCAAAATAATATACTTGATATTGTAACTAAATCCACGGTTAGAGGGATAAATATTAATAGTATAAATGAAGTTAATAAAGGTGGAAAAGTTTGCTATGATTTAATTTTAAAAGTAAAAAACAAAGCTGATCTTGATAACTTTATAGAAGATTTAAGAACTTTAAAATTTGTTACAAGCATAAGCAGGTATTAATATGAAGTTAGTTGTGATGCGTAGCAAAAAATCTAGTGTGACAGTTGAAAATGAAACTATTGGGAAAATTGAATATGGACTTATGATACTTGTTGGAATAAGTGTTGATGATACCTTAGAAGATGTTCAAAAATTAGCTGGTAAAGTTTTAAATTTACGAATTTTTGATGATGAAACTGGAGTTATGAATAAGTCAATCTTGGATGTTGGTGGAAGTGTTCTTTCAATTTCTCAGTTCACTTTACTTGCTGATACAACAAAAGGAAATCGACCAAGCTATATAAAAGCGATGAAAGGTGAACAAGCCATAGTTTTATATAATGAATTCAATAGAATTTTAAGTGAGCATGTTCCAGTAGAAACCGGTAAGTTTGGTGCTGATATGCAAGTATCAATCTTAAATGATGGTCCAATAACAATCATAATGGATAGTAAAGGTGACAAATAGTCACTTTTTTTCTTTGATTTATGCTATAATAAGTTTGGATGTGATAATATGAGTAATAAACTTAAAGGATTTTGTTTGATAATTTTGGCAATAGGGGTATTTGTTATGACAGTCATTTTTAATAACAATGACAATAAGATAGCCACTGAACTTTACAATAATTATGAAAATGTTTCATCAACGGAAGTGAAAGAAGAAAATAATGGCAAATTGGTTGCTACAAATGGTGAGATTATACTTCTTCAAGAAGAGCTAACCGATGAAGATTTTAATGTATCTGTTTCTTCTGCTGCTTTAAAAAGAAAAGTTGAAGTATTTGTTTGGACAGAAGAACAAACAACTGAAAACGGACAAACTTCGTATACTTATAGAAAAAAATGGTCAGATGAATTAATAGACTCTTCAAAATTTAGATTTCAAGATAGATATATAAATCCAAAGAAAATATCTTATGAATCAAAAACAATTTATAATAATCAAGTTAAACTTGGGGCATTTACTTTAGGTGAAAATGAACTTAAACAATTAAGTGTTAAAACAAAACTTACTCCTAATGTAAATAAAAAGAAACTTCCTAAAGGATTTAGCATTGTAGGAGATTATATAACTGATGCTAAAAATATTGAATCTCCAGAAGTTGGAAATATAAGAATATCTTATACATATAATGTTGATTCGAGTTTAAGTGTTCTTGCAAAACAAAATGGTACATCTTTTGATTACTATAAAACAAAAAATGAAAAACAAGTAGATGTTTTACTAAGCGGTATAAAAAATGGTGAAGAGATTATTAAGTATTTTGAAAATAATAACTATACTAGAAATAATATTTTAGTCATAATTGCTTTAGTTTTAACGACTTTAGGAATAATTAAATTAATGAAAAAAGAATAGAATTAACTATTCTTTTTTAAATTGGAAGCCATTGCTCCTAAAGAAGAGGATATAATAATAAGTAAATAAAAGATAATCATATATAATGATAAACCAGTTTTAAATATTAAAGATAGTAAGAAGAAAACAACTGAATATAAAGTTCCACAAAGAAGACCTTTTGTGTAACCTCTTTCCATTGAAACATCAGCTATCATATAACCATATATGAAAAATATCGCGATAGTTAGTAATAAATATAATAAAGGAAATATACTTACATTAAATAGATTGATTAAAGAAAATATAATTGTAAGCACCAATATTGAAACTAGAGGAACCAAACTTATTTTTAAATATCTTTTCAAAATTATCACCTAGTTAAATATATTATTTAATTTTTTAATTATTACAATTTAATAACTTCGTTTGCTGTATGTGAGTAACTTCTAAGAAGTGGTCCAGCACCCAGTTTTATTCCTCCAAAGTAACGAACCACACATATGAAGACGTTATTTAAATTGTTTCTTTCAATGATGTTATATATTGGAAGACCAGCTGTGTTGCTTGGTTCTTTATCATCACTTTTTTTCGCTGTATTTTCAAATTTATAGGCATATGGAATATGTCTTGCTTTTTTATGTTCAATTTTTAAACTATTTAGGATTTCTTGAACATCTTCAATTGAGTCCAATTCATAATAATATCCAATAAATTTAGATTTTTTTATTTCATAAGTATAAGTGTTTAATAGTTTCAAAACAATCACCTAATTTATAATAACATAAATGAGTAATTATTTGCTATAATAAGAATAAGTTTGGAAGTGATTTAATGCAAAATGAAAAAATTCATGAAAAACTAAAACTTGTGCCACATTTACCAGGTAGCTATCAAATGAAGGATAAAAATGGGATAATAATATATGTTGGTAAGGCAAAAGATTTAAAAAATAGATTGTCTTCATACTTTAATGGTCGAGTTACAGGCAAAACTAAAAAGTTAGTTTCAGAGATTGATACTTTTGAATATATTGTTACAACAAGCGAATTGGAGTCATTTATTCTAGAAATAAATTTAATAAAAAAATATGATCCCAAATATAATATTTTACTTAAAGATGATAAAAGTTATCCATACATTGAATATAAAAGGAAACCTTATCCAACAGTTAAAGTTGTTAGATATCTTAACGTTAAAAAAAGAGAAAATAAACATTTATTTGGACCTTATGTAAATGCATCAGCTGCTAGAAAAATGGTAAACTTAATAAATAGACTGTATCCTTTAAAAAAATGCTTAAATGGAAGAGATTTGTGTTTATATTATCACATTCATGAATGTTTAGGTTACTGTGTTAAAAAGATTGATGAAGAAACAATTGATAATATGGAAAAACAAATTCTTGGTTTTCTAAATGGAAATGATTCAATTATTATTGATAAACTGATGGAACAAATAACTCTTGCTAGTGAAAATATGAATTATGAACTTGCTTTAGAACTTAAACAAGATCTTGAATATATAAAAGTAATACAAGAAAAACAAAGAGTAGAAATAAGTGATAGATCAAGTATTGATTTTATCAATTACTATTTTGAATCAGGATTTATTTCAATTGAAATTTTCTTTATAAGAGCTGGAAAATTGGTCGGTGGAAGAAATAAAATAATACCAGTTGTAAGTGACGATGCAATAAGTGATTTAGAGTCTTCGATTGCTGTTTTCTATACTAAAAATGAAGTACCTAAAACAATTATTGTTAATAAGGATATGAACACTGAAATTTTATCTAATGCTATTGGAACAAAAGTAATCACAGTTGAAAAAGGTGATAAAAAGACTATACTTGATATGGCTTACAATAATGCTAAAATTAATTTGAAAAACAATTTTCAAACAATTCAAAATAAAATTGAACGCACAAGTGGCGCTAATGAAGAATTAGAAAAACTTTTAGGTATGAAAATTAATAGAATTGATTCTTTTGATAACTCCAATTTATTTGGTACATTTGCTGTTTCGGGTATGGTTGTTTTTAAAGATGGACTTCCTTCTAAAAAGGATTATCGTAAGTATAAAGTAAGTGTTGATAAAAATGATGATTATAACACAATGAAAGAAGTTACTTATAGAAGATATTATCGTGCTTTAGTAGAACATGGGGAAATGCCTGATTTAATATTAGTTGATGGTGGAATAAATCAAATTCATGCAGTAAAAGATACTGTAGATTCTTTACATTTAAATATAAAAGTATGTGGTCTTGTAAAAAATGATAAACATAGAACTAATGAACTTTTAGATGGAGATACTTTGGAATCCTATAAAATTGATTACACATCCAATTTGTTCCATTACTTAACACGTATTCAAGATGAAGTTCATAGATTTACTATTAATTATCACAGAGAACTTAGAAGTAAAGGTTCAATTAAGAGTTTACTTGACAACGTTGATGGAATAGGTGCTGTTAGAAAAAAAGAACTTATGAAGAAGTATGGTTCTGTTAAAAAAATTAATGAAGCAAGTATTGAAGAATTGGATGAAATATTACCTCATAAAGTAAGTGAGTATTTGAAAAATTATTTGAATTCATTTTATAGTAAAGAAAATTAGTGATTAAGAAGGTGAGTTACTATGTTTGTATTTAATGGGGGACTTACTCTTGAACAAATAAGAAAATTAGCAAATGATGAATTTTTTATATATGATAAAATTCCGGAAGAAGAAGTGGTAATAAAAAGAAAAAATACTTTTGATTACATACCCGATTATTTGCGTGGTGAACCAATTGAAAAAATAAGAAAATATGTAAGCGGAGACTGTTTTGCTAATCAATATATTTTTTTGTCGAGATATATACTTAATGCAGGTAGTTTTTGTCGAAATAGTACTAAGAAAAATTATATTGTGGTTTTTGATATCGATGAAGATATTTTAAACCAATATATTGGTGTTGGTAAGTATGTGGAATATTTAATTGAATATCGTTTACCAAGAAAATTCATCACAAGTGATAATATTAAAGAAATTTTATATTATGAGCCGATTGATTATAGCACACTTGAGAAAGCTCGAATAAGATATGCTGATTCATTTGCACCGACAAATGATGCAGACACTGAGGCCCGCAGGCTTATAATGGAAAAAAGACTTGTATTCAACGAATATAAATGGTAAAAATTTCTTGAACCTTAAGTTGATTTATTATAAAATTATTATAGGTGAAGAATATGAGTAAAGATTTATATAAAAGTAGAAGAATGTATCAAAATCCAATAGTTTTAATTATAGCGGTTGTCTGTGCAATGATTTTAGCTATATTCGTTATAGATATAGTTTCTAAAAAGGTTTCAATTGCTAAAATAGATAATGATACTAAAACTGTTTTAAAAGATATCATGGAAGTTGAATCAGAAAAGAGAAAAGAAGTAGCTGAAGAAAAACTAAAAAAACTTGGAAATAATTCTCCAAGTATAAATATTATTGAAAATGGTGATGTACTTGTTTTAATCAATAATTCTTCTTACTTTACAATTGTTGGAGAATTGTTTAAGAAACCTAAGTATTATACAGCGTCATTTAAAGCCTCTTACAACGATTATCATGAAATAGTAGTGGAAAAGTATGATGATGGTCTAAACGACTCTAAAAACGATGATATAATAATAAAATAAGATATTCGTGCGAATATCTTTTTATATACTTAAAAAGCGTCTATATTTGCTTATTAAATTATTTAGAAATACATAGTTTTCATTGCTGAAATTATTCTTATATGGTGCTAAATCAAAATTATTGGGATTTTTCAATACTTGTTTATAGTTACTTTTTATAAATGAATATACAAAATCTATTTCTTTATCAGTTGTTTTAAGATGATTTTTATTAGCAAACTTAATAATATCCTCTTTTCTTAAATTGATAATAAAATTTTCTATAATATTATTCAAAACATTTCCTCCTCGTTATATTTTATGCTTTAATGGTTAATATATTAATATGAAAAGTAAAATATATTTAATTAAAATTTTAATTGTTGTTATTAATATAGTTGTTGTTTGGAGACTATATGATATTTGTATTGTTGAACATGAAAAATATGAGTATCTTTCTTCAATAACAAATGAAAAAATAATTGAATCTAATACTACTTTAAGAGGTAGAATTTTGGACTGTAAAGGTAATGTTTTAGTGGATAATAAAGGTATAAAAGTTTTATATTATACTAAAATACCTGAAATAAAACTAAGTGAAGAAATTAAAATTGCTGAAAGTCTTGCTAAAGTAATTGATTTAAATGATTTTAAAGTGACGGATTTACAAATGAATGAATATGTTTATAAAAAATATAAAACGGATATCGATAAGAGAATCAATAAAGAAAAATTAAAGAAATATAATGAAAGAAAGTTGAATGAAAACGATTATTTAAATTATAAATATAGTTTAATTAATGATGATGAGAGAGCAAGTATTTCTAATTTAGAGGTATATATCTATAACCTTATGAATAGTGGATATAGTTACCAAGATAAAGTTATTAAAAAGAATCTTACCGACGAAGAATTTACTATGATAAATGAGATGAATTTAAGTGGAATACGTGTAGATATTGATTATGTTAGAATATATAAATATGATACGTCTTTAAATCAAATTTTTGGTTCTATTGGGCCGATCACTAAAGAAAATAAGGATGAATATTTAAATAATGGATATAAACTTAATTCAATTGTAGGAGTATCTTTTTTAGAGAAAACTTATGAAAAATATTTGAAAGGAAGTGCACGTAAATACAAAATAAAAAGTGACAACACATTAGAAGTTGTTGATGAAGGAAAGAAGGGAAATGATTTAGTTTTAGCTATCGATATTGATAAACAAATTAAAATTGATAATGTTTTAAAAGAGGAAATAATCAATGAAAAAAGTCTCCTAATACTAAGTATTATAATGGGTCTAATATCGTCGTGAGTGATCCAACTAATGGACATATTATTGCTATGTCAAGCTATGAGTATAATAATGGTGCTTTGAATTATAATACAATTGGAATATTAAAAAATTCATATACAGTCGGTTCTGTTGTCAAAGCTGCAAGTATGAGTACACTTTATAAATATAATGCCATACCTGGAGATAGGGTGAGGGATGCATGTGTTAAACTTTTCAGCCAAAATGAAAAGTGTTCATGGAAAAGTTTAGGCATAATCAATGATATTGATGCTCTAGCTTTTTCTTCTAATTATTATCAATTTTTAGGAGCGATAAAACTATCCGGAATGGAATATAAATACAATATGAAATTTAATCCTGCTAGAGATGATTTTAACAAGTATCGTGACTATTTTAAAACTTTAGGATTGGGTAGTAAAACAATGATAGATATCGATGGGGAAGATGTTGGAATACTTGGTAGTATGATAAGCGGTGATTTGCTTTTAAATTTAACAATTGGTCAATACGATACTTATACAACATTAATGCTAAATAATTATATTGCGACTATAGCAAATGGGAAATGCCGCTATAAACTAAAAATTGCTGATAGTATTGTTGATGAGTCTTCTAATAAACGAGTTATCAATAAGGATGAGATACTTAATGACTATGAAATAAGTGATGAAAACTATGTAAGAATTAAAACTGGTTTAAGAAAAGTTGTTACAAACGGAACAGCTGCTTACTATATGGATAAAAAATACAATGCAAGTGGAAAAACAGGAACAAGTGAAACGTTTTACGGTGGAGCAAACACTTATACAAAATCATTTATAGCATACTTTCCAAGTGATAATCCAAAATATGCTCTAACTATTATTTCACCTAATATTTCTTATAAAAATAGTACAAGTAATTATAAATATCCTATAAATAGTAAACTATCTAGGAAAATTGCTAATATTTTGTTTGAAAATTAACTATATATATGCTAAAATACTTATAGTTTACAAGTGAGGAGGCTAGATTTTTTATGGCAAAGGGAAAAACAGATGCTAGAACACCAATTGGATTAAAATGTACTAAATGTGGTTATATGATTAGACATACTGAAAAAAACACAAAAAATACTACTGAGAAATTAGAATTAAATAAATATTGTCCAAAATGTAAATCAGTACAAGTATTTAAAGAAGCAAAAATTGGTAAATAGAGGGATAATACATGAGTTATATTTACCATGGAACTATGCAAGATGTAATAGATTATGCTGAACTGATTAAACTTCAAGCTGGTTATTATTCTAAACCACAAAAAGTTGTTTGCTCACGTAAATCAAAATACAGCGTTGCTAAAAAATCAAATAGAAAAGTTTTAAGAAGAAAAATATATTAAAAGGAGGATTTTCATGAACATTAACATTAACGATATTAAAAACGGAATGACAATTATTATTGATGGAAAATTATGTTTAATTGAAGAATTCCAACACGTTAAACCTGGTAAGGGTTCAGCATTCATGAAGATGAAATTAAGAAACCTAAGAACTGGAGCTTTAGTTGAAGATACTTATAATACTAATATTAAGATTGAAAGAGCTAGAGTAGATAGACTTCCTATGCAATATTTGTATTCAATGGGTGATAATTATGTTTTTATGAATAATGAAACTTATGAGCAATTAGAAATTCCTGCTGAAAAGTTAAAAGATCAAATTAAATTCTTAAAAGAAGGTCTTGAAATAACTATTACGATGTATGAAGGTGAAATTCTTGGAATTACTTTACCTGAAAAAATCGAATTTGAAATAGTTGAAACTAGTGAAGCAGTAAAAGGAAATACAACAAATAATGCTCAAAAAGATGCTAAAATAGAAACAGGATATGTTGTTAAAGTTCCATTATTTATTAATCAAGGAGAAAAGATACTTATTTCAACTGCTGATGGTAAGTATGCTGGAAGAGCTTAGTAATGGCTCTTTTTTTATGAAATAGTTGCTAAAGTATGTGTAAAGTATTGACACATTATTAAAAATTTTGTTATGATTGATATGTAAAATAGAGAAGGGACTTGACGTAATGAAAGAGTTAAATAGATTATTAAGTGAGTTGGGTATATCAAAAGTTAGACTAGCAAAATATCTTGGAGTTTCAAGACAAATGGTCTATAATTATTTAGAATTTGAAAGTTTAAATAAATGGCCAAAAGAGAAAAAGATTTTATTATTAAAATTATTGGATATTGAAGATGGTGATGATGACACTATCGCAAAAATCAAGGTTAATACAGAATACTTGCTTGCAGTAGAGGATAGACTTAATGATGGAGTAAAAGAAAATCATGATAATGAGTTTTTAGATCTTAAAGGGCTAAAAAAAGAAGAACAAGCTTTAGTAAGTGATATAACATTCTTGATTAAAGAAAAATTAACTGATGATAATCATGAGGAAAATTTCTATGCGTTACAATACGTATATCATATGTTACAAAGTATGGATAATATTCCAGAAATTAAATATTTGTTAGCATATCTATCTAAATCTACTGGCTTTACATCACCTAATGTATTTAAATTTAATGAGGATAAACAATTTATATTTGAAGGTATAATTCATTCTGCATTCTCATTATATAACAGTGGGGGAGCTAGCAAGACAAAAGTTATAGAATCTCGTAATAGATTCATTGAAGATCTTGAAGAGAAAAAAGAAGAAGTTCTTACACGTACACAACAATTAAATACTGTTAGAGTTCAAGCTCTAAGAGAACTTGGATATAATGCAATTAATCCTGATAATGCAGCCGAAGTTTTTGAAAAAATTGCTGAAATTCAATCAAGAAAAGTATAAACCTACTTTTCTTTTTTTTGCTCCCCTACCTTACCTACTTTTATTTGAATAGAGGAGAGTAATCTTATGATTTATTATAGAAAATGGAAGTATAATACTATATGATATGTTAGAGTATCAAAAAGATAGTGTTATTGACTATATAAACACAATAAACATAGTAATATAAAATATCTAAATTAGTAGGATTAATAACTAACAATCGTTTATTTAAAAATACACAAGTTAACATAATATATATTGTAAAGCAAGTTAAAAGAACTCGTTAAGAGTTCTTTTTTTCTTCTTCGTTTAATTGATTTTCTAGCATTATTAATAATTGGGAGTTAATGCTTCTTCTATTGTCTAATGCTAATTTTACGATTTTGTTATATAATTCTTCTTCAATTCTAATTGTAGTAGTTATCATATATTTACACCTCTATCAAAATAGTACTATTTTAATATTGACAATTCTAATGGCGACGTAGTACTATTATAGTATGAATAGTACTATTGTGGTATTATCATAGAAAGGAGTGGGAGAGTTATGAAATGTGAATTAGTCGAAAAAGTTTCAAAACTTGGAAAAAAGTATATTGCTTTGGAGATACAGCTAACACCTACTTATAAGAAAACAGTATTTTTGGAACAGGCTGAAGAAGAATTATTAAGACTTTATACTCAACATAAGAACTAAGTTAGTAGTGTGGTTTAATCCTCATAAAGAACAATTTTATTATAAAGTTGTAAGAGGATTTTACAAGAAGTATGAGCCTGGTTTTAAAAATCAATATGATCATGTGGTTTGTTTAGTAATTCCAATAGAATTTAAAATCACACGTGAAAAATTTAAAGTTACGCTAATAAAGAAAGTGATTTCTTTTTTAGAAAAATTTATATAGAAAGGAGAATCTAGCATGTTGAATGTTTTAGACACAGTTTCTAGTGCTAGTACTGGCGGTATGACTGAAGCAAATGTTACTGCTCTTGGTACGGCTTTTACAAAAGCGGGTGGAGATGTTGTTAATACATTAGTATCTTTCGCACCATATCTTTTAGCAATTGCCGTATTAGGGTTCACAGTAGCTACTGTATATAAAGCTATTAAAAAGGTTAAAGGCGGCGGAAGATAAGCCGTCTTTTTTATTAGAAAGGAAAAAAGAAAATGTATAGTATATTTGATGTTGTACAACAAATGTTATTAGATTTTATCAATAACAATTTAGTTATGTTGGTTATAATGGTTGTTGCTTTTAACGTTATGGGTTTTTGTTTCTTTAATAAAAAATGATATATGTACCTGATTTAAAATATTCATGTTATGTATTAGTTAATAAAGATACAATTCGTGCTTATGAGCAAACTCCATATAATCCCGGATATAATCAACAAATAACAATAAATTATAGGGATTATTATATTACAAGCAGTTATTTGTTTGTTGATGGTTCTCAAAATTTTAGTAACTATTCTCAAATTCCTGTTTGTTTACAAAAAAATATTTTAACTGACGCACCTTATTATCGTCAAGACTTTGATAAAGTTATGGTTAGTTTTACTTGTATATTCTTTATTATTGTATTTATATTTGGAATATGCTTAAAATCGCTTTTAAGGGGGTTATTTAAATGATAGGTAGGTTTAGTAGTAATTTTATAAAATATCTTGCTATGGGCTTAGCATTTGCTTTAATCTCCTTTTTATTTAAAAGCTGTGAGGTTTCGGCTGCAAATATAGACTTGTCTAATCCCTCAAGAACTTGTAGTGACGATACTGACGGAAATACTATTTGTAAAAAGGCTATTGCTGCTACTTATTGGGACAATTCTTATTTTGCTAATGATGGTTATATTGGAGACTCGGGTTCTGGCGGTATAATTTATAAATCAATTAATTTTCAATGGGACGATATTAATTTGTGTAAAGGTAAATCAATTTTGATTAGTGGTTATGTAGCCGGATTATTTGATTTCTTTAATAATAGTTATTCGGTAGATATCTATAATAATGATTCTAAATTATCTTGTAGTTATTCTTTAGAAAATTCTTCAAGATTAAAATATACATGTTCCGGAACTGGTGGAGGAAAGTTTCAAATTAATTTAAATCAATATGAATTTCCTTTACGTGGAGTTTATACAGTGGGTGTTAGTAAAGTAGTAGATATTAGTTGTGATAGTTCAAATGCTGATGTTATAACTAATAATAATAATAATACTCAAAATATTATAAATAATAATAATTCAAACACTGATAAAATAACTGACTCAGTTAATAAAACAAACGATACTATGAAAGACGATAACATAGATACTTCTTCTTCTAACTCATTTTTTAATAATTTTAAAAGTAGTGATCACGGACTAACAGGAATTGTTAGTGCTCCACTTAAAATAATAAATCAATTTACTACAACAACGTGTAAGTCCGTTAATATTGATTTTTTAGGTTCTAAGGCTGATTTGCCTTGTGGTTCAACACTTTGGGGTAGGGAAGACCTTAAAACGTTTGTGGATATCTATAATGTTATTATGGGTGGTTTAATTTCTTATGGTGCCTTAAAAGGTATATTTAATAGAGTTCAAGGATTTAAAAATCCTGATAGTTCTAAAGTAGAGGTGATTGATTTATGATAAAAGCTATTATTAATGGAATTATGAAATTAATAATGTCTTTAGTTTCTTTATTGCTTAGTCCTATTGACGCTTTAATTGATAAGTTTTTGCCTGATTTATCAAAGATGTTAGATATGGTTAATGGTTTCTTTAATTACATAGGGGATTTTATTTCTTGGGCGGTTTCATGGACTGGGCTTAATACAACTGTATTGTCTATAGTTGTTGGTTATTTTACATTTATATTAACTGTACCACTTTTAGTAAGTACTATAAAACTTGCTTTAAGCTGGTATGACAAACTTAAATTATAGGAGGGTATGTTATGTTTAAATTATTGCTATTAGTTGCAATTGTTATATTATTTTATGTAAAATTTATTTTAAAAGTAAAAATCAAGTGGAGAACTTTCTTACATCGAGGTTTCAAACCATCTCGCGGTAAATTTGGTTTATACGTATATCACGGGAAGCAAGGAAAGGGGAAAACATATTCACTAGTTGAATATCTAATAGACCACGATAAAACAATCAAGGTCTTTTCTAATATCTCAGGTATTAGCAACGTGTCCGACATAACGTACTACACTGGCTTTAGCGGTTTAATTGATATTAAACACAAGATTGACGCTGGGGAGTATGAGACTGACAAACAAATTGTTATTGTTTATGACGAGATATTTACTGAATTGCAAAAGTATTCAAAGCTTAATAGTGAGGTTATGGATTTTCTTTGTCAAATGAGAAAAAGAAAAATTATTTTTCTTACTACAGCACAAGAGTGGGCTGAACTTCCACTTACTTATAGGAGATTTTGTAGGTATGCTATCGCTTGTAATATGATTAATATCGGTATTACTGGTATTCTTATTAAAACGTTTGGAGACGCTGAAAATATGAAATGGAATGAAAATTCACAAGAACATGAGTGTCCTACAATTGATTGTACTATTACACATACTAGAAAATTTATAGCTGATTCTTATGATACTTTCTTACGTATTTCTTCAGCGAGCCCGTCGGCTATCGCTGAAGAAAAAATACCAATAACGATAATTAAATCATAAAAATTATTTAAGGTACTTATAAGGATTAGAACTTGTTGTAATCTTTATAAGTAGCACATCATTTATCGATATATCAGATAAATGATTTATGAGAGGGAAAGTTATGAAATACGAAACAATTTCTGGAATGGTTAACGATTTAATATCTTTTATTCGTACATTACCTGTAACTAAAGAATTATACCGAAGACATTTTATTATTATTCGTAGAAAAGTAAAAAAGATTAAATTGAGAAAAAAATTTAAAAAAAGTAATTAAAAAATTGACACGCCAGGGGGGTATACTACGACACCCCCCAATGGGGTCTGTGTGACGTGTGACAAAAATACACATTTTTTATTAAATTAAGGAGGAATTAAATATGGCTTTAAAAGGTCGAAATTGGGCTTTTGTTGTTTACCCAGATAGTTTACCAAGTAATTATGAAGATATAATAGTTGAAACGGGTTTACCTATGGCGTTTAGTCCTTTACATGATAAAGATGTAAATCCTGATGGTACACCTAAAAAACCTCACTATCATGTTATATGTTATTATGAAAATGCGACAACGAGTAGGGCGGTGAAGGAGAATGTTACCGATAAATTAAATGGTACTATTCCTATTAAACTTGAAAGCATGACTGGTATGTATAGATATCATTTACATTTAGATAATCCTGAGAAATACCAATATGACGATAGATTTAGAAAATTCTATAATGGTTTTGATGTAAATAAAGTTGATAGTTTAACTTATACTGAAATTTCAAAATTACTAAGAGAAATTCAAAATATAATTAAAGATAATGATATTACTGAATACTCCCTACTTTTAGATTTATTGCTAGAGTGTAGTAATTTTAATTTGTGGGATGTAGCTAGTAATCATACGTTATTATTGAATACTTATATAACTAGTCGTCGTAATGCTAAAAGATATACAAGTTAACATAATATATATTATATGAAGTTTCATATTCTTTGAAATATTCTTTATAGTTATTCATATTTAATTATTAATTCTAACTTATATATTTATTACTTATATTGTTTATTATAAAAAAACTATATAGTTAAATTCTATATAGTATATTTTTTGTTTGTAATTTAAACTAAAAATGTTTTAAATTATTTTTCACATAATATTTTTTTTGTAATATCATATTCATTATCATATTTGCAAACACTATAATCATCATCATAAGATTTACAATCATATGCATAAGAACATTTGTTATCAAGATCATCATTGATGTAATAATCGATTTCTTCAACTACTCCATTTATAAAATATATTATAATAGGGAAGAGTAAAATAAAAATTACTAAGAATACCATTTTAAGCGCTGATATTACAATACCTGCTATAGCAAGTCCACTACCACCCTCCTCTACTCTTTTTGCTTGAATTAAGCCTATAATTGATAACACTAATCCTGCAAGACTTGAAACAAATGATAATACAAATCCTACTATACAAATGCTATTAGTTCTCTTTTTTTCCATAACTTCACGTCCTTTATAATATTATACTAAATCTTTAAACAATATAAAACCATTAACTTTTGAAGCTTCTTCTTCATTTAAACCTGCATAAATTATTCCTATTACTTCTCTATTCTTATTTATAACTGGTCCTCCACTCATACCGTGATATATTGGTTTATTGATACAATAAAATTTTCTACTATCAAAAGTACTTGTTCCAGTTACTTCAGCTTTAATATAATTTATAGAGGTTTTATTAAAATCTATAAATTCTCCATAACCAGCTAAATATATAGTTTCTCCAAATTCTGGAATATAATTACGGTTTTCTTTGAAAGATTTTTTATCATCTATCAATGGTGCATATAGTGTCTTTGATACATCTGTCTTAATATCTTCTTTTGTAAGTGTTGGCACTATATTGCATTTTATATTTGAATGGCTTAATATATAAAATGGTTTTATTCCTTTTGAATAATAGTTAATTATATCAGCATTTTTATATCTTCTATAATATTCTTTGTTGGTGAATGCATCTTTATTCATAAAAACGTGAGTTGATGTATATAAGTATCCTTTATCTGTAAAAAAACAACTACCCTGAGTGGCATTATCAAAGCTCATAAGTGGAAAAATTCTCTTTTCCATGTATTCTTTTATTGAAAGAGTGTAGTCAGTTTCGAAATAATCCCTTTTTACTAATTTATTAAATTCTTTAGCATATTTTACATATACATTGTCATCCATTCCTCTTATCATCTTCAAAAATTCAATTTTTCCTCTTAGCATTTCTATGAATCGATTTTCAATAAACATTTTATTTGATAAATCATTTAATGAATTTTTATAATATCTGCAACCTTCAGAATAAATTCCGTTTTTACTTGCATTGTATAACATAGCGCGTAGGTGTTTTAAATATATTTTTTTTACATTAGTTTTGTTGTTTACAATTAATCCAGTTACTTCTTGCCTGTTGTTAATAGAGCTTATGTTTAATTTATTTGAATTTATGGTAAAACCTTGGTTATTTATTATATCTGTAATCTTTTTTGAAAGACATAATAAGCCATCATCACTTATTGCTCCTATTATTTTAGGCAGTTTTATTGATTGCGTTGAGATAGTTATATCATCAGCATATCTTGTATATCTGCAATTATTAGTTGTACATAAATGATTTAATTCTCGGTCTAAATTATAGCAAATGATATTAGCAATTATACCACTCGTTGGGGCACCTTGTGGTAGTTTTCTATCATAGCAGGTGATTTTAGCTAAATTAGTTGCTATGTAATTATTAAAATTAAATGGTTTATTCATGAACATTCCTCTAACTCTTCCAAAATGAATAGTATCAAAGAAATTTTTCAAATCAATATTGATAATATATTTTGAATTTTCATGAACTTTAGCATTAGTTTTAATACTATTTCCTCTGTTGAATCCTTGAACGATATTGTTATCGAATTGATAATTTTTTATGAGTATTTCGTTCAATTCGCGTTGAATTTTCTTAAGATCTATGCATGGTGAATAAATAACTCTTGTTCCACCATTTCTTTTATTTATTGTAAAAGATGTATAAAGATTTTTCTTTTTGTATAATAAGTAATCAAATTTGTTAGAACTTATATTTAATACGCAAAGTAGTGCATCCTTACTTTCCATATCATTAAAAAGCCTTACTCTTAGTTCCTCTTTATACATCTATATCATCCTAACTTAAGTGAGGGATATCTAACATTTTAGCAACCAGTAACGATAAATAAAGTGCTAAAAGCAAAGTAGTAAAAAGTAGTAATATTAAATGTAATATCCATTTTCATACACACTGCGTAACGCTCGTGATATGCAAATCCCTCGATGATATTATAACAAATTTATGATAAAAGTCTATATTATATACCAATTATAATCGAGATAACTATATAAACTAAGGACAACAAAATTCCGTAGATAAAATATCTGTGTTTATCAAATTTTAATGATTCTTTATATATTGAATTTATGCTTAAAGTAATCATTATACCGGCAGTAAATATAAGTATAATAGCAATCATTATATCGTTAATATACTTGTATAGAAATATATATGCAAGTATTGCTCCTAAGGGTTCAGCTAAACATGATAAAAAAGTAGAAGAAAACGCTTTTTTAAATGATTTTGTTCCTAAATAGATTGGTAAAGCTATGCATATTCCTTCTGGTATATTGTGAAACATAATTGCTAAACTTAATTTAATTCCAATTTTTAAGTTTGTCACACCTGATAAAAACGTAACAATTCCTTCTGGAAAATTATGAACCATCAAAGCTATTAATGATAATATCCCTAGTTTTAAAAGACTCTTCTCCCCTTCCATCTTTTTATCTAAAATATTTATTATTAAATATCCTGCTAAAAATGAAGTAATAATTATAGTTAAAGCTTTTAAAATAGAAAAATTATTCAAAATGGTAATAATTGAATTTGGTAAAAGATCAATTACTGATATTAAAATCATTACAGTTCCTGAAAACGCTAAAACAAGGCTTATATTTGATTTTTTACCAATATTAGGTATAAACACTAGTAAAGAACCTAAAAGTGTTCCAAATGATGCTAAAAATGATAATAAAATAGGTATTAATATTTTCATAATATATATTTATTAATATTGATATAAATTTATTCTTAAAATATAGTTTTTTTTATTATAATAAAAAATATATTGTACATAATAATTGTAGGAGGTAAGATTTTATGAAAACTAAAAAGACAAATAGAACTTCTAAAAGTAAAAGATCTAATAAATGTCATAGAGATTCTGAAACTTCAGCAGAATAACAAAAAAACGTTGATGATTAATTCAACGTTTTTTTAATATTTTTTTTATCATTCACAGGTTTTGTATTATTAAGCAAACCATCTATTTTGTTTGGATTTATAGTTAGTCTAGTATCTATTTCGTTTTTTAAACATAAAACGGCTTCAACCAAGTTTTTACACAATTCTTCAGTGCTCATATTTAGAAATGATGCTTCTTCATCCAAACTATATTCACCACTATAATTTACATCAAATTCTGTTAAAAGAAAATATTCACATTTTTTAGGTAAATGAGTATTTATAATTAAATCTCGAGTTATAATATTTGCTTTCTTTAAAGAATTCAAGTAACTCTCAACACTTTCTTTTATTTCTTCAAAAGATTTGATATTATCAGTGTCTTCCTCAAAAATATTTGTTTCTTCAAGGCAATTTGCTTTTGTTTCTATTTTAGTTTGAATACATTCCTTTATTTTTTCTCCGCTTTGTATGCTTTTCTTAAATGTGATTATTGCTGTTGTAGTAAAATAACCGTATGCAGTTTTATCACTTCTTAGTATAGTGCTTTTTATATTGAATATGTGTTTTCCGTTTTCTTCTGTTACATCTATATACTTATCAAAGTGTTTTTGGCCACCTTTTTTTAAATTACTATATAAACTTTCTAAATCTTCTTCGGTAAATCCACGATCTTTATAATAATCATTTAGTGTTTTATAATTGCTAATAGATATACATTGCGACTTTTTCGTTGCTTTATCGTTTTCTGAACTTTCTTTTATTTCCTCTTTGGATTGAGTTTTTTCAACTATTTTTTGTTTTAATTTATCTTTGTTTATTCTTTCTTCTTTTATTAGTTTTCCTATACCTTCATTTTCGTCTTTAGTTAATTTATAAATTTTTTCATTCTCTTCACTAGTAAGATGTGAATTATATATTTCATTAAAGTTTTTATCAAACTTTTGCTTTATTAGGTCTTGTTCATCTAACCTTAAACTTCGATATGCTTCTATAAATTCGTTAACAGTATACCCTTTTTCCTCATAAAATTTTATCAAATTGAAACTTTTAATCGGTATAGTATTTTGTTTTTCTTTTGCTTCTTCTTTTACAATTTGTTTAGTTGGTACTTCACTTTTCTTAAGTCTTTCAATGACACTGTCGGGTCCAGAAATGATGTTTAAAATAATTTCAGCATCCTCTTTTGATACGGGAATTAATGGAGATCTAACTTTATCATATTTTTGGCCATAATACTTATGTAACACTATTCTAATTCTCGTTTCATAGGTTGAAAGCATTTGAACTATAGCTTCTTTGCGATACCCAAATTTTTCTAAATGCGTTATTAATGACTTTGGTATGTTTATTTTCTTTTGAACTATTTTGTTCGTATCATCTTTATTAGTTTTTATAATGGTTTCAAATTCATGTAATCCAAACACTAGTTTTTGATATATATCGTCTGTTGTAATGTTAAATAATGATGTAATAACTGAAAATCTTTCTTTTTTTCTATTTATTCCAAATGCATAAGTGAAAATATCGCGATATTGTGGGGAAACCTTATTGATTGCACTTTCCAATTCTTGTGGTGTTAAATCATAAGTTAAACAAAGTTTTCTTGACATCAAATTTGCGTTGTTGGTGAAAAAATCAATTAAATTTTTATTTTTTGCTTTTAATTTTTCCACACATATTATATCCATTTTTACTAATAGTTCTGCAAGATTATATTTATAAATATCGCTTTTTTTAATCGTTCCTTTTATATTTATTCCATCAAAATCTTTTCCGTACTTTTTCTTCATTATGTCATAGACATAATCTTCTTCATATTTTATTAATGTTTTAAAAGTTTCTTCATCCGTTTTAAAATCAATCCAAGCTTTTTCCATGATTCACCTCTATAATATCTATGCTTTATTTATTTTTTTCTTTTGGTTGTTTTTATCTTTTGTATACATTTCAAATGCTTTGTTGAATAACGATTTATATAATAATAACTCAGTTATTCCATCAAATGAGCGATTTGTTAATAAACCAGACAATAAGATATAGTAGTTAATACATTTACCAGCAAATTTTTGACAAATACTTGCTTTTACTATTTTATAATCGGTTGTACTCTTTTTTATTTGCATTTTTATATCATTTAACATTGAATAGTATATATTATCAGCATTTACAATGTTTGATTTTTCGCTTTTATAGTGAATAAGAAGTGTTATAAAATAATCTAAATAATGACGTATTTCAACTAGTTTTTCTTTATTCAGGCGATAACTTGCTTTTAATTCAAATGTATCAATATCAAAATATGAAGTTAGGTCAAAGTCTTTTCCATATTTATTGATAATATGTAAAAATTCTATAAATTCCGTTTCTGTATATCCAAGTGATAAAAAGAAATTCTTTAAGTTGGAAATATTATTAACATAGGTACAATCGATTATTAAGTTGGTAAACACCGCTATAGCATCATCAGTTGTACAGTTTTTTTGTCGTGCTAAAGATATTATTTTATCAATCGCTTGCTCGTCTAAGTCATTGATTATAGTTAATGATGCAACAGGACTACAACCTAAATCTATAAGCACATTTCTTACAGATTGATATTTTTCTTTCTTGTTCATATCAATAAGTTCATTATAGTTAAGTGCTAAATATATAATTTTATCAAATAAAGATGTTAATTCTTCTTCGTTAATTATAACATTATCGCGTAAATATGCTTGATTTGTATAATATTTATTTAGTATACTTTTTTCTTCTGAATTTAATAATAAAATAGCCTTCTTAACATAATTTGCAGGTATTCCACGTATTCCTAGATGAACATAGTAATTTGTATAAACATTTTCAGTAACTGAACTATCATATTGAGGAAGAATACTATCATTTAAAATGTTTTCCGCAAAAGCATTATCTGGATTTATTAATGAAGTCGTTGCTGATTTTTGGATTCCTATATTTTGACTATATGTTTCTTTTAGCATAAGGTTAGAGTCATAAAATTTTGAAATCATATCAAGTGATTCTATAGAAAATTGTTTGAAAGCTTTTTCAACTATTTCTCTTTCATATCCTAACTTTTGATAAAAACGATATATATCTATTATCATTCCTGAAGAAGAACAATTTAAAAGATTGCAGCTTGCTATTTTGTCTTTAATATTTTTTTGAATGCCTTTATTTGGATTAAATAATAAATTATATATTGAATTAGCCTCACCACTTCTAACTATTTTACCAAATATAAATTTTTTAGGAACTTTCAATGTATAATCTGAATAAAAATAGGTATCAATTATTTCTTTATGTATTGTAGATAATTCTTCTAAAACTTCTGATACTATTTTCTTTGAATATCCCATACTAATATAATAGTCTTTTAAATTAAATTCATTAATTGGACCATAATATTTTGGTATTTTTATTGACTTTATTCTTTCTTCTATAATGTACATAACGTTTTTATCCTTAGAAATGAACACTGTTTTTAGGTTTTGGATATCTTCCTGCAACAATTTTACCTCAGTGTTTTTTTCTTTGTTGAAACGTTTACCATATAGTTTTTTTAAGGTACTTTTTACGTCATCGTTATATTCTTCTATTGCTAGCTCTATATCATCATGATAATATCCTTTTTTTTCAAAATAATCAAAGAAAAAGTTTGGTAAAACAAAAACATTTTTCCTAGGTTTTTCTTCGACGTTTTTTTTGACTGAATTTAAATATAAAAAACGCATGTTAGTTCTAACGAGTCTGTTTAAATCGTCGTAGTTAATATTTAATGCATCAAGCACTTCATCAACATTTAAATTTTCACCAGTCAAGTTAAATAATAGTTCAATAGCTCGTCTTGATTTTTGTGGTATTATATTTAGATTAGTTACCATTGATAAGGAATCTATATTATAAGCAAATTTTATACGTTCTATAATATTATTTTCACTTAAAAAAGTTTCAAACTCTTCTTTTGAAGCTAGTTTATGTAAACATAAAACATCTATAGTTACTATCTCTTGGATGATTGGAAAAATTTGTTTTTCATAATCAGAAAGAGTTATTTTTTTACTTCTAGTGAAAAAATTAGAAAATTGATTTTCTAATTGAATCTTTACTAAATCAGTTTCACATTCATATATTTTTTTTAATTCTTCATCAGTTGCATTAAATATTTTATTTATTTTTTTTATTCTTTCCATAATTTATACTACCCCGCCTTTGATTTGTTATTATAGCATACTTTTAATCCCTTGGAAAGTATTTCTTATATTCGTTATGTAACGCTTCTTTAGTTAGATGCGTATATATTTGTGTTGTTGAAATGTCAGAGTGACCAAGAAGTTCTTGTATAACTCTTAAGTCTGCTCCATTTTCTAGTAAATGGGTTGCGAATGTATGTCTAAGAGTATGTGGCCCGATTGTTTTTTTAATATTTTTTAATGCAGCATAATTTTTAATTATCTTAAATATTCCTTGTCTTGTTAACATACGACCATGATTGTTTAAAAAAATATAGTTGTTTATCTCATTTTTTACAAGTTCAGGTCGGTAATTATTAATATATTCTTTTAAATATTTTATTGCATAATCATTTACTGGAACAATTCTTTCTTTTGAACCTTTTCCCATAACCCTTATAATACATTCGTCATAGTCGATATTTTTAAACTCTAGAGATATAACTTCACTTATTCTTAAGCCAGTTGCATACATGAGTTCGAGAATAGCTTTGTTTCTTGAAGAAAAAGCGTCAGTTACTTCAATATCTAAAAGTTTATTTACTTCATCAATTGTTAAATATGTTGGTAAATGAATACCTAATTTAGGAGATTTTATTCCATCTGTTGGATTATTAGAAATACGTCCTTGTTTTAAAAAATATGAATAAAACGTTTTTAAACTAGAAATGTTATGGCTTACAGTAGTTGGAGCTAAATTACTTAATGTTCGAATGTATTTTTCTATATCTTTAGAAGTTATTTTAAGTAAATCCTTGCTTTTGTAGTATTCTTCAAATTTATTTAAATCATTTTCGTATGAATTAATCGTGTTTTTTGAGTAGTTTGCTTCGACCTCTAGGTATGATAAAAAGTCACTTATATAGATGTTATTCATATGTTTCACCATACTTATGATATCAAATTTTTGAAAAATTTACAAAATAGATAATGGCTTATGTTATAATTGTTTATGGTGATATATATGGAACTTCTTGCTAATACTTTAAGACCAAGTTGTTTAGACGATGTTGTTGGTCAAAGACATTTGGTTGGTGACAATAAGATAATAAGAAACTTGGTTAATAATAAACATATATTTTCTATGATACTTTATGGTCCTCCGGGAACAGGTAAAACAACGCTTGCATACGCGATTGTTAATGAGCTTGGAGTTAAATATCGTATGCTTAATGCTGTTATTAATAATAAAAGTGATTTTGATGTTGCTATTGAAGAAGCAAAAATGTATGGTTCTCTTGTTTTGATTGTTGATGAAATTCATCGAATGAATAAGGATAAACAGGATATACTTCTTCCCTATTTAGAAAATGGTCTTATTACTTTAATTGGTCTTACAACATCAAATCCTTATTTTAAAATAAATCCGGCTATACGTAGTCGTGTTCAAATTTTCGAACTTAAACCTGTTAGTAAAGAAGATATTGTAATTTGTTTGAAAAGAGCTTGTAAAAAATTAGATAAGATAAATGTAAATGATGAAGCACTTGAATATATCGCTTCTTTATCTAATGGAGATGTTCGAGCAAGCCTTAGTTTGTTAGAGGTTGCTTACTATTCAACTAAAGATGGTAATATTACAATTGATTTAATTCAAAATATTAACCCTAAAGTTATTTTGGATGGAGATCAAGATGGAGATGCCCATTATGATTTAATAAGTGCATTACAAAAAAGTATTCGTGGAAGTGATGTTGATGCAGCTCTTTACTATTTAGGAAGGTTAATCGTAATTGGTGATTTAGATATAATATATAGAAGATTGAGCGTTATAGCCTATGAGGATATTGGCCTTGCAAATCCTGGTATTGGACCTAAGGTTATGGCAGCAATTGAAGCTGCTAATCTTGTTGGTTTACCGGAGGCACGAATCCCTTTAGGAACTATAGTTACGGAAATGGCTCTATCACCAAAATCTAATTCAGCACATGTGGCTTTAGATACCGCGATAAATGATATTTCTAATGGCATAAATGGTCGAGTTCCATCATGGTTAAAAACTAACTCTAAGGATTATAAATATCCACATGATTATAAAAATTCATGGGTTGATCAACAATACTTACCAACTGAAATAAAAAATAAAAAGTACTTTGTACCTAAAAATAATAAATATGAAATGAATTTAGTTAATATACATAAGGAGATGAAAAAATGAATATAGCAATAATTGGAACAGGAGTTTATGGTATTGCCATGGCTACAGCTCTTGCTCAAAATAAAAATAACAGTATAAAAATGTGGTCAGAAAGTGATGACTCGTTAAATAGAATAGAAAACTCGAGAAAGTGTTTTAAAGATTTAGGTGGTATTGCTTTACCGGAGAAAATAACTTTTTCTACTTCTTATGAAGAAGTTATGAAAGATGCTGATTTAGTTTTTATAATGGTTGCTGCAAAATATATTTCAAGTGTATGCGAAAATATGAAAAAATATATTACTAACAATATGCACTTTGTTATTGGTTCTAAAGGAATTGAACAAAAGACATGTTTGTTTATTGATGAAATATTTCAAAAAAATATACGCACGAATAAACTTGGTGTAATATCCGGACCATCATTTGCGATTGATATAGGTTTTTTAGAGCCTATCGGTTTATCTTTAGCTACTAAAAATAAAAGCACTTTAAAATTGGTTCATGAAGCATATGAACACACTAATATAAAGCTAAGAGATACAACTGATATAGTTGGTATTGAAATATGTGGGTCTATAAAAAATGTTATCGCGATTGCTGCTGGAATATTGAACGGTCTAGGTTATAAAGAATCCACTAGAAGTTTCCTTATAACTGAATCATTACATGATATTAAAGAACTTATCAATAATCTTGGAGGAAATAAAAAAACTATTCTATCATTTGCTGGTGTTGGAGATTTATTATTAACAGCTACAAGTGAAAAATCGCGTAATTATACTTATGGCGTTTTACTTGGCAAGAATGATATGAAAGAAGCTTTGAATTATATAAATGAAACCACTGTAGAAGGTTATTATACTCTTAATAGTATATACTCCCTACTTCGTAAGAAAGAGGTTAAAATGCCTGTAATTGATATTATTTATGATATTGTAATTAATGGTAACGATCCTAAAATTTTGGTAGATTTTCTTATGAAAAAATAAAAACGTTGAATTTAACTCAACGTTTTTTTATTCTCTTTTTTTTCAGCTAATGCTGCAGTATCAGTAAAATGATTCATTTTGCTAATTATATTTTCTTTTACAAGTTTAATCGCATCCACTAAAATTTTACATAGTTCCATACTATCCATATTGAAATGTTTGGCTTCCTCGTCTAAACTCATAGAACCATCTTTGTTTATAACAAATTCATTTAAAAGAAAGTATTCATATCTTTTAGGAAGATTAAGATTTAAAATTAAATCTTTTGTGATTATATGACTTGATTTTATTTCGGATAAATACTCATGAATATACTCTTTTATGTTATCAAATGAAGGTCCTTCAGCTATAACTAAATTATTTTGTGTTTCTTGTTTTGTTTGTTTCGTTTTGTGTTTCAAATAAATTAGTAGATTACTAGTAAAATACGCATATGCTGGTAAATCGTGCCTGTACTTAAGCGTGCTTTTTATTTCAAATATATATTTTTCTTCATTGACTTTTGTTATTGTTGTAAATTCTTCAAAATACTTTTTGCCTTGATTTGCTGATTTATACGCATTTGTTAACTCTTCATCAGTAATACCATATTTTTTATAATAGTCATTTAAAGTTTTACAATAATCAAGTTTTCCTTTATTACTTTTACTATTTTCTTTCTCTATTTCTTTTTTTACAAAATTTGTTATAGTATTATTCAATTTTAAGCCATCTACACCCTTGCCACTTCTAATTCTATGTATACATATTGATTCTGGAATATCTTGCATAAGATAATGAAAATCTTTCTTATTTAAGTTCACTATAGATTTTTTAAAAGTAAATATATGTTTATTTTCAGCTTCTTCAACAATATTCATCGTTTTATAAAAGTAATCATGGCGAAATGGTATAGATGCTAAAGATAAATATAAATCTTCCATGTCTTCATCATCAAAACCTAACGATTTATAATAATCATTTAAAGTTTTATAATCATTAATGATTTCCATTCTGCTTGTCTTTGGAGAATGAAAATCAATATATCTTTTAATGTTTTCTGTTAGATTAAGATTTTCTATTGATTTATTATTTTTAACTCTGCATCTATATAATTTTACAAGTATAGTTTTATTATAATATTTGTAATTTCTTTTATCATTTGTATCTATTCTTCTAACGAATGTAAAAATATGTTTCTTATCTTTTGTTTCAGTAACATTTATAGTTTCAGAAAATATATCTTTTTCTCGTTTAGTTAAGTTTTTATAGACTTCTTCTAAATCTTCATCATCAAATCCTATTGCTTTGATAAAACCGTTAAGTGTTTTATATTTTTTTATTGATATTGTAGGTGTTGTTTTAACTCTTTCACCAGCTTTTTTTATAGAAGGAGGCAATTTTATATTATCTACACCTTTGCCCTTTTTAATTCGAAACTTACATAATGATATTGGAATGTCTTTTGTTAAATAATCATGGTCTTTTTGACATAGATCAGCGGCTGGTTCTTTAAAAATAAACATATGTTTTTCCTCTTCAATTATATTAAAAAGTCTATAAAAGCAATCGTACCGTATTGGATTTTCGTCTAAAGATGAATATAAATTTTCCATGTCTTCATCATCAAATCCTAAAGCGTTATAATAGCCATTTAAATGTATATAATTTTCTATTTTAGGAGTATTGTTATCTCTTATAGAATTAGTTCTTAAATGATTTTTAACGTTCTTGGATACTTCAATATTATCAACTGATTTGTTATTCCTTAATCTACCTCTATATAAACGTATAATAACACTTTGAGTATAGTATTGATAATTTAGTTGGTCATGATTTTGAGTTATTCTTTTTGTAAAAGTGAATGTATGTTTCTTTTCTGCATCTTCCGTAACAATAATACATTTATTAAATCTTTCCTTTTCTTTTGCTGATAGTTCGTTGTACATATTTTCTAGGTCTTCATCATCAAAACCTAGCGATTTACAGTATTCATTAAACGTATCAAAATTCTTTATTCCTTTTTCATTGTTTGGCTTATTTTCAGTTAAATCTTTAGATGGAGAAAAATTAACGTCTTTTTTTTCAACAGAATCAAATGTATTACTTTTTTGAGGAAGTGTGATGTCTTTTGACTTAGTTGGTGTTTTCTTAACTTTTATAGGTTGAATAACTTTTTCATTTTTGTTTTCTGAAATTTCTTTTTCTACTTCTTGTGGTTGTTCTACTATTTTAATTATTTTAGGCATAGTTTTATTTGTCGTTTCAGCTAAAATTTTACCTATTCCGCTTCTTTCACTTCTAGTAAGATCAAATATCATAGCTTTTTCTTTATAGGATAGTTTGGCATCTTTTATTTCATTAAATTCGTTGTCATACTTTTTCTTTATTAAGGCACATTGTCTTTCGCTTAAAGAACGATATGCATTTAAAAATTCTAATGCAGAATATCCTTTATCTTTATAGAATTTTATTAAATTGAATGTTTTTTCTTTTTTTAGTCTGTTATTTCTTTTAATTTTTTCAATTGCTTGTAATTTCTTTTCTTGCAGTTTTTTTATTTGAAAATCTATGTTATTATCTCCAATTAAAACAGAATTAATGACTTCTTCATCACCTTCAGCAACGGGAATTAACGGAGATTTTGCTGAGGAATAATTAAATCCATAATATTTTTGTAAAGTATATTTTGTTTTATCATCATAAAGATTCAAAGCCTCGATTAACTTAGATCTTGGATATCCTCTTTTTTCTAGATCTAACATCAGCATCGTAGGTATTTTGTTTGTAACCTTTTTAACGCTTTTCATTATATTAACTTCACTTTTCAGACGTCTAATGGTAAGTATTAAGCTTTTATATATATCGTCAGTAGACACTTCGAATAATTTTTCTATATCCTTAAAGCTCATTTTTCTTCGATTTATACCATAAGAATATATAAAAATTTTTCTTTGCTCCTCTGGTAATCTAATAATTATGTTTTCTAACTTATCTATTTGAAGGTCATAGGCAGTACATATCTTCCTTTGCATTAAACCTTCTTCTTTTTTAAAAAAGGAGTCTACATTAATGTGTTTGTTTTTTAAATTTTTTATGCATAGTACATCTATTTCAATTAAAAGAGATGCTAAAGCAAATATTTCGTTTTCCTTTTTAGTGAGTTTAACTTCATTTTTGTTATCATAATTTATTCCATATTTCTTTTGCACTATAATTTTTACAAAGTCTTCTTCGTATTTCATTATTAATTTAAAAGTTTCTTCGTCTGTTTTAAAATTTGTCCACACATTTTCCATAATCTACCTCATCACGTTTTTAGTTATATTATACTCTTGAATATGTTTTTTGAAAAGCATTTTACTTTTTAATTCAACATAAAAAGATAACTGTTTTAGCTATCTTTAAGATTATTTGTTTTTAATTATGTCATTAAATATAAATGACACACATAAAAGACCGGCAACGCTTGGAACTAAATTGGCTGTTCCTAACATATTTATTTGTTTTGGAACTTCTGTTGAAGATACCACATATATTTTTTTATTAATATGAGCTTTTCTTACTTTATTTCTTAATAATCTTGCAATTGGATCGTTGTTGGTTTTATCTAAAGTTGTAATTTCTAATTTTGTAGGATCTATTTTTTTTGCTGTTCCCATAGAAGATATTAGCTTATATGAATAATGTATACTATTTTCCATTAAAGCAAATTTTACGTCTAATGTATCACAGGCATCTATTATGTAATCAAAGTTTTGGTTTAAAAGATTTTTTAGATTTTCTTTATTTAGCTTTTCATTAATCGTTTGAATCTTGATGTTTGGATTTATTAATAAAGCTCTTTTTTTTGCTTCATCTACTTTATACTTTCCAATGTTAGTTGAATCAGTTATTAGTTGTCTATTCAAGTTGGATAAATCGATGATATCAAAATCAACTATAGTTATATCAAAAAATCCATTTCTTATAAGTGCTTCTAAAGCGTAACTTCCTACTCCGCCTACTCCAATAAGTAAAACTTTTTTTCTTTCAATTTCTTTTAGTTTTTCTTCACCAATAAGACCAATTAGTCTTTCAAACATAATATCACCTTTCTTGCAAATAAAAAGCCTAAGAAAAGCCAGTGTGATAAAAGCCCGCTCTCACGAGGTGGGCATCACATGACTCGAATTAGGATCCCTAGTCAATGACTAGGTCTTCAACACAACAAGCCAATTAGATTCCCAATAATCACAATTAGTCGGTTTTATGTAATAGCCTTCCTTAGGTAATTTAACTATATCATATATCTAGTACTTAGTAAATATTATTTACATATATTTACATGCTTGTGTTAGCAATTTACCCATTTTATTTTCTAGTCTTTCATTTATTTCATCGACTATTTCAACGGTTTCTTGGTCAAGTTTAAAATATTCATCTATGGTAATATGAATGTCTTCACTTTCATGAAGCATATAGTATGTAATCATATATTCTAACAATAAAATGCTTATTTCATATGGTAAATATGCAGATAAAGTCATTATTTTTTGATGTACTCCATTTTGATAGAAAACAGCCATTCTAGGGACGTTTTTATTGCCATTTCTAGTTATAGTAAAACCATTTTCTCTTATAATATCAAATATACCTCCTATATTGTTTTTACAAGCCAAACTAATTTTTTCGATAATTTCTTCTTTTTCCATAATTTCCTCACCTTTGCTGTATTATAATAAATTCAAAAGAAAAAAGCAATATTTTATTGCTTTTGAATGGGTTTCCAACGGAATAATACATCACAGTTAGAAGAATATGGTGCCGGATTTGGCATATCCATTTTTACGATTACAGGTATTTTAAATGCTGAACCAAAGGCCACCATAGTACCACTTTGCAAACTTGTAAGTTTTTCAATAATATCTCCACTAATATTTGGAAGCATTTTATTAATGTAATCTAAGTCTCTAGGATGAGTCATTTTTAAAATACAGAAATTACTTGTTTGGGCAATAACAGTTTCTGATATTTCAACTGGACGTTGACTTACTAAGTCAAGCATAACTCCGTATTTTCTTCCTTCTTTAGCTATACGTTCAAAGATATTATATCCTAAAAGGAAGTGGTCATTATCGTTAACTACATATCTATGAGCCTCTTCTATAAACAAATGAAATGGAATAGCAGCACGTACTCTTCTCTTCTTAGCAAAATCAAAAATTATTTTAGAAAATATTTTTACAATAGTTTTAGCTAAGTTATCATCAACATCTTCAAGGTTTATATTAATTATTTGACTACGTCTATTATTATGTATTATTAAGGATGAAATATAGTTGTCTATTGTTATATATTCTTTGAATGAGAAAAACTTTCTATTAGATGAGTTATTCAATGAATGTAATCTAACTTGCATAATAACAGCATTGTCTTGCATAATTCTATTTCCTAAGAAACCATCTCCGATTAATGTAAATGATAAGGCTCTTTCAAGATCATCTAAAGTGTAAAAAGCATCTGTTGGTACATCTATTTTGCTTTCTAATTCATCATCTATAAATTTAAGTAAATATTCATTTATAAGTACTGATTCTCCAAACTCACCATTACGGTCTATTCCAAAACATTCACTGAATTTACGTGTATAACCAATTCCTTGAATATCTGTATTAACATTAAATTCTGGAGTTGAACAATCATTTATTATTGTAAATATATCATTTTTTTTACCTGCAGCATTTTGATTTGAAAATAACACTGACATTATAGCTTTCGCTATTAAATGATTCTTTAATTTTTTTGTTTCTTCGTCATCTTTAGAAAATAATTTTGCAAGTTTTAACATTCGTTCTACTATTGTATATTGATGATGATTATCTGCTTGTAAAAGTAAACAAATGTCATCAATGGTTAGTAAAAATACAGGAATATTTAATTGAACATCATCCGGATCTGTTGGGTTTGATGTTATAAATTTATATTGATAATTTGGATTTATTTGATTTAGCACTTTAAAAGCATTTTTATATTCACCATATGCATCAAATATAAATAAATTAGCATTGTATGATAAAAATTGTTTATTTAAAAAGATGTTTTGGACAATTCTTGCAACTGAACAACTTTTACCAGAACCGGTATTACCAAATATAGCAGCATGGTTTGAAAAGAACTGATTAATGTCAATGTAGACATTTTTTTCTGGATAAATTGCCGAATGACCAAGATATAAACTTTTTTCGTCATCTTTTCCAAGTATAATATTTAATTCATCATCATTTATAACTCGCACCTTACTATCAAGTGTAGGTTTTTTTATAGTACCAGCAATGAAACGATTTTCAACAAATTGGCCAAGCAAGTCAATATGTACAGTTTCTGTATCAACTTTTTTAACTTCACCTAATAACTTATCTATGTCATTTTCAAAAACAACATGCAAATTCATTAAATTCGGTACAACCATGTTATCTTTATTGATATCTACAACGGCTGTAATATCATCTATGTATCGTATTTTTCCAAACATTATAACCAACCTCTTATTCTATTATCAATTATATCATAAAATTTATTCAATTCCATCATTTACTTCAATAAATGAAAAGTCTGACTCATTAAACTCAATATTTGGGTTATTTGTATAAATAGTAAATAAAACATCATCTTTTTCGACCTCTTCACCCACATATTTATTAAGCATAATTCCGACTGTGTAATCAATTTTATCATTCAAAGTTTTTTTTGAAGCTCCTAGTTTAGCAGCAAGTTCACCAGCTCCATAAGCATCTATTTTAGTAATTATTCCACTTTTTTTAGAATGAACCTTTATTTTATTATCAGCTACATGAACATTTCTTAGACTTCCTCCTTGAGCATGAACGAATTCATAAAATTTATTTAAAGCACGTTTAGATTCAATTGCATATTTTGCTTGTTTATATCCTTCTTCTAAACCAGAAGAGAAAGTCATATCATATAAATTAGCAACGATTTCGATACAAGCGTCATATAAAGGACATTTTTTTCCATTTAAAACATTCATTGCTTCACATATTTCTAATGAATTTCCGATTGCATATGAAAGAGGTGCGCTCATATCTCCAATAATTGTTCTGACGTTTCTATTATATGCTTCACCGATTTCAACTAAATACTTACTTAATTTTTCGGCATCTTCACGGGTTTTCATTAAAGCTCCACTTCCAACTTTAACATCAATTAAAATATTTTTTGCACCTAAAGCTAATTTTTTAGACATGATACTTGATGCTATTAAAGGAATTGATTCGGTTGTTCCTGTAACATCTCTAAGAGCATATATAACTTTGTCAAGTGGTGTTAAATTTCTTGTTTGAGAAACAACTGCAAAACCAGTATCTTCCACTTGTTTTATAAATTCTTCTTCTGACAAAGTGACATTAAAACCAGGAATGCTTTCAAGTTTATCAATCGTTCCACCAGTTATTCCTAATCCTCTTCCACTCATCTTAGCCATTTTCATGCCTAATGATGCACACATTGGGCCAATTATTATAGTAGTAGTGTCCCCTATTCCTCCAGTTGAATGCTTATCAACTAAATTTTCTATCTTTTCACCCAAGTGAAGCTCATCTCCGCTTTTTAAGAATATATCTGTCAAAGCAAGAGTCTCGGTAAAATTCATACCATTAATTACTATCGCCATTAAAAGAGCACTCATTTGATAATCAGGTATTTCCTTGTTTAAGTATCCATTAAATGCAAATGAAAGTTCATCATAACTTAAACTTAAACCATTTTTCTTTCTTGTTATAATATCTAAAATATTCATCGTATCACCTACTATAAAAAGTATATCACAAAAAAACACTTTATTAAAAGTGCTTTTTACCACATATCAGTAGTTATTCCGTCCCCGTTTGGATAGATATCACTCATCTCAATCACATACGTTAAATTTGGGTCGTTAACAATTCCTTTATATCTTTCATATGTATATACTTTTAATTTTGGTGGTAGGGATTCGGCTGTATAAATTGTAGTATCCGATATCCCAATAATTAAAGCTGCATGTCCGTTTCTTGCAATAAAATCACCAACTTTGTAATTACCACTTTTCATATATTCTTGAGTAATTTTTTTGTGTGGACCAAGATCGGAAAGGTCGTCATTGAATTGTTTGTAATCTCCAGCACCTACATCCCCAGTTTCAAAACCGCCATTATACATTGCCCACGTAATAAAACCAGAACAAGTAAAACCGTTAGCTTTATATCTATTAACAAAGTTGTCATATAATTTGCATCCCCACATTTTGGGTCCAGTTTTCGTACTTTTTACAATGCTTTTATATTTACTTTTACTTAGATATAGTCCTTTATGATAATATCTACCTTCTCCATCGATATATGGACGATATCCATGACCATTAAGACGTCCGTTTTCATTAAAATAACCAATTGTGTATGGAAATTCCAAAGTTAAAAATCTTGCGGCAGCTAACACTCCACCACGCGAACCTTCTCCCATTTCTTTTACACGAGATTCTAATATTTTATCTAAAAGTATAGCCTCATCTTTTGTATATCTTTCACATGGTAAATATGATTTATTTTTATTTAAAGTTGGTGGAACAATTAAATCGGTTACTTGTATTTGATAATTTTTAGTGTTACCATCGGTTAAAGTTGCTGTTATAGTTGATGTACCAACACCAATGCCATATAAGATACCATTCTCGATTTTAACAACGTTTTCGTTATCGCCGGTTAAATTAACGGTTTTATCAAAATCGTCGGGATAGTCAAAAATAAAATCTATTTTTTTCTTGCCATTCAACGCTAAAAAATAAGTTTCTAATTTATCAAGAGAAGACGAAAACGTTCCCTTAAGTTTTTTTTCTTCTTTTTTGGTTATTATTAACTCACGACTGCTAGTCTTTTTCTTATCAAATGAAAAAATTAAAATTGTATTTAGAGTTATACACATAATAATAAATATTATAATACCTCTTTTTTTCATATATCAAACTCACCTATCAGAATGATTATATAATATATTTTTCTATAATAAAAGAAATATTAACAATTTAATACTTCTTTCTTAAAACTTTTTGAAGATGAGACTCTAATTCGTAAAGCTCATTTAAATGTGTTTTATGAAAATCTTTATATGTGTCCACAGCTTCGATGCAGCCATAATTTCTTCTTGCTAGTTTTATCTCTTTATCAAACAATGATTCCGGATAGTCATAATTTTCACTTATTTTTTGGATGCCAAATTCATCACATATATGATTATTTTGTTTTATATAAGGCATAAAACATATATCACGTTCATCTCTTAGTAATTTAGAAAATCCGCAATCTTGTGGTAAAAACAAATCACGAGTAGCTTGAGTATAAATTTCACCATTATAGGCATCAAGCATAAGTGTTGCTCCATTAAAGTTTGCACGTGATATAAGATGATTTCCTTCTCTGATACTGCCTAAAGAAGTAATTTTTTTCATATGTTCATTTCTTATATTTGTTGCCGAAACAGCTTTGACAACTTTTTCACGCATACCACTTGAAAGTTTAAATGAACTTAATACTTCCATAATTTTCATTATTTGTTCTTTTTGCTCTTTACTTTCCAATATATTAAAGAAACCTAGACATACATCACTTTCATATCCCATCATATAATAAATTTTTTGTAATAACATGGAAATATGACGGCATACACCATGACCATTTAACGCAAGAGGACCCATTATTTCTTTTTCAATTAAGTATGAGTTTACTTCATAGTGGTCAAGTTTATCATACGAAAAAATACCATAATCATACATGAAATAAATCAAAAAATATATATCCAAAGGATTTTTTACATTCATATCACTTGCTAAATTTATTAAACTTTTAATATATTCCTCATATATTTCCTTTATAGCTACAATATCATGATCTTTTTGCACTATTTTTGTTTCTAAATCATCTTTCAAAAATAGATATGGCACAAATGATAAAAGAAATACAGCAAGTCCTGGTGCGATGTAAATACTACCTAATAAAGAAGCCCCTTCTATTGCTATGGTTGAGCCTGTAATTTTTTTCTTAAGTTCTAGTAATTCTTCATAAGAATAATCATCTATTTTTTTCATGTTTACCTCTTTCTAAATATCATGATACAAATCCACTTTATTGAATTTTTATCCAGTTATGACTTTTTTCAGCTTTTTTATGGCGAAGCTTTTTAAACGGCCTTTATATTATCATAACCAAACAAAAAAAGCAAATTTAACTATTGGAAAGATAAAAATTAAAATTTCAACTAAAAAATGGTAATATTTATTTTACCTTAAGGTAGTGAAGTTTATTTAGTATAAACTAATACTTCTTTTTCAATATTTTTTTCGTTAAATTTTCTGCTTCTTCTAGTGCAGGTAGATTATCTTTATGAAAAGTATCAAATGTACTTTTTGCTTCTTTTGCTTTATTTAAGCCTTCAATTATTGCTGAATTTATCACATCAAGTTGATATTCAGTATATTCACGAATAGGTTCTATTTCGTAATAATCGTTGAAGTTTTTTGTTGTACTACGATTTATAACAAAAACAGAATTAGATGGTGGTGATATTGTCAAACAAATATCACCTAAAATGGAACCAAATATATTTTCAGTTGATGGATCAGTTAAAATTGTCATAGATTCAAAATTTACTCTTGGAAGTGCGTGATTGGAGTATCCTTTATTTTTTTCATAATTTAATTTTGAAAATATGCCTGGTCTAAGATATTTGGTAATTAATTTCTTATTCATTTCTTCACTTGTTAATGTAGTCTTTGAGCACTCACTAAAAAAAGCGTCAAAACATTTTTGATTTGTCGTGTTTAAGTGACCAGAAATAATGTCTGATTCATAACCAAGCAAGCTATATATTTTTTGCAAAAATACTGATGCATGTCGGCATACACCATGACCATTTAAGAAAAGTTTGTGTTTTACTAAGATTTCTAAACTTTTAGACGAGTTATTTGAAAGGCAATCATTCCATTCGTTTTTGTTATATGAAAAACAGCCGTTTTGACACATCAAATTCACAATAACCCAAATATCTAGTATATCAGTAGCGCCCAATTGTTTTAGGGTATCAATAGTATGAAATAATAAGGCGTTATAAACGTTTTCTAATTCGCGATTAGATTTTTGTATGTCTGCTTTCTTACTGCTGGTTACGCGATATATATTTTTTTGAAATTGATTCTTTAAATTCATATAGCCAATCTCCCATTTAAACATAGAGTATTATATGAAAATAATCTATAGTTGTCCAGTAGAAAAAAACAAAAAGCAGCATTATTTTTTGCTACTTTTCTTCTTATCCTCTTTTAATAAATCTCTTATTTCTTTTAGAAGCTTTACTTCATCACTTTCAACTTTTTTTACTTCTTTTACTTCTTCTTTTTTGCCAAAATCTTTTAGTTTGTTAAAGAATTTAACAATTAAGAATACTACAAATGCCATAATAATAAAATTAATGACATCTGTTAGAAAAGCTCCATATCTTAAATGAAGATTCCATATATTTAAAGTAAATTGATTGAAATTAACTTCTGAAAAACATCCTAATATTGGAGATATGATATTATCGGTTAAACTTTTAACAAGTCCTTGGAAGGCAGAACCAATAAGAACACCAACTGCTAAATCAAGTACACTTCCCTTTAGAATAAATGATTTGAATTCGTTTACAAACTTACTTTCTTTTTCAGTTAGTTTTTTTATATTTTTTTTAGCAGCTTCACGAGTTTCTTCTTTCATTAGTTTTCCTCGCTTTCAAGAATGGCTTTGATTCTTCTAATTCCTTGGCTTGATGCCTCCTCTTTTTTGATTACAAAATGGCCAAGTTCACCAGTATGTTTTACATGTGGACCGCCACATAGTTCTTTTGATACATCTCCTATTGAATAAACAGTTACAATATCTGGGTATTTTTCGATAAACATACACTCGGCACCTGAAGCAACAGCATCATTTTTACTCATACTTTCTACAGTTACTGGTAAATCCTCTTTAATCCATTTATTTACGATATCTTCAGCACGTTTTTTTTCTTCATCTGTTAATTTGTGATCACAGTTAAAATCAAAACGCATTCTTTCAACAGTTATGTTTGAACCTCTTTGATGAGTGTCATTTCCTAGAACTAATTTTAAAGCAGCATTAAGTAAGTGTGTTGCAGTGTGATAACGTGTTTCAATCTCAGAGTTTCCAGCAAGTCCACCTTTAAACTTAGCTGTAGAACCAGCTCTTGATAGCTCTTGATGTGCTTTAAAACATTCGTTATATCCGACAACATCAACTTCGATTCCACGTTCACTTGCAAGTTCAATTGTTAATTCAAGTGGGAAACCATATGTATCAAATAAATGGAATGCGGTTTCTCCATCGATAGATTTAGATCCGTTGCTTACTTTTTTATCGAATTCCTTTAAGCCTTTCTCTAGAGTTTTAGCAAATTTTTGTTTTTCATTTTTTAAAACGTCTAGAACAACATCTTTATTTTCAACTAATTCATCATAATATTTAGCATATTTATCGATAATTTTTGAAGCGATTTGTTCTTCCCAATTAGAATTAATATCAATATTTAGATTTCTTGCATGTCTTATTGCTCTTCTTATTAGTCTTCTTAAAATGTAACCTTGATCTGTATTGCTTGGTTTAATTCCTGCAGGGTCAGCAGCAATAAATACTGAAGAACGAATGTGATCAGCAATTATACGCATTGATTTTTCATTTCCTTTATAAGGAAGATTAGAAATACTTTCAATAAGCTCAATAATATCACTCCAAATAGAAGATTCATAGTTATCAAGTTTTCCTTCAAGAATAGATGTAACTCTTTCTACACCCATTCCAGTATCAACGTTTTTCTTAGGAAGTTCAGTAATTGAATCGTCTTCGTGTTTTTCATATTGCATGAAAACATTGTTCCAAATCTCTACCCAACGTTCATCCTCTGGGTCAAAAACTTCAGGAATTTCATCATCACTTCTAAAGTAGAAAATTTCAGTATCTCCACCACATGGTCCAGTTTCTCCAGCAATCCAGAAATTATCATCTACAGTTTTGGCAATTCTTTCTGGTTTTATTCCAAGACTGCACCATTTATTATAACTAACTTCATCAAAAGGTATTAAATCAGATCCGGCAAATACGGTTACAGCTAGTCTTTCTACCGGTATGTTTAAAACTTTTGTTAAAAATTCAAAACTCCAAGAAATGGCTTCATCCTTGAAATAATCTCCTAAACTCCAGTTTCCTAGCATTTCAAAAAATGTATGATGATATGTATCTCCAATGTTTTCAAGGTCATTTGTTCTTATACATTTTTGATAATCACATAAACGTGTTCCATAAGGATGAGGTTCTCCTAATAGGTATGGAATAAGCGGTTGCATTCCAGCTGTATTAAATAAAACAGATGGATCATTTTCGGGTACAACCGGAGCACTTGGAATTTGCTTGTGTCCTTTGCTTACAAAAAAATCAATATATAAATCTTTTAAATTCATTACTTCTCGCACTCTTTTCTATTTATAATCATATCAACAACTTCTAAAGCAGTTAAATTTGTAGAATCAATCACTAGAGCATCCGGGACAATTATAAGTTTTCCTTCTTCTCTAGTATCATCCGAATGATCTCTAAACTTAATGTTTTCTCTGACTTCATCAATGGTAATGCTTTTACCAGCTTTAATGTATTCATCATATCTTCTTTTAACTCTTGTTTCAAAGGAAGCTGTTAGATACACTTTTACATCCGCATCAGGGAAAACCGCTGAAGTTGTGTCTCTTCCGTCGATTATTATATCATAAAACTTGCGAATACCACGAATTTTTTTATTGACAATATGTCTTACTTCATAAATCTCACAAACACGTATAACTAAAGTGTCTATCTCTTTGGTTTTAAGTTTATCACTTACATCTTCACCATTTGCAAACATTCTATTGTTTTTATATTCAAAATCAATGCTACTTGCGAGCTTAATAATGGCATCATCACTTTTAAAATCGATGTTTTCTTTTAAACCAATATATGCGATACTTCTATAAAACTTTCCAGAGTCAACTCTTAAATATCCAAGTTTTTTAGCAAGTAAATCAGCTACAGTTCCTTTTCCGCTTGCTGAATAACCATCTATCGCGATAACTTTATGCATAACAATCACCTACAATAATTTTACTATATTTGTAAATTAAAAAAAAGACTTATAAGTCTTATATTTTAATATTTCTATCTAAAAATTCTTTGCTTCTTATATAAAGACCAGTATATCTATCATAGTAAACAGATAAAAATTTGTTTATAGAGTCTATTACATAATCTTTAATCTTTAGTTCTTTTATAGAATCTATTTCTACTAAATAATACATTCTAAGCATTTTTCTAACTCGTTCATCATAAATGATTTCGTTGGTATAACAATTTTTACAAATATAGCCACCAACATCCGGATCAATTGTTACAATTTCTCTTGTGCTTCCACATTTCGCACATCCATTTAGATTTATACCAACTCCCAAATAATCAAGAAGTTTTATCTCTAAAATATTCATAACAACCGTTTCGTTTATTCCTTCATCAATCTTCTTTAAAGCACTTACATATAAAGAAAAAACTGTAGGATCGGCATTTTGCTTCATCACTTGATTTACTAAATCAGTAATATATGTTGCATGAGAAATTTTATTTAGATCATTTTTGATATTATTAAAATTATCAATAACACTGCCTTCTTTTAAAGTGGATAATTTAGATTCATTATAATAGATAACATATTCACCTAAAGTCAGTTTATTAGAAATAACTCTTAAAGGGCTGTTGATACGTTTACATCCTTTTGAAATAACCCCTATAACTCCTTCTTCACATAAAATATTTAGTACCTTAGAGGAATCTTTATAAGGTACTTCACTTACAACTATTCCTCTTATTTTTTTTAACATACTACATCACTTTCTTAAATTTTAAATAATCTTCAATCTTACCAGTTTTTTTAAATTTCTCCCAATTTTTATCGTAAGCCATCATATTCACCTCTCTACTTATATATTGAGGTAAATTTTGCTTTTTTATTCACTAGAGTTCATCAAAACCTAATTCTACTAAATATTTTTCTTTATTTCTCCAGTTTTTAACGGTTTTTACAAATAATTCTAGATAAACACTTTTGCCTAACATTCTTTCAATATCAGCACGAGCTTCACTTCCAATTGTTTTAAGCATACTTCCTTGTTTACCAATAATTATTTTCTTTAGCGAGTCTCTTGAAACAACGATATCAACGTTGATATACACTGAATCAGCTTTTTCGTTATAATTAGTTAAAACACAAGTAACTGAGTGAGGAACTTCTTCATTAGTTAAATTAAGAATTTTTTCGCGAACAAGCTCAGATATCATAAAATATTTATCATTATTGGTGATAACATCGTCCTCATAGTATTTGATATCATCTTTTAAATATTTTTTAGTTAATTTAATTAGTCTATCAACATTATCATTGTTTTTAGCACTTATTGGTATTATATCAGCAAAATCAAATAGATCTTTATAATCGTTTATGGCATTAATTATACCTTCTTTAGTGAGTCTATCGATTTTATTAAGGACTAATATTACAGGTACATTTGTGTGCTTTAAAGCTTCCATTATAAATTTATCTCCTGTACCAAGTCCACTTGATGCATCCACCACAAAATAAATTGCATCAATATCATCCATAGATTCATATGATTGCTTATTTAAGTGTTTGCCTAACTTATCTTGAGCTTTATGAATACCTGGAGTATCAACAAAAACGATTTGAGTATCATCATCATGATATACTCCTTGAATTGTATTTCTAGTTGTTCCTGCTACATTAGAAACTATTGCTATATGTTCATCTATTATTGTATTTATTAAAGTACTTTTACCTGTATTTGGTCTTCCTATAATACTTACAAAACCACTTTTCATCTATACCACCTACTCAACTATATTTAAATCATTTAATATTTCATCTTGGAGTCCAAATTGAATTTTTTCTTCTTCTTTGCTTCTTGTGTGATCATAACCAAGCAAATGTAAAAGTCCATGAACACTTAAAAAAGAAAGTTCTCTTTTTTCTGAATGGCCATATTCAACAGCTTGACTTCGCATTTTGGGAATAGAAATAAATACATCTCCTAAATTACGTATTTCGCATTCAATAAAATCATTATCCTCTAAAGCAAAACTTAAAACATCAGTTGTTCTATCGATTCCACGATATTCTAAATTCATCTCATGCATTTTTTCATCATCTATAAAAATAATAGAAAAACAAGCATTGTTAATATTTAATTTTTTTAAAGTATGATTTAGTACTTCATTTAAATAACTATAATCACTTTTATATCCAAATTCATCAATTATATCAAAACTATTCATTAAAAATTCACCACCACTAAAACTATTAAAAACATTACTAATATAAAAAGAATAAACGAAAGAAAGGCAACTAACAAATTTAGAGAATCATTATTGCATCTTTTCTTTATTCCGCTGTATATCCAAAATATAACAAATCCAATTATACCACCAATTACATTTAAAATGATATCATCAATATCAAAACTTCTTCCAATATGCATTTGTATTACTTCTATTGAAAGAGATGTCATAAATACAACAAATGTTGATATGAAAATATTAAGCTTATTTGTTTTATCATGAATCATATCAGTAATTAAAAAACCAAATGGTAAAAATAATAATATATTACCAACAACATTTCTATAAAAAAGAACACTTGTTAATTTATAACGCATAATCTCTTTAAACGGAATAAAGTTATTTGAGTAACTTTCAAAATCGGTTGTAGTAACCAGTCTAAAAAGTAAAAAACAATAAACAATATATATTAGCGTTTTCAACTCTTTTAAGACATTTATTTTTTCTTTTGTCATTATAACACATACCATTCGGTAAAGAACCATCACTAGAGAAAAAAGAACTATCATTGGTAAAGTACTGCCGATTATTCCATAAAGTTTAGTTGGTATCATTTATATCACTTTCCTCAAAGTATTCACGTTTTGAAATATTTTCTAAAACACTTACAAATACCTCTAATTCTATTTTACTATCAAATTCACTTTCTTTCAAAACTTTTTGATCAATAATTTGACTATTGGAGGAAGTTTTTTTTAAAATTTCTGTTTTTATTGATTCTTTGGCATTATTTATAGCTTCATCACGGGTATATTTTTTTGTTTCTTCTTTAGTTTCGTATTCTCTTATAATTTTAAATGAACCAAGTTTTAATAATACTTTCTCTTGATAACTTTTATAATGTTTTTTATAAAAATAGTTATCATTATATTTAAAATTAATACGTTTTTTCTTAGTTTTAGTAACATTTTTATATTTAAGTGGATAACTTACGTTTACTTTATACCAAACTTCAGCAAGAACTTCTCCGCTTGCACAGACGTTTTTCTTAATTTCTTCATCTTTTTTAATAGTTCCGCTTATTAATATATCACCTTTATTTACAACTTTATCTCTTTCTACTATGTTTTCTCCATTGAAAGTTATTACTTTCTTTATAACTCCCGATTTAGATGCAACAATATTACAGAATCCGTCATCTTTGGTTTCATTTTTGATGATCCTTTCTTCAAAAGAAACAATATACTTCATTCCGCTTCGATATATGCTTAGCCATTCTAAAGTATCATTGTTTTCTCTAACGATAGAATCACTTATTTTATTTAATTTATCAACACTTAAAGCTATGTTGTATGGTTTTATATTCTTTTCTTCAAGTATTTTTTGAATTTCATTTTTTAAATTTTTGTTTTCATGCTTAATATCTACAGAAACTATTACATTACTTATTAGATATAAAGAAACAATAATAAAAACTAAAATAAAATAATCAAATTTATATTTTACAAAATGTTTCTTTAAGCCACTTTTGCCATAATGTTTAAGAACTTCAATATCAGAAAAGTAACACTTTTTAACTAATTCATTTAAATCATCAGTTTCTATTTTACAAGTTATATAATCTTTATAATATTTTATATCATATAAGTTAAGTTGCATTTTTAAACACTTTTTAATAAATAACTTGATATTATTTTTAACTTTTATTAATATCATATTTTATCTATGCTTTCTATACACCCATTTACAACTAATTCATGACCAACAGTTTTTGATAATACAAAGTGTTTTCCTTTTATTTTATAAATAGATTCATTTATATTAACGAGAATATCATTTTCTGTTAAAGATAAAATGTTATTATAGTTTTTAATATAAATACCATCATTAAACAAAACCACATAGTATTTTTCATCTTTAAAATATGAACGTATTATATCAAACATAAATATCACCAATAAATAATATGAAAATACAAGAAAAAATAACACTTTTGTGTTATTTACTCAAGCCAGATTATTTTTTATTTATAAGATAACGATTACTTATTACTACTATAAACATCATGCAGTTCATATATTCCATGGCAACTAAAAAAGGAAACTGAGTGTTTCCTCGAGCAATAATCAATTAATGGTAAT
>ERZ825137.263-NODE-263-length-76878-cov-4.977207_pt1 | contig 76878 bp, 85 predicted proteins | sample MGYA00519873_ERZ825137 | MGnify/ENA primary metagenome ERZ825137 (study PRJEB31778, sample SAMEA3449190) | human gut metagenome | biome: human gut; feature: human-associated habitat; material: faeces | place: United Kingdom | collected 2010/2012 ...
TTCATTTGAGCCTATTTTTTCGGCTCAGTTTTTTCATAGATTACTTGACACTACCCTAATTTTAAATGCAACAACTGTTCAGGTTATCAGATTGCGAAAGTAAAAACCTTGCAAATGTTGTGCGTTTGGGCAGCGACAGGAGCAATGTCTATTTATAGCTAAAATTTTCACACTATATGGTTTTAGGAAGTTGTTGCATTTACGAAGTAATGGTTTGCTGTTCATATTTATCATCTCCTTTTGTAGATTTGTTTTTATTCTAGCATTAAAAAATTAATCGAAACATCGATTTAGCTTACATTTTCCTTACAATTTTGTAAGGTTGTGAATTTTTTATGACAGCAACTTGAAAATCTGGGCAGTGTATTTTATAATTTAATAGTAATTACAAAAAATGGAGGAGGGGAATAAATGGTTGAATCAATCAACGAATTGCAAAAAATTATGGACGAAGACCTTTCTGAAAAAAGAAAAGTTAGTCCGCAAAAATGGGCTGGTTTTGTAGAAAGTAGTGTTGTGAATTTTTTTGATGAGCACAAAATAGAAAAACTCTCAATAGAAGACGGTAACGGAAACAAAGCTAAGCTTGTTCGAACGAAAGACAATGGCATAAAAATCGAATATTCATCGACAGTTTTGATGTAAAAATACATTTAACTGAACGAAAAAAATAAAAACTTATGAGTGAGAATCTCATAAGTTTTTTTTATATGTGAGGTAAAAATATTTTTTAAAACGATATACCTTGCAAATTCAAATGAAACAGGCATAATACAGCAATTTGGGATTTGATTAAGAAATTACAGGTGAAAAATTCGCTTTGAATGAGCAATAAGTTGGAAATTTGTAGATTTTTTTAACAACTAGTCCAGTACCAAAGTGTGATAAAGCATTTTCGACACAAATATCGTATCTGACTTCTGGCGAAAATAGTCCACTGGTGCAGTAAATTTATTAGATGGCGAAGCCGTAGGACTCTTTGAAGGTGTAGCCATAGGACTCTTCGAAGGTGTCGCCATAGGGCTTTTTGATGGACTTCTTGAAGGAGTTGCCATGGGACTTCTAGAACGCGTAGCCATAGGGCTTCTAGAACGTGATGGACTTTTTGACCGTGTTGGAACTGGGCAGATGTTTCCTTTTACCACAGAACGTCCACAAAAAATATCAGAAGTATAAGCGGTTGGGACTAGGACGCAATCTAATATATCACACGCGCTAAACACGCTTGATGAAGTGCTTGGATTGCTTGTTCCTCCGTAAATAACAGATGTCAATCCGGTGCATTTATAAAAAGCAGAAGTTCCAATAGAAGTAACCGATTTTGGAATTGTAACGGAGGTTAAACTGTAGCACTGATAAAATGCAGCATGCTCAATGGAAGTAACAGAATTTGGGATAGTTACCGAAGTTAATTTGACACAAGAATCAAATGCAGTATTGCTAATGCATTTAACTTTATTAGGTATGGTTATTGAGGGTAAACTTCTACAGTTCCGGAATGCACCAGTATCAATAGAAGTAACGGAATTCGGAATGTTCACAGAGGATAATTTGTCGCATTCACGAAATGCATAGTAGCCAATAGAAGTGATGGAATCCGTAATGGTTACCGAATTTAATTTTGAACAGTCAGTAAATGCATACTTGCCAATGGCTGTAACTCCTTTTTCAATTGTTACAGATTTTATAGAGTTTTTATATGATTCCCAAGGTGAGTTAGTTGATAAACGATCAGAAGACGAATAATTCGTCATAGCCCCCGAACCAGAAATAGTTAATTTACCTGAACTTGTGCCCAAGTTCCAGTTTACGTTGTCGCCGCAAGTACCGGAGTATGTAGTTGCTAATGCAGCCTTTTTCTTTTCCGGCTTAAAAATATCACTTATTTTCGTTTCAAGGGCTTCAAGAGATAATTCATTTGGACGAGTCTGAACCGGCACGGGAGTAAGAACCGCGGGTTGGCGAACGTTTTGAGGCACAGCAACCAAATCAGCAGCTTGAACCGGTAGCGCGAACCTTGCGCTCAACACTAGTGATAACATTAAAAATATTGCTTTTTTGGCCATAAAAAACACCTTCTAGAAATAAATACATCTAAAAGTATTATAAACATTTTTTAGCAAAATTCAACTTCTTTTTCCAGAATATACTCAAAAAGCTGTATACAAAGTGTTGTAAAAAGACTTATGCAAATATCGTTTCTAGTTTTTCAAGTTGGTTTGACAATAAAAAGTGGTGATAGCAACAAAAAAGGTGGGATCTAAATTAAGGAAACGGCAAAAAAACATTTGCTCAAAATACGCTGTATTTTCGATTTAGGTATTACTACAAAAAATTAATACATAGAAAAGATTGGTGAAAAAGCAGAGGGGGAACGGTAGAGAAGTGAATGTTTAGAGTGAATATGTAAAATAAACACTATAGATTTTTAGTTTTAAAATAGTTGAAAATCCAATAGGATGTTATTCACTTTTGTAACTACAATAAATATTATTATAAAAACACTTATCTTCACTTGAAAAATAACTAATTTGTCTGCAACCACCTGCACATACATAACCTTTATCGCAATCTTTACATTTTCCATTGAGCATATCGAACTTAAAATTTCTGTTATATGAAAAAGCATCTTTTTTGTGCCAGATTTCATTTAAAGAGTTCTGACGTAAATTACCTTCGATAAATTTTTCACTGTAAAGTGATTGACATCCTCGTACATTACCGACACTATCAATACCTACATTAAATAAACCAGCGGCACAACCGGTGAAATAAGAAGTTCGCTCTAATTTAGTTGAACGAATATTTATGTCATGCTTATTATAGTAACCAATGTTATCTGCTGCAATTAAAATAGGGGTGTCGCCTAAAAATCTTTTTTCGTAAATAAATTTTGTTATCATAGGTACTTTGTCGACGCTTAATAAGTACTTTTTATTATCTTCACATCTGCCCATTGGTGAGGCTATTTGAAGTTGCCATAAATAGACATCTAGTTTTTTTAAAATTTGATACATTTTTTCGAGTTCAGCGAAATTCAAATCAAGAATGGTTGTTACTATACCTATGCGAAAATTTTCTTCTTTTAATTTATTGATAGCATCTATTGCATTTTTGAAAGAACCCTTTTTATTTCTAATAAAATCATGTGTTTTGGACAACCCATCGATTGATATTCCAATATCTTTTATACCAGAATTTCGTAAATCTTGGATTTGCTGTGGACCTATTTTGTACGCATTAGTAATTATATTTGCATCAACGCCTGCGGATATAAAATGTTTAGCTATTTTATACCAATGAGGAACAAGTAATATTTCTCCGCCAATAAGAGTTACATGCTCGTTCCCCATTTCTATAAGTTGGTCAGCGATATTTAGGCATTCGCCCTCAGAGAGTTCATTATGTCTACGTTTTCCCGCACGTGAGCCACAGTGTAGACACTGCATGTTACATAAAAGTGTCATTTCCCAGGTTGCGTATTTAGGATAGTATTGCTTTCTAAAAACTGGGTAAAAATTATTTTCAAATAAAATATTAAAAACCTCCCGAATAACAACTCAGTAGCTTAATTTTTGATTTGAGAATTTTAAATAAGCATAAAAAATTCAAAATAATAAAAAAGAGGGAGCAAAGATTAAAAATTAGCTGTTAAAGTTTATAGCATAGTCTGCGTTGCAACCATCACCACAGTCTGGACCAGCGCCACTAGATGTATACTCATCTATATAGTCTAGATATGGTTCGACAATAAAATTTAAATAGTTCGACTCATTTGAATCTGTAATAAACATATTAGCCATGTTTTCCAACCACCGTTCATATTGTAGTTTTTGTTGAAATGTTTTACGTTAAAAAATTTATTAACTTGTAGTTTTTACTATGTGTTATTACATGTTGCTCCCTCCTGTTAAATAAAATATATAATTTTATTTAATATTAACCTCATAAGCGAATTTTAAAGTTTCAATTAAATTATTTTTTAATTCTTCACACTTAATTTTTTGATGTGGCAACCCTTTATTGGTACAGCCTTTACTGCATATTGGTAAAATATTGCAATTTTTGCACTCTTTATAGTTATAAAAAATGTTAGGCATATGAAAGTTGTCACTAGTATATAAATTATTAAATTCTTTAAAACTTGCTATGTTTCCGACTTTTTTCGAAGCATTTCCAATATCACGGAAACATTTATACATATTTCCAAATGTGTCAATTACATATGAAAACAAAGAAGCTATCTCGCAATAATTTGTTTTAGGTGTAGGATAATTTAAGTACGATAATGTAGGAAAACCTTTAGCGTTTAACATTGTTTGATATTTAAATATCAGACTAGCATATTTTTCTGGTATGAAATAGTTAGTTTTAGCAAGACTACAATTACCTAGGTAGCCAAAGTCTAACGTACATTTATCTAAGCCGTTAGTTTTAAGTAAATCAAAAAAGATGTTAATGTCAGATTCATTGATTTTACCAATATCTATACGTATTGAAGTATTGATATTTTTGGAAAGCAATTTTTTTATATTTTCAATTATTTTATTGAATACGCATTTTTCATTTTCGTAGTTTATATTTTCTTGTGAATTATATAGCTCTTTTTGCTCGTTTATAATGATTTGAACTTTTAATATTCTAGCCTTAATCATATCACCAATAACGAATTCGTCGATAGAACAAGCGTTTGTTATTATTGCTGCCTTGTAAATTACACCTTGTTTTCTACATATGTTTATAAACTTTTCTGACATGCTAAATAAAAGTTCACTAGATTTAAACGGTTTTTCACAGTACCAAGTAACATTGATATCAAATTTATTTTTAGCTGCGTTTTCGACGGCATTAAATATGGCTTTTTGAGTTTTAGTGGACATATATTTTTCTGAGACAGTGTCAGACCAACAAAAGCTAGCAACAGTGCATGTAGGTACAATAATTAAATTTAAACTTTTATTTCCGATTTTTTCCTGATTCTTTATTGATTTTAAATGCTCAAATTCGTCATAGTCATCTTCTATAATATAGTTTCCTAATTTCATGAGCTCGACTGTTTTAATATTTTCTATTGAAAAATGGTCTTTTTCGCAATTATCCAAAATATTCAAAAATTCTGAATTTGCTTCGACTAACGCACAAGTACAGGAGTTAAATGCTAACGTTTTTCCTTGATGTTCAAAAATCAGGTTATATTTGGAGGTTTTCATAAGTTATACCCCTTTATAGAACAAGAATATAGTTGAAGAAAATAATAGCAGCAAGCATAAAAATATAACACTGCGTTTTTTACATTTTATTGCTTCGATTACTGTTTTTCGAGCACTTTCTTTATAGTTTTCGTAATTTTTATTATTAGCCAAAGGGCAGTTAGTTATAATGTCAGAAAATGGATGGGTACCTTGGTTTTCTTGAGATTGCAAAGCTAATTCTCGTACGCTTGTTTCGGAAGAGTCTTTCAAATCTACGTTTGCCCCAAATCCTAAAAAAAGAAAACACATTTGTCTTAATGAAAGTTCAAAATTAGAGAGTAATCCTTTTTCGTGGTCATTGTAAAACTGCTGATAACTTAGACTTAAAATAGGATCTATTGAGTTTTCTGTAAGAAAAAGATTTTCGTTATACAAGTTATCCTCAAGTTTAATATCAATGTGTGGTGAACAACTAAAAAACTCTTTAGTAATGCGAAAAAGTTCATGTAAGAAAGTTGTTTGTTTACCATGAACGTAAATGTGTTCATTTAAATCAATATTGTTTTGTTGTAATAAATTCAAAGTTTTGCTAACATCTAATTCAACTATTGCAGCTTGATAAAGTGCTTGTTGTTCCGGTGACATTGCAATTGTATGCAAACTGACATTATTTATCAGTAATGACAAAAGAGTAAGTAAACTGATTAGTTTTTTCAATATACTTCACGTCCTTAATTTTATTTTTTTATTAAGCTTTTTCAAAAATCATATTAGCTACATTAGCAATGCTTAACGAGTTTTTAAGTATAAATTCTTGTTCAATGTTAATTTGGTATTTTTCTTCGATATAAATAAAAAGTTCGGCCATTATAAGACTGTCCGCATTTAATTCTTCAATTATCAAAGAGCTATCATTTAAATCGAGTATATTCAAATTTAAATATGTACTAAAAAAAGTTTTTAAATCTGATTTTATTTCTTCAATTGAAAATTTTTTTACAGTTTTATTTATCAAATCTACTTTAATATAATTTTGAGGCTGTTCTTCAATGCATTGTTTTAAACGAAATTTTCTTACTTTTAATGCGGAAGTTATCGGAAACGGTCTTGTTGTAAAATAAATAACAACAACTTTTTTATTCAAAGGAAGATTATTATTCGCCTCTATGACTTTTTTCGTTAATAATTCTTTAATGTCTTCAGAAAAATTTTCTTCACTAAGTGAAATAACAATTGCAGGAAAATCATTTATTCCCAGAATTGTATATTGTACGTTGTTTTCAAGAAGAGGTGCAAAATACTTTTCTAATTCACCGGGACATATGTTTTCTCCGCTAGAATTAATTATCACATCTTTTATTCTATCTCGAAAGTAAATATTTCCATTCTTGATTTCAACTAAATCTCCAGTCTTTATAAAGTTACTGTTTTCAAAAGTTTCTATAGGAATCTCTTTACCGTTTTTCAAAGTCGAAGCATAAATTCCGTTACCTGAAATTAATAATTCACCAATGCCTTCGTTCAAAATTTTTCCATCTGTTGTTAAAATTTTCATAGCACAACTAGCTGTATGTAAATTTCCTACCGAGCCATTCATTCGGCTTTCTTCAGTTTGCCCAACATTCAAAGATACCATCCCAGCTTCTGTCATTCCGTAGCACTCAGAAAAAGCAATTTGAGACTCGTTAAATAATTTTATTACTTCCGGAGAAGTGTGTGCACCACCACAAATACAGAATTTCAAGTTTTCACTGAGAGTTTCTCTTAAAGCTTTAGCGTTTTCACTTTTATATTTTCCTTTTATAAATTTAATTAATGCTTCCAAAATTAGTGGTACCGCAGCAGCCCAAGCGACGTTTCCTTCGTTGATAGCGTTTATAAACGAACTTAGCGTAGTTTTTTCGCACATTACGTTAGTTACGCCAACAAATGAATAAGTTAGCAACATTATAATTCCAAAAATATGATGTAAAGGCGGATAAACTAAAAATTTAACACTATTGTCTATTAACATATCTTGCGCAGGAGCTTCTTTTAGGATAGAAAGGACCGATTTGAGCTGATATATTATTTGTTCGCCAGAATAAACGACTATGTTGAAATAACCTGTTGTTCCAGACGTACAAAGTGCAATTTTATTTGCAAATTTTTTGTTTTTTATGTTTTCATCTGGTGTTAACTTTGAAGAAATCGCAGTTTGAAAACTTATAAATTTTACAGAATCAGATTCAAATGGAGCGTCAGTTACAACTGCAGCTAATTTTGAATTTTTTACCACATAGTCAAAATAATCGGTTGAGCCGTTATTGTCTAAAAGCATAACGTTAAGATTATTTTTTAATAAAGCAAAACAAACAGCTAAATAATAGGGATGGTTTGTTAATTTTATTCCTACCCAAGAATTTTCTGCAAACTCTGAAAGTTCTCTTTGGAAAAAAGCCGTTAAAGTTTCGACTTTTTCAAAAAATTCTTTATATGAATAAGGTTCTTTTTTATTACGTAAATAATATTCGCAAAAAGTATTATTTTCATACTGATTTTTCAAATAATCGTAGTAATTTTCGAAGCTAGTATAATTATTAAGTGTGTTTATACATTTGTTGAACAAAGTTTTACAAGTTCTCATTGCTATCGCTCCTTAAATTAATTCTTTAATGTATGTAATTTTGTATGGTTCCATTTTTTTCGCCTTAAAACAAGTCTGAACTTTTTCATTAAAATTATAGGCATAGGCAGTTATATATTTACAACCGTTTTCTTTTGCCCACTTTTCGCAAGCATTGTATAAATTAAAACTTAACATTGTTGTTCTATATTTTTCGCTTACAAAGCCGTCATACATGTATCCATATTTGTCGAATTCAAAGAAAAAACCTGGTTCATTTATTGATACAGCAGAAAAGCCGGCCACAATATTACCATCTACACCTACAAAAATTTTACATCTATCAGAATTAATTATTTTTTCGTAGTATTCAGAATATTTATTTACTTTAAAATTTCCTTTTGAATATTTGTTCCTTCCATATTGATCTTTCAAAAATTCTGCGTGCAAATTTATTAACTGAGAAATATCTTCTTTTTTTAATTCTCTTACAGCTATCATAAATTTCCTCCTAATATTGCAGCAAGCGACTAATATTATGCTTGCTGCAAAGAATCGATTAAAACTTAACAGTTAGTAATTAAAATAAATCAGGTAAAAGTATCTCCGGGACAACCATCAGCACCGTCACAAGAACAGGCAAATTCACCCAAACAGGTACAATCTGGGCCTATGAATTTAGCTAATAAATCTGGTTCAACTAAAAAAGTCATGTTTATCACCTCATTTGAGTAAGTTTTCAAGGTAGTTACGGCATATCTGCTGCAGAACAGAACGTTTCATCACAACCGCAGTTTGGACTTTCAGGTGTATAATTACACCCACCACCAGGACCTAAAATATTGATTTGTTTCGGTTCGACTAAAAAAGTCATATTGTTCACCTCCTTGGGGACAATCTAACCATACATATTACCATGCCCAGCCAGTTTGGCATTCACAAGTATCAAAATCACGTGGACAATTGTCGACATAACCATCGCATCCACAACCGCCACCTGGACCAAAATTATTGATTGCCTTAGGTTCAACTAAAAAAGTCATATTATTCACCTCCTTTTTTTGCAAGTTAACCATTTCAAGAGTTAAGGTAAGTCTACACCTGCACACTCTGGTTCGTAATGGGTGCAGTCAAAGCAGTCAGAACAGCCACCGCCACCAGGTCCCAAATTATTAATTGCAATTGGTTCAACTAAAAAAGTCATGTTTCTCACCTCCTTTTTTTCTTCTATGTATTTTCATTTTTTTTAATCACCCCTTTCCATTAAGCTTTTACAGAACGAAATAAAGCCTCATATTTTGCTTTTAACGATTCTATTAGACCGTATTTCCATTTTTGACAAGAACAACTATTTGAAACAGTAGGACATCCGCCCATGCAAAGCGGTAAGACGTTACACCGCAGACATTCTTCATTCTTAAATGGAGTAAACAGCAAATAATTAACTTGTGTCATTATGTTTTTATCCGTGACATCAGACATATCTTTTATATTTCCAATGCTCATATTTTTGTCAGACATATCGTGCCAACATTTATATAGACTTCCATCTGGCGCAATAACCTTCGAACTTATCGCATCAGCACCGCAATTGTTACTTCTGGCACGAGGATAAGATGGATAATTATTAGGGTTAAAACCTTTTTCTATCAAAGTTTTCTCAAAATCAACGAATTTCAATGCATAATCTTTTGTAGTTAAACAATCGCCGCTAATAGATTGACAGGCTTCTGTTGAAGACTGAACATGTCCCAAATAAACATACGCGTTTTCTAACTTGTAATCTAATAATATGTCTAATAGTTCTTCCACGCGTTCTTCGTTAGTTTTGTCGACATTGATTCTAATAGCAACGTTTATTCCAGCATCAAGCACTTTTTTAACATTCTTTAAAGTAATGTCGAATGTAGGTTTAGAACTATTTTTTAGTTTTCGTCTGTTGTTGTGAATATCAGGAGGACCGTCAATTGTAATTTGAACTTTATTAATTTTGTATTTTAAAAAGTTATTAACAGTTTCATCATCAATTAAATAACCATTTGTAACGATTGCTGCGGAGTAAAATGCACCAGTTGTTTCGCAACTTTTCAGAAATTGTTCCGACAGATTCCATATAACATTTTTAGCTAGCAAAGGTTCTCCACCATACCACGAAATATGAACGTTTTTTTTACGTTCTGCAGCCTCTTGAACCTCATTACAAACTGCATCCATAACGTCCTGCGACATAATTTCATTTCTTGTACTTTCATAACAATAGGGGCAAGCAAAGTTACAAGCAAAAGTTGGAGCAATAGTCAACCCTAAGCTATCTGTTTTAAATTTTCCTTGATAACTTTTAAATTTTAAAAATTCTATCTCATCAAAACAGTCATCAGTTATGAAGCCACCTTTTTTCATATTTTCAAGAACGCTCAGGTCTTCTTCACTGAGATTTTCTTCGTGAAAATTATTATGTTCTATTTCATTTAACAAACGAAAAAATTTGTCATTAACTTCCGCCAATGCGCAGGTCATGCTGTTAAATGCAAGTTTTTTACCATTATGGTCGAATAAAATGTTATAATTTGAGGATTTCATAAAAAACAACTCCTTGTTTTAAATTTTAATTTTTATAAACTATCCAATTTATTGCGTATGTAAAAATTAGTGCTCACATTGTGTTGTGTACAGTCGCTTGTAGCCATCACATTTTTCAAGTAGCTCATCATGTTTGCCAATGTTAACAATGGTACCATTTGCCATGTATATAATTTTATCAGAGTGTTTCAACGTGTACATTCGGTGAGATATGAGTATGGTTAATTTGTTTTTTATTTTGCTAAGCTCTTTGTAAATTTTAGCTTCAGATATTGCATCTAAAGCTGAAGTTGGTTCATCAAAAATAAGTATAGGTGCATCAGAAAAAAATGCTCGAGAAACAGCTAAACGTTGCCATTGTCCTCCGGACAGTTCTAAGCCATTAGGTTCAAATAATTGTGTTAATAGGGTTTCATATTTTTGAGGTAAGTTCTCAAGTAAATTATTAATCAAAGTTTTTTGAGTAGCCAATTTTAATTTTTTAAAGTCATGAACATGTGACTTATTTCCGAAAGCTATAAACTCGTTAACAGGGACTGCAAATTTTTGAAAGTCTTGATATATTCCAGAGAACATTTTGCGATATTCTACTAAGTCATATTTTTGAATATTGATGCCATTTAAAGAAATATATCCGCTTGTTGGTACGTAATGGCGAAGTAGCAGATTTATTAATGTAGATTTACCACAACCATTTTCTCCAACTATACTAACTTTTTCTCCAGATTTGATTTTAAAATTAACATTATGTAATGCATTTTTTTGACACTCTGGGTACCTGAAAGTTACATCGTGAAATTCTATAGTGTAGCACTTATGTTTTTTTACTTTTATTGATGATAATAAAGTTTTTGTTATATTCTCATCTAGAGCCAAAAACTCAAAAAGCTGTTTTATAAATAGCGTACTTTTATAACTTTCAGACATTTGAAAAACAAACTGTCCGCATGCGGCCTGAAATGAAAGAATGATTCCACTGTAAAAGACGAAATCAGAAATGCCAATCAATTTGTTTAAGGTGATATGTATTATGTAACAGACCGAAATCAGGATGCCTAAAGAAGAAATAACTTGAGATAGAATAATTTTTTTTGCTTCTCTTTTGCCAAATGTTTTCCAATTAAGCAAAATATTATCAAAATTAAATTTTCTTTTTTGACAAAATTTATTTTCTAAATCAAAGAGTCGAATTTCTTTCAAATAAGTTTTATCGGTCAAAACATTAAACCAATAAGAATTTTTTCTTTCTAACTTAGTGTTTGCGTTACATGTATCGATGAACTCATTTTGAGTTTTACACTTTATGAGAAGCGCTGGAAAAGAACACAGTGTTAGAATTAACACAATTTCTAATTTAAAGCAAATTAATATAACCATAACAGAGACTGCTTCAATAATGGCTACGAGCAAATTAACAGTTGTCGTAGCTAGTTTAAAACACTCAGTACTACTATTTTTCAAAACATTTGAATATAAATCTTGGAATTTCTGAGTAAAGAAAGTTTTGTATGAAATTTTTTTGATTTTTTCCAATATTTGTGCTTGTATATCAAAAGTTAATTCCAGTCCAATTAAATGGAATAAAGTGGAGCGGCATATTGATGCGATTTCTCGTAGTCCGATTAACATAAGATATAAAGTGCAAAAAAATATTAAAAATCCAGAGTGGTAACTACTTAGAGTAGAATCAAAGCAGTATTCAATAGTTTCAATAATTTTCTTTAATACAAATGAAGTTAACGGAGTTGTAAAACCTAAAATTACCAATAAACCAATGGAAGTATATATCAACCATGGTTCTAAACGTGCGAGTCTTTTAAATATAAATTTATATATTAGCCATAATAATTTCATTAGGATTATTTACTCCTTATTTACTGAAAAAAATTACGAATTCTTTGTAACACAAAAAATAAAAAAACTACACCAACTAGACCCAAAATACCAAATTGAATCATTGGTACCTAAACTTTTAACAAAAAAATCTTAACTTAGAATTCTTGCTAAAAACTATGGGCCAGATGTGTAGTAATATAATTTTTCAATTTTGTTTGAATTAACTAATTTTTTTGCAGGTGGGGGGGTAATTTTTACCATATTTGCTGCGAGGTTAAGAATAAATTTAGACATAATTACTCCTCCTAGGAATTACAATGCACTTTACTAAATTTTTAAGTTCATTATAATAATGTAAAAAAGAGAAAAATGTCGAATAAAGAGCTGTGTAAATAATTTTTACAAATTTGTATGAATTGATATTTTTAGAGATTATATTGTCGTATTTTTTAGGAATAAGAGGATAATGTCAAATAATGCAAAAAGATGCGATGTAGTTTTACAAATCGCACATAACTCTGCCGAGATGTAGGCGAAAAGACTGGGCATAAGAATTTGATAAAAAGGTCTTTTCGATAAGATCAGAAATGATATTCTTATAAAAAATTGTGAAGAAATATACTCAAGAGAAAAAACTACATTATTTGACACTTTTCGCCTTTTTGTTATGAGATAATGACTTGCAGGATTAAATTAAAGCGTGATAAAAAATAAAACTTTCAAGATACAATTTTTAAACATAAGTGAAAAAATGTTGAAGAGTTAAATACGGACCGTCTTATAATTGTCAAACTTTCTATTTACATAAAAAAATAGATTTAAATTTGAAGTACAGCAAAATTTTCAAGACCTCAAGTGCTCGCTTGTGTTTATCTAAGTAAAAAACAAAAAATAGATTTTAAATTAAGCAATAGGGGAATATTTTATGCATCATAGAAAAAAAACTAAAATTTTATCAGTGTTGTTATCTTTGTTGATAGTATTTGGGAATGTGCCGACTTGTCAATGTAGTTGTGCAATGGGGAAAGTAGAAGATGGCGTTTCTTTTAATTTATATAAAAATCAAAATCCTTCTGCATTATTTGCTAACCGGCCCAGGGCAGGCAAGTTTGTAGCTTTTATTCGAAATTTTGCAGATATAGTGATTTATTTAGGCTTTTTTTCAAGAGGAATAATAGAAATTTCTCAATTACGGTGGGCAAGTAGAAATTTTATTAATATGTATAAAGAAACGACTGCACTATTTAAGTCGCCACCAAAAGAAACGTCAAAGAAAGAAATTTTGGAACGTTTAGATTTGATTTTTAAAAATTTTTACGGTCAACAAAACGCAACACAAACTTTAAAAAGTCATCTTTTTGATATAGCTGTTGCAAAAGACATGGCAAAGTGGTCCGGAAAAAGATATTCTCAGTGTGATTTGCTATATCTTTATGGTCCTTCTGGTGTTGGAAAATCTTTTATTGCTAAGCAATTGCCATTTGTACTTTTAAACAATGGAACACCTTTTATACTATCTTCTGCTGATGTTAACATAGAGAAAAACGAAAGCGTAGTTGATCAATTGTTTACACCGAAAGCCGCGACTTCTCAAACAGTATCATTTCATAAGCCGTTAGTGGAATACTTAAAAAACAATCCTGGTGGGGTAGTCGTGTTGGAAGAATATGATAAATTTTGCACTCGCGCTCTTGATGAAGTTCTAAGAGGGATGATTGATAACGGTATTCTTAATATTGATGGAGAAAAAATAAATTGTTATGGGACTACATTTATAGCTACGTCTAATGAAGACGAAGTATCTTTAAGTGGTTATGATGAAAATTCTTCCACAACGTTGACTGCAAATGATTTGCAAAAAGGCTATACAAGGATCCATCATAGTAAATCATTTCTTAATAGAATAAAAAAAGTAAAATTTGATGACTTATTAGAGTTTGACTACAGCCGTATTATCAAAAACCATTTTAACACAATTAAATCTTACTGGAACAATGATGACAATGGAAAAATAAATTTAAATATTGACAAAAATATAGTTGCAATGCTTTCTAAAGCTGTAAAAAATAAGAATCAAGGAGCTCGTCCTATTGATTTGTGGGTTATTCCAGAAATACAAGTTGCAATAGGTAACAAAATTAAAAGTGCCCCATTTTATAATTTTTATAGTGGTAAGAACTTAAATGTTACATATAACGAATCAGATAAAACTGTTTTTGTAGATGAATAATCAAGGCAAACGCAAGAAATAAAATGGTAGCAATCGTCTGTAACAATAAAATTTAATTACTTTAAATAAGTTTTAAAACAAAATTTAGGAAAGCGTGACTCTTATTTGAGCCACGCTTTCTGTGTTAATTTTTATAGGTCAGTAATTAATTTAAATATTTGTTTTGACGTTTCTTCATCTCTGAATAAAAAACAAAACAGATAATGGTTTGTAATTGACTGCAAGAAAGATTTTACTACCGTGCAAAATAAAAATGATTCCATTATTGCAGAGTTTAAAGCCTCCATTTTGGCTTGTCCAACTATGGCTGATAAATTTTTAAACAATTGGCGAAACCCGATGATATCTAAGACCGCACTTGATTGTTTTTTGATTTTGTTTATGTATTTTTCGACTGTGAAATTTGTAAATTTTGGAGTAGGCAACGCACAATAAATTTCGAGTTAAGTATGTTTTTCTTTGTATTTAAAATTGTTGTTTTCTGTAAATTTTTTAGCCACTTGATAAAATTCATGATTTTGAGAGTTTTTATTAGAATTTAAAATAGAAAGACAAATTCCACGGAGTTTGCGATAGGCCGTAGTGCTTTCTATTGCCGCGTCAGCATTGAATTCAAAGTTTATGGATTTTAATAGTATGCTTAAATATTGGTCCAATTTATAACTATCTGTGCCTAACTTTTTCTTTACCTTCCTGGTTAATTTGAAGAATTTTTTGAATGCTCAATAAGTTTCATCTGCCGAATATTGAACGAAAGTAGCGCTTTCTTTCATAAAAATGTTCATATTTAAGACTCCTTTTTAATTTAATATTTGAAAACTTAAACAATAAAAATAAACGTAATAGGAACAGCTGGCTGCCCTCCTTTCCTTGGTTTTATTGTCACTTAAATTTACATTTTGTTCCTATATATGCCACTTTTATTGCCAAGGTTTCATGTTTATCTAAACTCTTATCTTTAAGGAAGTCAAGCATTGAGCAAAAAAATCTTGCGTGAACGATGAACTTTTTTCGTAAAAATAGCATTAAGAAAGTAGAAAATTTATATTTTCAATTTTAATTTTTTCATCGATGGGAAAATACCTATCGGTGATATTTTTTTGTTTAAAAGCATAGAAACAGCCCAAAACAGGCATGTTTTTACAATAAATCTCATCCAAAGCTCGACGTAGAATTTGGAAGAAAATGGTTAAAAATTAAATGTAAATAAATCAATTTAGGCAAATACACCAAAATTCATCTTTATTCGTTGTTATTTAATCTTGCATCCCGAGGAAGTACAAAAAAACAAGAAGTGTGTAACCTTTGTCCAAATCAGGTGCAGCGTAGGAAGAGAAGATTTGAGTTTTGCCTAACATAGAAAAATAAAATATCTCTACATATAAAGTTATGTAGGTGTTTTGAGTCACTGCACTCAATTAAATAAAGCAGAGTTTTATGCACGGTAAATTACATGTGTATAGAACTCTGCTCTTTTATTGGAGCAAAGGGCTAAAACTGTTTAATTGTCACCTTCCTCCGGGTTCTCGTTTGAGTGCGGAGAAAAAGTTATGAGAGATTGGCTTTTTTATTACATACGTGCTCCGTAGCCATCCGAATTGTTTGAAAAAATCAAATAATTTGGAGGTACGGCAATGAAAAACCGTCATGAAAATATAAAAAACGAATTATCTTACTTTTACAAAGTGATAAAAAATATGGACATAAAGGACAACATTAAACAGTCAAAAATAAATGAACACGAAACGCCCCTTGACGAAATTTTATACGACCAATTTTCTGTTGGTGAGAACATGGACAAGCATTTTTGGAGGAGAAAACTTTGCTGGGCTGGATTGAACTGATTGAGAATCAGAAACTATATGAAGCGGTAAAAGGGCTATCTATTGAAGACCAGATTTTCATCAGCTACATAGTTAAAAAAGGTCTAACTCAACAAGAGTTGGAAGAAATTTATAAGGTTAGCCATAGAGCAATTGGGCAAAAATACCAAAGGCTGATTAAAAAAATAAAAAAATTTATTTAAAACGTGGAATTTGAATTTTTTAAAGAAAAATGTTCACAAAAACATCATAAAAAGACTCTTTATATATATGGAGGTATAATTTTTCATTCCTCTGTCTGAAACTTGACAATTGAATATCAATATCTCAGCAACATTTAAAGATACTCCTGCCCAGCCGCAGCTCGAGCGTGAAAAAAACGTCGCACGCAATGGGGGTAGCCTCGCGATAACTTCGAGGACGTGCCGTACCACCCAAAAAACTTTCAATTTTTCGGGAAGCCGGATTTGTGCGCCGTCATTTTGGTGAGTTGAGATATTGCAGAAAAAATATTCGTGGGCAAATGAGCTTATTTTTAGGGTTTGTTTTGTGCACGACTTGGTCTGCGCGACCACGTGCAAGGAGACTTTTTAATGGTTGATTCATACGAAACAATTGATTTTCTCCGCGAGCAAAAAATTAAGCTTGAAAATGCGACTTACATAGTGAATTCTCATTTTTTAGAGCAAGGTCAAACATTAAAGGAAAAAATCAAGAATTTAATAAGATTAGAAGTCAACAATCTCTCAAATTAAAGACTTGGGCAAGCCAAAGAAATATAGTATAATTAATACTGTAAACATTGTTTTTGGCTATTCGCGAAATGAGAAAAGCAAATTGAAACAGTCAAACTTTATATGATGAAAAAATAACAGCTTTATGTTTAAGGTTATCGCGAGGCGATAATTTAGAGGGTGAAAGCAACAGCATTTCAAACCAGCGAACGCTCTTAACGAATTTTGCCAAGAAGAATGGCTTTAGAAACACTAAAATTTTCATTGATGATGGCGTTTCTGGTGTTACGTTTAATCGGCAAGGCTTCAAAGAGATGTTCAAAATGATTGAATTCGAACAAGTGGCAACATTGATTGTAAAAGATATGTCGCATCTTGGAAGGAACTACATTGAGGTTGGGCAGCTCACTGAAACTATTTTGCCGATGCATGACGTCAGTCTGATTGCTGTAAATGAGCGCGAATCCGCGCGGGACAAGTTGCGTTAAGAGTTTTGTGTGTTTGTTAAATTTGACGCTCGCGACAATAGTTTTTACGACATTTTTTAATATGTTGGTACAAATCGATAAATTATTTGTCTTTTTGTTTGAAAATGGCGAAGATAATTTTACGCCGTTCAGAAGTATTATGAACGAATGGTACGCAAAAGATATGAGCCGCAAAATGAGGTCAACGCTAAAAATCAAAAACAGTCTGGGTTATGCCATCGATCAGCCACCACTCAGCTATATTTATGATGAAATGGATAAAAAGCGCTGAGTTGTTGATAAAGAAGGCGCTCATATAATCCGTTACATCTTCGAATTGAGAAAACAGGGCGAAAGTATGAACAAGATTGCTAAGATTCTGAAAAAGCAAAAAGTCTGTATTCCATCGGTCTATGCCGCAAAGAAGGGTATCAGCAAACCTACTGCTAAACCTCGCTGAATGAATATCTCTGGAAACTCGGGATGATACAAAGAATCTTAACAAACCAGCCCTATGTAGGTGATGTTGTCAATTTCAAAACTTACAGCAAATCCTTCAAACTAAAAAGTAGAATAGATAATAACCGTGAAAACTGGCAGGTTCATAAAGATGTTCACGAACCAATAATCAGCCGAGAACTTTTCGAAGAAATCCAGAAATCTTTTGGAGACGTAAAGTACCGCAAACCCAAGAATATCGAAAAAAATATTTTTGCAGGTTTGTTAAAATGCTCAGATTGTGGCGCAAACTTGAACTATAAATTCACTCACGATAACCCAGATAATCACTACTTTTCATGCCGTAATCAACGTGCTCAAAACGGTTTGTGCAAGAAAACTCACCACATTAGAGTTGATGTTTTAACACATTTGGTCAAAAATGATATTTCAAATATTGTGCAGTTCGCAACCGAGTTTGAGGACGAATTTGTAAAAATAGTTGTTGATGAAAATTACAAGTGGATTCAAGCCACTCAAAAGAAAAATCTCGAATCACTAAATAAAATGTTGGCTCGCGACAAAGAACTTGATACGCTTTGCGAAAAAGTTTTCGAAGAGAAAATCTTAGGTAACCTTTCGGAAGACCGATTTTTGAAGCTGTCGCAAAAATATGAGGATGAGCAGTTTGAACTCAAAGCACAGATAAAATACATGAAAAAAGTAGTTGCTGAAGAGAAGGCTCATGAACTTAATGCCGATGGATTCTTAAAAATCGTGAGAAAATATTCAAATATCGAAGAGCTGACAACAGAACTTTTACATGAGTTCATCGATAAAATTATTGTACATCATAAAGAGAAAGTTTTTGGAGAGACAATACAACGAGTTGAAATTTATTACAAGATGATAGGACAAGTGCAGATTCCAAAATTCAGCCGTCCAGAAAAAGACAGTTACAAAAAATCTTTTGGGCGCACAAAAAAAGAGCAGATTGCCTGTTAAAAACAATCTAGCTCTTCAAGATCTAAATATTAAAAATAGTTATAAGAAACTCTCAAGTCCCTTATAGCTACCCACAGTGGTGCGAGTGACGGGACTTGAACCCGTACGTTGTAAACACACGCCCCTCAAACGTGCCTGTCTGCCAGTTCCAGCACACTCGCATTTAATTGACCCAATTATGATACAATATTTTTCTCACAATGTCAACAACTTTTAACTTCATTTTAATAAAAATAAAATTGAGTCATTAAAAAAGCTAACTCACAGTTCATTTAATGAACATCTTCACTTCTTGAATAGAAAGATCTCGCCATTGCCTCGGTTGAAGCATACCCAATTTCAGCTGACCGATTGAAATTCTTTTAAGTCTTGCTACATTTAGCCCTACCTGCTCGCACATTTTACGAATTTGCCGATTTCTGCCCTCTTTAATAATCACTTCTAAAACAGTCCTGTCTTCTACATCCTTCAAAACAGTAATTCGAGCTGGCTCTGTTTTGTACCCATCGATTTCCATCCCAGAGCTTAATTTCACCAATTGTTTCTCATTAGCCTTAGGTTTAACTGTAACTCGATATTTTTTTTCTACATGTCTAGATGGATGTAAAATAGCGTTCGAAAAATCACCATCGTTCGTCATAAGCAACAATCCCTCTGAATCTTTATCAAGGCGCCCAACCGGATAAATTTTTGCTGGCACATCTCGAACCAAATCTGCAACACATTTTCTACCAAATTCATCATTCATCGTAGAAACAAATCCACGTGGCTTGTGCAGCATTATGTAGTATTTTTTCGCTCCACAAGCAACTAATTTTCCATTGACCAAAATTTTATCTCTGCTCAAATCAACCTTATCTCCAATTTTCGCAGTCTTTCCATTCACAGAAACCAAGTTTTGTTTTATCAACTCCTCCGCTTTTCGCCTAGAAGTTATGCCACACTCAGAAAGAGCCTTTTGAATTCTTATTTTTTCCACGATAAATAACCTCCAAAATTAATTAAAAATTCCACAAAAAAATCTGCAAAGCTTTTGCCATAAATTTCCATCCTGCTTAACAACGTCTTCATCTTTTGATACAATCAAATCATTATAAGCCAAAATCTGGTCATTAAGTTTATACTTAACTTTTCCTATAACTTGGCCCTGTTTAAGTGGAGCATATAAAAAAGTAGGAACTTCCACAACTTTCTCGATTTTATTTTTATCGCCTTTAGCCAAAGTAAGAGAAATTTTATCTTTAACGAAAGCAGTCACTTCATTCACACGTCCACCAACTATCGGTAAAACAACATAATCTTTGTTATCAAAAACGACTGTTTCGACTTGAGAAAACCCATAATCGAGCAATTTTTCATGGTCATTCCAGTCGTCTCCAGCATTAAGAGTAACCGCAACTAGACGAGTATTATTTTTTTCTGCAGCAGAAACTAAACATCTACCAGCTAATTTAGTAAATCCTGTTTTGACTCCGATACATCCTTCGTACCGCTTCAGCATTCTATTTTCATTGTAAAGTGTCCTAATTTCATTTGGTTCTCTAAAAGGAACCTCTACCCTCTTCTTAGAAGAAATGTCAAAAAAAGCCCTGTTTTCAAGTGCATAAGCTCCCAATAATGCCATGTCGTAAGCAGTTGAATGATGATTTCCCTTATCAAGGCCTGAAGGAGTTTCAAAATATGTATCCAACATTCCAATTTGTTTAGCTTTTTTGTTCATCAAGTCAACAAAACCATCCACAGAACCTCCTAAGGTAATTGCAGCAGAATTTGCTGCATCATTTCCAGAAACTGTAAGCATGCCTTTAGCCAAACTCGATAATGGCAAAACTTGCCCTACTTGTAAATACATAGAAGAACCCTCAACGGGTACCATTTTATCTGTAATTGTGACGTTAAAATCTTCATTTTGAGCAGCCTCTAGAGTCAAAAGTGCAGTCATAATTTTCGTCGTGCTTGCCATAGGTCTTGGTTCACGCTCGCTTTTTCCGAAAATAATTTTTCCTGTGTCAGCGCAAATTACAACTGCAGATTGCGCTGATAAAGAAGGTTCTTCTGCATAAGTTTTCAAAGATACTCCCGACACAAAAAAGCAAAATAAAATCATCAAAGTCAATAACCTCTTACACAAATCAGCCACATCCCTATAAATTTAATGTTCTTAGCTAATTATATGCAAGCAAGTTAAAATTATTAAAGCTAAACAGCGATTAATCTTCGTGGTTTTTTGAATTTTTATCAGACTTTTTAATTATCGAGCCAATTTTGTCAACCATATCAGGCACCAAATCTATAACTTTTTCTGTCGCAGAAGACGATGGTTCGGCATATAAAATTCTAATATTGCCATCTCTGTTAACAGTCAAAAACGCAATTGGAGAAATTGTGACCCCTGCACCACTGCCACCTCCGAATAAATTTTCGTTATTAACTTTTTTGCCTGAAAACTCTGACCCGCCAGAAGCAAAGCCATAAGAAACCTTTGAAACAGGAATAATCACAGTCCCATCATCAAGTTTAATCGTCTCGCCTATAATCGTATTTACGTCAACTAAGCCTTTAATTTTTTCAATAGTCGTGTCAACCATGTTGTTTATTGAGCAATCACTCATAATTCTACACCCTTTCAGAAATTGTACTTACATACATATTTTTAACAAATTTGAATAATGTTTGCAAAACGATACCTACCATAGATATTGGGAAAAAATAAAATTTTGAAGAAAAATTAACCTTGCATTCATTATCATTAAATCCTGGAATCACCTCAATGTAACACTTGCTTTCGTCCACATTTCGCAACAAAACCGATTTTACATAACTTATAAGTGCATAAACTTTCGTATATCCAACAGCTGTCTCAGCGGCATCATCCTCAGCAATTAGCAAATGAAGATCAAAATAATTTATGTGTATTTTTTTTAAAACCCTCTTTGAAGAAGCTAAAAAGATATCTACAATCGATTTTAAAATTTTCAAAAAGCCAAAAAAACCTTTTTCTTTTATTATACTCCAAATTTTATTATCATGGCTTTTAAATTGATTTTTTTCAGACTTCTTTCCATCAGATTCATTTTTCTTTGATGGAATTAAATCAACCGAAAAAAACAAAAATTTCATTTTAACAACCAAATAACTTTCAAAAGAAACATAAACTTTGACTGGACAACATAATAAAATAAATAAAATCAAAATAATTCCCCAAAAAATATACAAGAAAATCATTTGTCCTCCCAAAAATCCCTTTTGCCATCAACTTTCACATCACTTTTTAATTCGGGCAATTCATCAACAGACATAATTTCAAAGCATTTTAAAAAATTAAGAGTTGTGCCATATAAAAGTGGTCTTCCTGGCAAATCGAGCCTTCCTCTTTCCTCAATCAAATTACGAGTATTTAAGTTAGATACAATGCTTGTGCAGTCAACGCCTCTTATGTTTTCAACAAAAGATTTTGTGACCGGTTGATTATATGCAATAATTGCCAAAACTTCCATCGCCGCCTGAGATAATGGAATATGTCTCCGCAAGTCCAATGCGCTTTTAACAAAATCCGAATAAATTGATTTTGTACACATTTGATATTTGTCATCTAATTTTATTATACAAATGCCACTCTCATCTTTATCAAAATCATCCATCAAATTTTTTAACAATTTAGATACAGTCGACTTGTCCAACTTAATCGTTGTAGCTATTCTTTCTGCAGAAATCGGTTCCCCACTGGCAAATAAAATTGCTTGTATGGCAGCCTTAGCTTTTTTTATTTCCAAATTTCACATCACCATCCAATAATCTTATTTCTTCATTTTCACCATCTATAGTAATCCTCTTTCCTTTTACCAACTCCAAAATCGCTAAAAAAGTTGCAACCATATCAGATTTTGACTTACTTTTAGAAAACAACAAGTTATAATTTACATTATTTAATTTTTTTAATTGACGCAAAATAAAAATAACTTTTGAAAAGACAGAAACAATTTTTCGCGAAACTATTCCAGAAAAAGATTCTCTGGACGGTGGTAATTCTTGATTTTTCTTCCCTACCGAATCAACATAAGCCTTAAAAAGGTCCAAAGAGTTGTGCTTCAAAGAATAAGTCATATCAAAATTTATTTTTTGAGGATCTCTTGAAATATAATCGTAGTTCATCTTTGATAGCATTAACTTCGCAATTTCCTGATATTGTTTATACTCAACAAGTTGTCCCGTTAATTCTTGCTTTAAAGCTTCTGCTTCTTCGTGTTTAGGCAGCAAAAATGTGGTTTTTATATATACTAATCTTGCAGCCATTTCCAAAAATTCGCTGGAGATATCCAGACTTTGCTCTTTCATTTTATCTATATGTGCCATATACTGCGTCAGAAGTTCAGAAATTTGTATATCGTAAATATTAAGTTTATTTTTTTTTATTAAATGCAATAATAAGTCAAGTGGACCTTCAAAATTTTCCAATTTATACGATATTTTTTCCATAAATCTCCTTTAATTATATTCCAAAAGGCAAAGCTGCAAGCCATATAATGCCACTTAAAACTAAGTTCTGAAGAAGTATTAGTGGAATTAATAAAATATTTGTAAATAGCAAAAAGAAAACAGCAAATATTATATATCTTTCATATTGATAATACTTAAATAAAAATTTATTTGGTAAAAAAGCAGCTAAAATTTTTGAACCATCAAGTGGAGGCAGCGGCAACAAATTAAATACAGCTAATCCAATGTTAATTTTTATAAAAGAATACATAAAACTAATAATATAACTCAAAGCATCGTATGGAATAGTGCTTCTTCCAAAATAAATTAATGAATTAAGTCCTATTGCTGCAATAAGCGCAGCAATTATATTAGACATTGGTCCTGCCAAAGCCGTAAGAGCCATTCCAACCTTGGGATTTTTAAAATTTCTGGCATCAACTGGAACAGGCTTTGCCCAACCAAATCTGAATAAAATCATTGCAGCTGCACCAAGTGGGTCTATGTGTGCTAATGGATTTAAAGTCAGTCTACCACTGTATTTTGCAGTATTGTCTCCAAATTTATATGCAACAAAACCATGTGCCCATTCATGAATCGGCATTACGACGAAAATTGTTATTAAAATGGCTAATATATTCATAATAGCCTTCTGTAAAGTCATTCCATCTTGTAAAAACCACATCTATAATCACTTCCTATTATATTATACCTCTTGACTAACAAAATTTCAAGTCAATTCAAACTGCACGTTTAGATAAAAATTGAAAAAAACTTGATTTTTTGTTTAAACTTTGGTATTATAATATGGATATATATTCGCATTTAAGGAGGTGCTTATACATGGCTAAATGTGATGTCTGTGGAAAAAATATTGCTTTTGGTATAAAAGTTTCTCATTCTCATCGACGTTCTAATAGAACTTTTAAACCTAATGTTAAACGCGTTAGAGCTTTAGTTAACGGAACTCCTCAAAGAATTCATGCTTGTACTCGTTGCTTAAGGTCTGGTAAGGTTGCTAGAGCTGTTTAATTTTATTGCTCTTTTTAATACTCTTTTTTAAATTCGGTAGCTTTTATTACCGAATTTATTTATACTCAAATAATTGACCTCCATCTATATATAATTTTATTAAATTAATTCTTAAGGAGGATTTTTATGACCATAAAAGAGTTTTTAAACTTTGCCAAAGACTGCAAAACTAAACCTGAACTGGCTTCTTTGGCAAAATCTAATGGAATAGACTTAAAAAAAGACGAATTAAATAAATTATTTCAAAAAATAACTGATGGAATTGAATTAAGTTTTGACGAGCTGGAATCTGCAGCTGGTGGAAACACTTATGGAATGGATGAACAGACTAAACAAAAAATCATTAACTAAAGTAAAAAGCACCCGCACTATACCGCGCGGGTGCTAATTCTTTGCTTATTTTGATGCTATTGTCAATTTTTTCTCTTCTCCATTCAAGAGCCTTATTAAATTTTTCTTATGCTTATAAATAACAAAAACACCTACTAAAACAGAAATCGTCGTAACTATAATAGTGTATCCAAATGTAGCAGGGCGTCTTGCTCCAAGATAATCGTAAAAGTATGTAACGCAAAAAGTTATAATCGGATATGAAACTGCGGCCAAAATCGAACCTAAAGAAACCAATCTCGTTGAAAAAACAACTATCAAGAATACCGCCAATGCAAGAAAAGCTACTCTCCAATCCGTCATAATTAATAGTGAAAGTGCTGTTAAAACTGCTTTTCCTCCGCGAAATTCAAAAAAGCAAGGATACACATGACCAATCAAACACGCTACGCCAGCGATATAAATTCCATACTGAACTATGCAAAACTCCGGCACTCCGGGCAAGCTAACCTGAGAAAAAACAAATCTTCCAAATAAACAAGCAACTATGCCTTTGCCAAAATCGCCTAACATCGTCAAAAATGCTGGCCAAAATCCAACTGAGCGCAATACATTTGTAAAGCCGGCATTTCCACTGCCCATATTGCGAATATCTGATTTGTTTTTATAATATCGAGTAAGCAAAATAGAAAAGCTAATGCTTCCAATTAAATATCCAACTGTTGCCACAATAATCATGTGTAGCCAATAAAATTTAAAAAAATTAATTGTCTGAAAGTCCAAAAAATCACTCCTAATAGTTTAAACTCTATTTTTCTGTTTTTTCTCTTATTATAAATCTTATAGGCGTACCCTGCAAAGAAAATGTCTCTCTAATTCTATTCTCGAGGTACCTTTGATATGAAAAATGAAAAAGCTGCGCCGAATTTACAAAAAAAACAAATGTCGGCGGTTTGACAGAAACTTGAGTAATATAAAAAATTTTCAATCGTTTTCCTTTGTCTGTTGGCGGCTGAACTCTAATAATCGCCTCTGCCAAAACATCATTCAGCACTCCGGTAGAAATTCGCATAGCGTTCGCATTTGAAACAGCAGTTATCATCTCGAACAAATTTTCTATTCGCTGACCAGTTTTTGCCGAAATAAAAATTATTGGAACGTAAGACATGAATGAAAAATCATTTTCCAACTTTTTTCTATAATTAGACATAGTTTTATCAGTTTTTTCAATCGCGTCCCACTTATTTACGGCTATCACGCATGCCTTGCCAGCCTCAATAGCAAGCCCTGCCACTTTCGAATCCTGCTCAGTAAAACCCTCAACAGCATCTATCATTATAACGCAAACATCACTACGTTCAACAGACATTTTTGCGCGAATTACGCTATATTTTTCAACAGCATCATAAACCTTATTTTTTCGACGAAGTCCTGCTGTGTCGATAAAGTTAAAGCACCCAAACTCATTTTCTGCAAAAGTATCGATAGAATCTCTCGTAGTACCTGCGACATTAGAAACTATACACCTATTTTCACCGGTTATCTTATTTATAAGCGATGATTTGCCGACATTTGGCTTGCCAATAACAGCTACGTTTATTACCGCGTTTTGCCCTTCATCAGGAATTTCATCAGGCAAATTTTTTAAAACCTCATCGAGTAAATCGCCGGTTCCGTGGCCGTGTACTGAAGAAACCATTATAGGGTCACCTAACCCCAAATTATAAAATTCATAAAAATCAGGCTCAACATTTCCTATTTTATCACATTTATTCACGCAAACGATAACCGGTTTTCCACTTTTTTGCAGCATAATAGCCACTTCTCGGTCTGTAGCGACCAAGCCAGTTTTTATATCTGTAACCAAAATTATAACATCCGCAGAGTCAATTGCAAGCTGGGCTTGACGGCGCATTTGCGACAAAATAATATCATCAGAATATGGTTCTATTCCCCCCGTATCTATCAACGAAAATGTTCTATTTTGCCACTCGCATTCACCATAAATCCTGTCTCTCGTCACTCCAGGAGTATCATCGACAATAGAAATTCTTTGCCCCACTAGCTTATTAAACAGTGTAGACTTTCCAACATTTGGCCTTCCTACGATCGCAACAATCGGTTTTGCCATTTTGGTACCTCCATTCTTTAATATGTAAAAAAAGCTATTTTTCTGGTTGTTTTGCAATGTCTATCTCCAAGACTTCAATTGGATACTTTTTATCTATTATGTCCTTTAAATAATCCGACAAAACCACTGGATAAATTATCTCGTCACAATTTTTTATTTCATCATAAGAGAACCATTTTAATTTTTTTAATACAGGTTTCTCCTCCTCAGTTAAATTTTTCAGATTAACTTCAGATGCCACTTTATGATGCACAACCACAAATGACTGTCTAATGTCATTTGCTTCTCCATTAATATTAAGAGTCATTCTACCTTTAAAAACAATTGGTCCTATATCCAGTTTGTCCTCAACAATAGAAGTCTCCTCAAATATTTCTCTTTTTATCGCAGAAATATAATCTTCGCCATCTTCAATTTTGCCACCAACCATTTGCCAAAAGCCACCATTATATTTCTCGGTTTCGTTTCTAATATTTTTATCATCAGTATACACCAAAAGCAACTCATTTTTTTCGTTTAAAAGAATTGTCTTTATACTATTTCTAGTTTTTATAAATAAAATTCTCTTAAATAAATTTCTATAAAAGAAAATAGAGAAGGTTTCAGATGCCCTCTCTATGCTAAAATAAGAAAATTAGCCCTCTATTTTAATAACTTCTCTACCCTTATAATAACCACAAGTTTTGCAAACTCTATGAGGTAATTTAAACTCACCGCATTGTGGGCATTTCATAAGTGCAGGAGCTTGAATTTTCCAGACATTCGAACGCCTTTTATCGCGCCTAGCCTTAGAATGTTTTCTCTTAGGCACTGCCATAATTTATGACCTCCTTAAAAATAATGTACAAAATTAAGTTAAAAATGAAAAACGAAAAACGAAAAGAAAAATCGTCATTGACGTTACAATTAATAATTATATAAATTTCTCATACCTTTGTCAAGCACAAATTAAGAAAACCCAAAAATACATTAGCTGTTTTTCTTGATATAAATATTTTCCCTTTCTTCTTTGCTTGCATTTATGTCTTCAGTTAATTTCTTTAAATTTTGTTCAAAACCAGCTTTTCTTCTTCTGTATAGTTTATTCCTAAATTAGCGAAATAATTCAAACAAAAAATGTCTCTAATTTCATCAAAAGTAAACTCTAAATAGTCGGCCGTTATGTAAGGTTTTTTTTAATAAATTTTCCTTTTAAAAATTTTAATATAGAATCCAGTAGAAGCTCTTTATTACAATTTCTATCAAAAATCTCTTACTACTTTTTATAAAGTTTGTTCCTCTTCAGCGATCAAATACAAAATGCAAACCAGCCAAACTAGCAAAACTAAAAAAAAGTTTAAGACAAGGGCTGTTTTTTCTTTTTTGAGTCCTGCTCTTTTTATTTTTGCTCATATTCTTTTATTTTCTGTTTTCCTTATAAACAAATTTTGTACAATGAGTCTAATGCTGCAGAACCTAATTTCAATAAATCTTTCTTTACAGTAATTTCAGAATTTTCTTTCTTCTTTACTTCATCCATTTCTTTATGCAATTCAAATTCTGTTTTATCAAAACCAAACTCAGATAGCACTTTATCAAGCGCGTTAAACTTAAAACAGAAATATTTACTATTTCCATCTACCCCCAAATTTTCCATAATTACATAATCTTTTTCTCCACTCAAAAGGATCTTTTTTGCTTCCCTCCTCGCACAATATTCATGCAAATATCCACCTTTAGAATTTCGCTCAGAACAGTATTTGTCCCAATAACTATCTGATTCATCTGCAAAAGCCTTTTTTGACATTCCTGCACTAAAAACCATACTTAAACTTAAAACTACCGATAAAAACTTTTTTAATTTACACATAATATTTTCTCCTAAAATAAAATTTCAACCTAATAATTATCTTTTTTGCACCGCAGAGGTATGTTTTTCGCGCAAATACGATGATTCTATGTCTGCAATATGTAATTTTACCGCCAGAGGATACTTTTCGTATGCCAAACCGATTGAAAAATCTCCACCTTTGGCCGCGTTGTCAAATCCTCCCATGTGCCATCTGATAGCCATTGCTTCCGCCGGTTTCAGCCGCATAAAACGTTCAATTAAAAACACCGATTTTTCCCCGTGGCCATATGGAAAACTATCCTCAATTGCATAAAACGGCTGTTTTTCCCATGCTCCGGTAACTTCATTTTTCACGTTTCGCGTCGAAACCTTATAAAACTCAGCTTTGCATAAATCGTGCAACAATCCGCATATAGCAAAACTTTCTTCTGAGTCCGACTGCTCTTCAAAGTATTTTTCTCTTAGCGTTTTATAAACGCTCACACTGTGTTGAACTAGCCCGCCCTCGCACGCACAATGATATTTTGTACTAGCTGGTGCTACAAAAAAATCTGTAGTTAAAAGCCAATTTAAAAGCTCTTCTGTCCCCTGTCTTTTAATAAAATTTTTGTATATTTCGACAAAATCTTCTTTAAAATTCATAATTTTCCTCCTTTATTTTATTATAGCGCAATAAAACAATTTAGTCTACATCAAACAACTTATTTTGCAATTTTTTTATTCGATTTTTCCTATTCATAGTCTCTTTTTTATCCAACACTAATATTCCATCCGGCGACAAACTCAAAACATCGCCAGGCCTTGCATTTTCAGGTAACTCCCGAATTTTTATCGCATACAATTTTTCAACATCATCCTGACAAATCGCATAAGCTCCATCTAAGCGGTCTATTGACAAAAATTTCAATTATTTTTCTCCTTTTCACAAAAAACTTTCAAATTTTCTCCATCCGTTGCAAAAATCACTGTGCCATCCAAATCTGTTCGATAAATTTTTATATTATTCTTTTTCAAACGCTCCAAAGTCTCCTTCTTTGGCAATTTATTTCTGTCCTCACCAACGGAAATCACCGCATACAAAGGCTGAATTTTATTCAAAAAAGCCTGAGACGTTGCTGTCTTGCTGCCATGATGTCCAACTTTTAAAACATCCGCTTTCACATCAAACCCAGCCGATATTATATCTCTTTCTGATTCTTTTCCAGCATCGCCAGTAAATAAAAAACTTTTATTTTTATATGTAACTTTCATCACAATAGAATTATTATTCATGTCGTCATATTGTGAAAGCGGTGCAAAAATGTCAATCTTCATCGGACCAATATCATAACTTTTGCCTGGCTCCGGTCGTTCGGCTTTCATGCCTTTATTGTCAAGCGAAATTAAAAGCCTTTCATAAGACCTAAATGTCGGAATCATATCATCTTTCAATTGCGGCATCATAAACGATTTTATATTAAATTCGTCCACAATATAACTCATTGCGCCCACGTGGTCACTGTGCTGATGTGTCAATATCAGCTGATCAATGGCTTTTATGTTCATTTTTCGCAAATACTCATTTACAAATTTATAAATGCTAGTTTCACCAGCGTCGATTAAAATATTTTTCCCTTCACAGGTAATAAAAATGCAATCTGCTTTTCCCACATCCAGAACGTGCACTGACATCGGATAATCATCGGCGCAACTTGAAAACTCTTTAACCGCGCAAACATTAAAAATATTCTTCCAAACTGGAACACCAACAGATTCAATAATCGAGATCGTTGCTGCTCCAATAAATATTATAAGAGAAATTAAAAGAATCAAAAAATTTTTTCTTTTTTGCATAATTTTAAACTTATTTTGCATAAAATTCTCCTTATAATTATTATTTATCCAAATTACTTTTTTCACCGAATTGATAATTTCTTATTAAAATTTGGCGTGGTTTTGAGCCTTCATGCGGACCCACTATTCCCATTCGTTCCATTTCGTCTATGAGTCTGCCTGCACGTGCATATCCTAAGCGCAACCGCCTTTGCAACAGTGAAGTCGAGGCTTGTCCAACTTCCATGATGCACCTTATTGCCTCTTCTAGCATTGGATCTTGCTCCTTATCATCAGATTTTTCATCTTTTGTTGGCTCGAGTACTGCATTTTTTTCAATTTCCTCAATGACTTTTTGATCATACTCATTTTCGCCGTTATTTTTGATAAAACTAAGTACATTTTCTATTTCTTTATCCGTCAAAAAGCATCCTTGAACTCGCATAGGTTTTGACGCTCCAATCGGAGAAAACAGCATATCGCCTCGACCAAGAAGTTTTTCCGCTCCACTTGAGTCAAGTATCGTCCTTGAGTCAATTTGTGATGAAACCGAAAGCGCAATTCGGCTTGGAATATTCGCTTTAATCGTACCGGTAATAACATCAACAGAAGGCCGTTGAGTTGCAATTACAAGGTGCATTCCAGCCGCTCGGGCCATTTGTGCCAACCTGCAAATCGCGTCTTCAACTTCGTTCGGCGCAGCCATCATTAAATCCGCCAACTCATCTATGATTATCACAATTTGTGGCATCATTTCCAGTTTTTCTTCATCATTTTCATCTAGTTTCCCTGATTTAATTTTGCTTTGAACCATTTTATTGTACGCCGTTAAATCACGCACATTATTTTCTGCAAAAATATTATACCTTTTTAACATCTCTGTTACCGCCCAATTTAGCGCTCCAGCGGCCTTTCTTGGATCTGTAACAACCGGCACCAAAAGATGCGGAATACCATTATAAATGCCCAGTTCGACCACTTTCGGGTCAACCATTAACAAGCGCACTTCTTCTGGGCTGGCTTTATAAAGAAGACTTATTATGAAAGAATTTATGCATACCGATTTTCCTGAACCTGTTGAACCCGCAATTAACAAATGAGGCATTTTGGCTAAATCTGCAACTGTAACATTTCCGGCAATGTCTTTGCCTAAGATTACGGTCAATTTGCTCTGAGAATTAACAAATTCATCTGAATTTATTAATTCTCGCATTTTTACAATATTTACTATTTTATTCGGAATTTCTATTCCAACTGCAGCTTTCCCAGGAATTGGCGCTTCAATTCTAACACCCAAAGCCGCCAAATTCAGCGCGATATCGTCTGCTAAATTTGTTATTTTGCTTATTTTTACCCCCGCAGCCGGTTGAAGTTCATATCGCGTAACCGCTGGGCCTCGGCTTATGTCGATAATCTTTGTTTGAACTGAAAAACTGTTCAGAGTGTCAACGAGCATTTGTCCATTCGTTTGCAGCTCATGACGAATATCCGCTTGATTTTGCTCTTTTGTTGGCTCCAAAAGCGTTGCTGGCGGATAATTATATGTACCTTCCTCCATTTTGTCAAGTGTTAATTTGACTTCGCTAGCCTCAAACTCCAACGACTCTTTTTTCTTCTTTTTATTTTTTTGAATAAACGCTTCCGCTGCCTGTTCCGCAGAATTTTCAAATAAATTTTCTTTTTTAGAGTTACTTGCTTTTTTTTCAGTATTTTCTTCAATATTGTTTAAAATTAAATTCGATTTAACCGGGTGTTCTGGGAGTTCCGTGTGATTTTTAGGGCAATTTTTGTCTAAGGCCTCATCAAATTCATCTTTGCAAAAACATTTTTTTATACTATTCAAAACAAAAATAAATATTTTTTTCATAAAACCATAAAGTGTAGTAAGGCTGGTTCCAGTAAGAAGCATTACTGACACAAAAAGTGACAAAATAATGATTATTTTTGCACCCACTCCTCCAAAAAGATACACAAAAGGAATGCCTAAAATTCCACTAAATAGCCCTGCGCCGGTATTTTGAGTTCCTTCTTTGTAAAGTTCAGCCAAATTTTGAAAATAATTAACCCTCTCAAAATCCGGATTGCTGCCAAAAATATACAAAGATGTACACGTTAAAAAAATTACAATTACAGACAACATTATCTTCACGCTAGTTTTCTCTTTTGGCTGCGCCATCGCCGTATTTATCGCTATGTAAAGTAACAATACCGGCCAAAAAAATGCTATTACTCCAAAAAGCCCCCATACAAAATTATGCAAAAAAAGCCATACATTCTCACCTTTTATAAAAACCAAACAAGCAAAAAGCACTGCCACTGCGAAAATTATTATTGCCAATACTTGATTATTTAATTTTGATTTTTCTGCCATACTTGGTTTATTTTTTGCATTTTCTTTAGAAATTACATTTTTTCTTGATTTTAAATTTTTTTTTCTCTCTATCAAAATATCTCCTCGCAATTTTTACGGCAAAAAGTAGGGACTTTTCGCCCCTACACCTGTTTTTCTGACAAACTCAATCATTATTTTTATTAGATTTTTTACTTTTACGATTTTTTTTGCACTTTTCACTATCTATCATATCATAAAGACACGTTAAAGCATCAGACAAATTTCCCATCTTATCAATAATACCTTCTTCAACCGCGTCTTTGCCCTCTAAAACCGTTCCAATATCCATATCAAGCTCGCATGTATTCATAACAAGTTTTTGAAAACGTTCCGCTGAAATTTCTGAATTATCTTCTACAAACCTCGTAATTCTTTTTTGCATCCTTTTAAGGTATTCAAATGCTTGAGACGTTCCCAAAACCGTTCCTGTCGTCCGCACAGGATGTACCATCATTGAAGCAGTTTTGGCTATAAAAGTCTTTTTCGCTGCCACCGCAAGCGGTACTCCAATAGAATGTCCCCCGCCTATAACCATAGAAACTGTCGGCTTTCTCATGCCAGAAACCAACTCTGCAAGTGACAATCCTGCCTCAATATCTCCACCCACAGTATTCAGCAAAATTAACAATCCATCTATTGATGGACTTTCTTCTATTGCGACAAGCTGCGGAATTACTTTTTCATACTTAGTTGTTTTAACAAAGTCTTCTGCATAATTGTGACCTTCAATTTCTCCCACAATCGTCAAACAATAGATTGTGTATTTTCCGTTCGTCACAACAACTGCACCTGTTTCATTAATCTGCTCTATCTGAATTTTACTGGCCGGATTGGCTTCACTTATGTTCTTATCAACGGTTTCATCAGAATTATTCGATGTTAAATCCTTATTTCTTTTCAAAATACCGCACCTCCGCAAATATTATTTGCAAAAGTGGCGATATAATACATTTTTTAATTATTTTTTGCTGCCAAAACTTCGATAGCTTTTTTCACAATATCTTCTGCTTGCATATTGTACTGTTCTTTTAAATATGGCATTTTTCCAACCTGACCAAATTTGTCCTGAACTCCAACGGCTCTAAGTGGTACTGGAAACTCTTCCATTAAAACTTCACATACAGCTGATTTTAACCCGCCAATCACACTATGATTTTCTACAGTTAAAACTGCTCCTGTCTTCCTGGCAGAGGCTACCACTGCCGCTTTATCAATTGGTTTTATCGTGTGAATATTTATAATCTCTGCGTCGATTCCCATGGACTTAAGTTTTTCATTTGCAATTAAAGTTTCATTAACCATTATTCCAGAACAGAAAATACTTAAATCTTTTCCTTCAGTAATTTTTGCTGCTTTAAACAGGTCAAAATCACAGTTTTCATCAAAAATATCTGGAGTATTTTTCCTAAAAGTTCTTATATACACCACACCATAATAATTTACAATTTGTGGCAATGCCTTTTTCAGTTGGATGTTATCTGTCGGTTCAAAAATTACTATTTCTGGGATACTTCTCAGTACGCCGATATCCTCCATACTCATATGAGTTCCGCCGTTAAATTCCGCACTAATTCCCGGGTCTGTTCCAATAATTTTTACATTTTGCTTAGCATATGCGCATGAAACTGCAATTTGGTCACAAATTCGTCTGGTCGCAAATGGCGTAAACGTCGAAATAAAAGGAATCATACCATAGCTACTCATTCCCGCTGCCACGCAGGCCATGTTTTGTTCTGCGATTCCAATATCTATCGACCTATCAGGAAATTTATTCTTCAGCCTCGACAAACCATTCGGCTTCGATAGATCCGAATCAATCACTACTATGTTTTCATTTTCTGACATTAATCTTTCTAACTCTGCTGCCAAAACTTGACGCATTTCCATTACTCTTCACCTCTCAATTCTCTCAAACCTTGCTCCATCATTTCTGGTGTAATTTGCATACTATGATTGCCTATTCCTGCATTTTCTGCAAAAGAAATTCCTTTGCCTTTTTTTGTATTTAGAATTATCATTGAAGGTTTATCAGAAAACTTCGCCAATTTTATTGCTGCATCAATCTCGTCACAATTGTGACCATTTTTCACATTTATAGCATTCCAACCAAAAGCTCGCCATTTTTCATCAAGCGGCGCAATATCACAAATTTCACTAATTGGCCCATCAAGCTGCAATTTGTTGTAATCTGTAAAAGCGATTACATTGCTCAGCTTGTGCTGTGCAGCAAACATTGCGGCTTCCCAAATCTGCCCTTCTTGAGTCTCTCCATCGCCAATTATTGTATAAATTGTTGCGCCATCATTTTTTATTTTCGAAGCCTTTGCAATTCCCATCGCACACGAAAAACCTTGCCCCAACGAGCCTGTTGTCATGTCAATTCCAGGAGTTTTGTTCATATCGCAGTGACTCGGCAAATTTGTTCCTGGCTGATTTAATGTTAAAAGCCAGTCTTTTGAAAAATATCCCTTACTACACAAAATAGAATAAACCGCTGGTCCACTGTGCCCTTTTGACACAACTAAACGATCTCTTCCTAGCATTTTAGGATTTTTGGGGTCAATTTTCATGTGTTTTTCATAAAGCACCACCAAAAGTTCCACAATAGACAATGACCCTCCGATATGCCCCACGCCCAATGTGCCTATTGTTTTTAAAATCAATCTCCGAATTTCATTGCATTTAATATTTAAATTCATTAAAATTTCCTCCAACAAAAAAACTGTTAAATTAATTCCAATTATACAACTAAAAAATGATTAAATCAACGTTCAAAAATTTTAAAAAAGTACGGCTAACATCTGTTTCACAACAAAAATATATCTATTTATAAATCATTTTATAAATTCAAAAAAATTGTTCTGAATAAATTTAAAATTTTTAACATACTCACATAAAAAAAGAGAAACAAATAATATGTTTCTCCTTTTTCTTATTTTTCATCTATCTCTTGTATACTGCCACTTGTACCCGTAAGCGGTTTTGCCCTGCTTTTTACAAATTTTATTTATCGTTGCATAATCAGCTTTAACATATTTGGTGTTTTCACGAATCCATGCAGCTCCATCCATGATTTTAGAAAATGTTTTAATAATCTTCATCGTATCTTTATCAAGCATATCAATTTCAATTGCATTTGGTCTATTTTTTTTATATTTTTCGACCATAAGCTGCCGATATTCCGGGTTTGTTTTCATTTTTTCTATATGCTTTTTTAATCCAACCCCTACGTTTGAAGCCTTCTTTTTCTTTTCATCTTTAACAACTTTTTCCTTAACAATGCTATTAACTCCCATAACCTAATACAAACCTCCATACAAAAATATAAAACAATATTTGGTGGAGATGAGGGGAATTGAACCCCTGTCCGAAAACCGCTTATCAAAACTTTCTACGAGTGTAGTTATTGAATTAAAATTCCCTCAGAAAAACGCCCAATAACAGGCTTTAAACCTTGGTAGACTCTAAGTCATGACTAAATTTGAGCCAAAATTCAGTTCACGTTCACTGCTATTCGACGCCTTATAAAGAGCCGCAGTATTCTCTAAAAAGACGGCAACTGACTAAGCAGCTGCTAATTCAACGTTATTATTGTCGTTTAATTTTTTAAAATTGCGAAGTTTAAAGCGTATTCGCACCGCTACTCGCTTGCTAAGACTCACAATCCCCGTCGAAACCGTTACATCCCCAGGTAAATTTTAATGATTATATTCTTTAACTGTGCGTTCAATTTTTCTTTGTGCATCTCTTTGAGCCATAACACTACGTTTATCGTATAACTTTTTACCTTTGCAAAGTCCTACACAAACTTTTACAAGTGAACCTTTTAAATAAACTGACAAAGGAATCAACGCATAGCCATCTTGTTTAACAAGCCCCAAAAGTCGCATAATTTCACGTTTGTGCATTAATAACTTTTTAATGCGCATAGGGTCTTTATTAAAAACATTTCCCTGCTCGTAAGGTGAAATATGCATACCATTAATCAAAAGCTGTCCGTCTACAATCGAACACCAGGATTCCTTCAAAGATGCCTTCCCTTGACGTATTGATTTAACTTCTGTTCCAAAGAGCTCTATTCCTGCCTCAAACTTTTCTTCCACAAAATAATCATGAAATGCTTTTTTATTTTGCGCAATTGTTTTAAAAGTCTCCTTTTTCATATTCACCCTCTTTTCAAGCACAGAAAGCTTGCGTCTGCCACAACTTTCTAATTCAAATTATACCACAGGCAGCCTCCCATGTCAATAAGGAATGAAGTCAAAAAAATTAGGAACTGTCACAAAATAAAACAAAAACCAATCATATTTCACTTCTGCCAATCAACGCTCGTGAAAGTGTAACTTCATCTGCATATTCAAGATCTCCTCCAACCGGAATCCCGTAAGCTAATCTAGTCACTTTTACACTCAGAGGCTTTAATAATTTTGAAATATACATAGCGGTTGCTTCGCCTTCAACTGTAGGGTTTGTCGCCATGATTACCTCTTTTATTGGTTCATTTGAAATTCGCGACAAAAGTTCTTTAATATACAGCTGTTCAGGCCCGATGCCATTTAATGGGGAAATTGCACCGTGCAAAACATGATACGATGCAAAAAATTCGCCGGTTTTTTCAAGAGCAACAACATCCCGTGGATCTTCAACAACACAAATTATACTTTTGTCCCGAGAGTTATTACGGCATACATGGCACAAATCTTGATCTGTTAAGTTTTTACATATTTTACAATATTTAATTTTTTTATGCGCATCAACTATCGCTTCAGAAAATTCTTTGGCATCTTCATCAGACATTTGTAATACAAAATACGCTAATCTTTGAGCAGTTTTTTTGCCAATTCCAGGTAAACGTTCAAATTGCTCAATTAACCTTGCAAGCGGCAATACATTATATTCCATCATAAGCTAAAATATTCCAGGCATACTAAGTCCAGCCGACAATTTATCCATTTTTTCATTTTTTTCATTCACAGCGTTACGAATGGCTTCATTAACCGCAACAATAAGCAAATCAGACAGCATTTCAACGTCATCTTCATTTACAATTTCCGGAGCAAGCTCAATATTTTTCACTTCGAGCTTACCATTAATAGTCACTTTAACCGCTCCGCCAGATGCCGTTGCTGTATATTCTTTTTCTCCAAGTTCCTCAGTCAATAAATCCATTTCCTTTTGCATTTTTTGTGCCTTCACTGCTAGCTGTTGCAAATTTGCAGTGCCTCCATTATTATAACCTTTTGGTAATCTTGCCTTCATAAATAGTCCTCCTAAAACTTATTTTTCTGTAACATTTATCCCCATTTTTTTTGCCGTATCTGCTAGTTCATTTAAAGGGTCCTCAGGTTCATCCTCGGCTTTTGTTCCGGTGTAAGGGCCTAATTTATATGCCTTTCCTGTAACATTTTTAACCGCCATTCTCATTTTATCTCTTTGATTTGATTTTCTTAAGAGTTCAAACGCCATTTCATTTTGAGAGTCAATTAAGACAAAATCCCCACTAATGTATGCAGTTGACCCCTTAAAGGCAGTCGCTATCGTATGTGAATAATCTTTTAAAACTTCCAAAACTTCATTCCAATTCGTCATTTTTTGAGCATTTTTCTGTAATTCCATCACATCAATGTCTGCTGAAGATGGTTTTCTTTTTAAAATTTCATCTGTTTTTTCAGCTAACATTTCTTTTGAAGTCGATTTTTCAGATAAACTCTCTTTTTCTTTAACGTTTAACTGATTTTCCTTAAACTCTGTTTTCAACTCAGCTTTCAATAAATTGATTTCACGCTCCAATTTATCAATTCGGTTAGCAATAGCTTCGTTGCTATAGTTTAATTTGGGCGAACAAAGTTTCACCAGACACATTTCAAGCTCTGTTTTCGCATCGCAGCCCTTGCTCATTTTTTCAAATGATTGCTGCAGTGTGTCCATTATAAAAATTATTGTTTCAAGAGTTACCTTTTCTGCTAAGTCTTTTAATTTTTTATAATCTTCATCTGAAATAATTAGCAAATTCTGTGCGCTTTTTAAAGTTTTGATTAACATTATATTTCTAAAGTTACTTATTAGTTCAAAAGTCAATCTCGACATATCTTTAGAATGTTTATCAAAATTGTCAACTGCAGCCAACGCAATCTCTGGCGATTCTTTTAAAATTGCCTCAATTATTTCATAAACCTGTTCCTGTGATGCTATTCCTACTGTTTTTGAGACAATCTCAACTGTTATTTTTTTGCTCACTCCAATACATTTATCCAAAATTGCCAGTGCGTCTCTCATCGCTCCATCAGAAATTTTAGCTATTAAAAGTGCCGCATTTTTTTCTATATCAGCATTTTCTTGCTCAGCAACATACTCGAGTCGCTTTGCTATGTCATTTGCAGAAATTTTATGAAATTCAAACCGCTGACATCTTGACAAAATTGTCGCAGGAATTTTGTGTACTTCGGTAGTTGCTAAAATAAATATAACGTGAGCTGGTGGTTCTTCCAAAGTTTTCAGCAGAGCGTTGAAAGCTCCAGGAGATAGCATATGCACTTCATCTATTATGTAAACGCGGTATTTGGCTTTTGCTGGTGTAAATATCGCTGATTCACAAATATCTCTTATATCGTTAACGCCGTTATTGCTCGCCGCATCCAACTCGACAATGTCCATAACTTCACCAGCGTCAATTTCTCGGCACAAATCGCACTCACCGCACGGATTGCCTTCATCAAGGTTCATGCAGTTAACTGCTTTTGCGAAAATTTTTGCACAAGTAGTTTTTCCAGTGCCCCTTGAGCCGATAAAAAGGTACGCATGTCCTATTCTGCCCGATAAAAGTTCATTTTGAAGCGTTACTGTAACATGTGGCTGACCAATAACGTCTTTAAAAACTTTAGGCCTATATTTTCTGTAAAGAGCTTGATACATAAGCAATTTAACCTTTCACAAATTAAGATAAATTAAAAAGCAAAGTAGACCGTCTAAAAAAGACCCACAATATACTTGAATATGCAAGCGAACAAACTAACTGCATCGCCCCCAGCATTCCGCTTAATGCTGCTCGGTTCCCCGCCTGACATGATTCACGGCGCCAGACCGCACAGCGCCTATCCGCTTACATATTCAAATATATAGTGTCAACTTTGCTCTGTATATTTTATTTACTTTGGCTTTACGTTTTCATTATACTACAACTTTTTGTGAAAATCAATACTCACAAAAAAAAGTTAAACAAAAAATTGCCAGAAAAATCTACAAAATCATTCAGTTGAAATTATTGAATTATATGCTAAAAAACAGTATAATTATAAATAAATTGTCAAATTTAAGTAAATTTAATATTGGAGTGAAGTAAAATTGATTAAATATGTAATAAAAAAAATTTTTACTATATGTTTAACAGTCATCGCGCTTTCCTGTCCACACTTTTATGCAAATGCTTACATCGACTCATCTAAATCAAGCCCTAAAAAAAACGCAAATACTATACATGTAAGTCCTTCGGTTAATCTACATACAAACAAAGCTTTTTGCAAAAAAGGTATCGATGTTTCTCATCACAACGGCGACATAAATTGGCAAGCCGTAAAGGATTCTGGTATTGAATTTGCAATTATCCGAACAGGTTACGGTTGGGAAAAATGGGACAAGCAGACAGATAGAAAATTAAAAGCAAACATTGACGGTGCAAAATCCGTTGGTATGCCTATTGGTGCTTACCACTACAGCTATGCAACAACACTTCAAGAAGCCATAAAAGAAGCTGAGTTTTTTATCAATAGATTGAAATGGACTCAATGGGAATATCCTGTTTTTTTCGATTTTGAAGATAAATGTCAGGCAAAGCTAAACAATCTTCAAAAAACTGACGTTATCTTAACATTTTTACAAAAACTTCAAGAAGCTGGTTATTATACTGGATATTATACATTTTTAAATTGGCAAAAAAATTGCCTGGATATGAACCGACTTGGTGGATATCAATTATGGATTGCACATTGGAATAAAAACTGTGGTTGCAATTGGCCTTATGGAATTTGGCAATATACAAGTGAAGGCAGTGTTCCCGGAATAAACGGTCGCGTGGATATGAATTACTGCTATGTGGATTATCCATCAATAATAAAGAATATGCATCTAAACGGATTTTAATTTATAAAAAGGAACAGTCTTTGCTCGCTGTTCCCTTTGTTTTTTAATATGTATATTCGCACACTTCTTTAATTTTCTCTCTTAGTTTCAAAAAGTCATTAAAAGCTTCTGGTTTATTGGCTGGATTTCTGAGTAACGCTGCTGGATGTAATGTTGCCATCATTATAACTCCGTTTTTTTCAAAAAATATTCCATGTTCTTTTGTTATTTTCATATCTGGTTTAATGATTTTCATCGCGGCTATTCTTCCCAAACACACAATTATTTTAGGCCTTATCAGTGCAACTTGATTCCTGAGCCAGTCTATACATGAATCTTGTTCTTCTTGAAACGGATCTCTATTTTGTGGTGGCCTACACTTTACTATATTGGCAATATAAATATTTTTATTTCTGTCAAGGTCTACTGCTTTTAACATTTTGTCAAGTAATTGCCCGCCCCTGCCCACAAAAGGTTCTCCCTGCAAATCTTCATTTTCTCCTGGGCCTTCTCCTATAAACAGCACTTCCGCATTTTTATTTCCAACTCCAAAAACTACGTTGTGTCTGGTCTTACAAAGGTCACATTTTTCGCAAGTTTTACAGACTTTTTCAAGTTCTTCAAAGGATTTATACATAAACATACCTCTTTTTTACAAACTAACTTAAATATTTCATTTTTATTATATCATAATATAAATAAAAGGTAAATTTGTAGGTTACATCATATTGAAAATTTTTAGAAAATCAATACAATTAAAATATGTTTTTATCCTTATAAAAAGTATGGAGGTGATTTATTTTGAAAATTTTAGTGGAAACTTCGGCCAGACATATTCATTTATCACGGCACGACTTTGAAATATTATTTGGAAAAAACGCAAAGCTCACTATTAGAAAAAGCTTATCTCAACCAGGTCAATTTGCCTGCAATGAACGAGTTAGTATTATCAGTCCTAAAAACAAAATTCAAAGTGTTCCCATATTAGGGCCATTAAGAAATCAAACCCAGGTTGAAATATCTCTTACAGACGCCAGAAAATTAGGCTTAAACGCACCAATTAGAGACTCTGGCAACCTTACCGGTACTTCTGGATGTACTTTAGTTGGCCCAATGGGAGAACTAAACATCTATGAGGGAGTAATAGCTGCAAAAAGGCACATTCATATTGACCCAAAATTTGCTGAAAATTTTAATTTAAAAGATGAACAATATGTTAAAGTTAAAATTTATTCTGAGCACCGTTCTTTAATTTTTGACGATGTTGTTGTTCGTGTAAATGAAAATTTTTCTCCTGCTATGCACATCGACACGGACGAGGCAAATGCGGCTGGCATTAACTCAAATGTTTACGGAGAAATAATATTATAAAAAGTAAAAATATAAAAATAAAATAGCGTATCTCTTTGAGGTACACTATTTTTTATATTCTTATATATTTTTTAAATCCATCTAAATACATAAAAACAACCTAGTCCTTCATCATATACAAGTCTAACAATGACTTTGAGCATAAGAAAAGTACTCTTTCATTTCTACTCATTTGCTTTACGGAATCTTGTTTTGACCATTTTTCTACGTTATTGGCCACTTTTATTATTATTTTTTTCATGATTTCTGCCGCTTCACTAGATAATTTCGATGTATACACCGGGAATCTGCCTACTTCTTGCGGCTCCGGATATAAATCTATTCCCATTCCTGCCAAAAACCATTTTGCTTTAAATTCTCCAATCGCACACATTATTCCAGTAAAATCTGCTATTAGCTCATCATGCAAATTATTTTGCGATGAACCTAAAAATCTTTTTGTAAAATAATGTGTACATTCATGTTCTCGTCTTATTATTATCGAATAATCTCTCCACTGCTCATCCTCTAAGCCTAATTTTTGCGCCGGTATATTGCTGTATGGTTTATTCGAAAGCACTATAAATTTATTCGATACTCCATATGCAAAACTTGCTCCCGTTTTCTCTATATTCGGTACCGGTCTACCTTTATATATTAACTTTGTCACTATTTCATAAAAATCCTCTTCGTCTTTTGCATAAATCACCGGAATATTTCCTGCTATTGAATTATATATCTCTATGCTTACTTTTTTCGGCTCTTTCAGTTCTATAGCCTGCTCACCATGAGGAATTCTTTCATTCATAACTTCATTTATATTTTCACTATTAATTTCATCTACTATACTTTGCCAAATTTCTACAAATGGCTCGTCCTCTATTTCTTTTGGCTTATAATCCGCTACATTAAATTTATTATCACAATAATCTAAAATTTCTTCACATACTTTCTCATTTGCTCCTAATTTTTTTAAAATAGCCTTATAATCTTCCACTTTAGCCATTACATAATTCACCTTCCTATTTTTTCTTTAAATAATCCAGTTTCCCAGATTTGTTCATCTTATCAATTGCTCCTAACATCTGCTCAAAATTTGCATTTACTCCTACAATATTGCCATTCCCTTGGACCTCTTTATTATAAGTTGTATTTTTCCCTCCGTTAATTTTATCCAAATTCTTATCTTTTAAAAAATCTTTTCCTTTATCGTCTTTCTTCACAAGCAACACCCCATAAACTGTTTCTAATTTTTACCATATATACCTCTTTTATGAATCTCATTAACCATCATCTGAGCAACTTTTTGTGCCTCTTCTTTGTTGCTAGCTGTAAACACCACATTGTTATCTCCTTTTAATCTGTGCGTGAAAGTATCATCTTCTCCTCCCGCTACTGCTTCTAACAAATAATCTGACAGTTCCGCTTCATCTATTATTTCTTCTACATCTAAGTCATATCCATTTTCTCTCGCCAAATCCACTACTTCGTCAAGATTAGCCGCATTAACGAATATATTTCTAAATCCTTCATCGTCTTCTAATCTCTCCTTAAATTCTATGATATTTCTTTTCAAACAAATTCCTCCCTTTAGTTTTTGCTACAAAGTAACTTGCATATTTCCATTTCCACTTATATTATTGTTGTGATTTGTTGTGTTATGTGTGTCTTTTTTGCCTCCAGCCACCAAAGCTAGCTGTTCTTCACCTAACTCCGTTGTTAAAACATCTTCAATTGTTAACTCATAACCTAATTGCCTCGCAAACTTTACTACATCTTCTGCAGAAGTTATATTTTCTAGATCTTCATTGAACTCACCATTTTCAAATTTTTTTTTGAACTCTTCTTTGCTTTTCATTGTTCTTCCCTCCTCAATTAATATGGTACTACTGCCAGTATCTCCCCAGTATTTCTATCTCGCACTACAACACTGTAACTCGCATATGTTACAAATTCTTCTGTTCTTCCACCCGAAACATTATTTAATTCTTCTTCATCCAATTCCCCATTTCCTTTTATTTCTGTATCATAACCATATTTCGTTGCTACACGCACAGCATCTTTTGGATTCTTTGCTCTTAACAATATTTTTTTTAAATTTTCAGCCATTAAAAAACTCCCTTATAAAAAAGTTGCGGTGGTTTCTTTAGACAAATTAATTCTTTTGTACACACAGAAACCACCATTTAAACTCAAATTCTTCGGTTTAATAATCCCATCACTAACTGAAACTTTTGGTCCGCAGTTAATTGTGCACTAGAATTTTGGGATACGTCTCCTCCAGATGCTATTACATTACCATAATTAACTTGAATATTTTGCTCACCTTTAATTTTCTGAGTTAAGGTTCCAGTATAGCTGCTTTTATCAACATCTCCAAAACCACCCGAAACAGCATCTAAGTAATATTCTACCAGTTCATTTTCTGAAAAATCATATCCAAACTTCCTAGCTTCTTTGCACATTTCTTCTACAGACTTAATATTTTCCAAAGAAATTTTCAGCTGTTCATTAGTGTCAATGTCATTTAAAAAGTCTTTTATCGTTTTCATTTTCAGCCCTCCTCTTACAAATATATTTACAAGAATATCGAAATTTTATATTAAAAAATGAACTGAATTTAACAAAAAACGTTAAACTAAAATTGAGTTAAATACAATGAAAGAAAATTTGTATCTTCATAAATGAAAACAAAGAAAACTAATTTTTTCTAAAAAGTAATGACATTCTTTGCAAATAAAATGGTTTGTTGATTTACTAATCAATTTTATGATTTCTAAAATTGATGAATTTATATATGACAAATATAATTGTATCTCCACTTCAATACTTATTGTACACCATTTGAAACTAGATGGACACAATGCCATTAAATTTGCTCTTAAGGTTTTTCTCTTCATCGCTTTTACTAGTGTTAAGATCCATACATTTGTTTAACATTTATACACAACTTAGTCATTTTATTATAAAATGAGTCTCATATATTTGAGGTTTTTCATTAAATTAAAACGAGATTACTTAGGCTCTTATTGCCTACTTCTAGATAAAAAATATCATCCATAAATTGCCCATTCTGTTTATAGAAACACCAGAATTAATAAAATTTCCCAAATACACTATCGGCATATTTAATAATATCTTTCAGCGACTTTTTAATACTATTAAAATTTATATTCGACTAGCAACAATCAAATAATATTTTTGCTATTTACAACGCATTAAATAAAAACTTCACTTTATCATTGGATTTCTTATAAAAAGTTATTTATTCTTATTTATATTTATTCCACCTGTATTTTGGGCTGTATTTCCTCGCCCATTAACATTTTGTGTAATCTTTGCATCCACCTTAGAAAAATCAAAGTCCAAAAGGTTAAACTTCGCATCAATATCTCCAGTGCTTATATCTCCTACATAACCACCAAGGGTTCCAGCTCCACCAGACACTTGCTTTAAGTCGTTTTCATCAAAACTATAACCGTTATCCGCTGCAATTGAAACAACTTCCCCTGCATTTTTAGCTTTACTTACCTTCTTGGCTAAATTTTTATCACTCGATACTTCCTTTGCAAATGCTTTTAAATCTTTCATTTTTATGCACTCCTTTTAATTTTTTACCTACTTCCTTATTTCAACAAACAATATTTATTAATCACCTCCTTGACTTAATCTAAAATTTTAAAAATGTTCATTAAAAGTTTCCATTGCTTTTGTGAAATTTAAAATTCCTTCACTTTCTTGAGCCCCACCCGAAACGCTAGTTAATTCTGTATCAGGTAAACCTTCCGACTGAGCTTTGTCCATTACTTGTGCTATTCCTAGCAAGCTTTCTACAAATTCTTTCATTGGCATTCCATCAAGGTAAGGCTTTGCTACAAGATACGCCCCTTCGGGTGTTGTTTGTCGTAAAAAATCTTCTCTCACAGTTGCATTTTCTGTTAGTACCTTTAAAAAGTTTTCCATGTTTTACGCCTCTTTTTTATAAATTTCACATTTGTTTAAAAATAGCTATCTTTATATTGCGACAATAGAAACAGTACTTTCGAAAATTCATTAGTGCCACCAGATATTTTTGACATGTCTCCATTTAAAAGTTCTTTTCTATATTCTATTTTATTATGAATGTATGTAAGTCCATCTTTAAATTCATCAAAACTTACACCTTCTATATACGGTTTTGCCATTGTATATCCGTCGTAGGCTGTTTTCGCTGATGCAAACTCTTCTCTAAAAGCCTCATCTTTTATTAGCTTTTTAAAAAAATCTTTCAACTTTTCATTCATCATTTTCACCTCTATACAATCTGACGTTTAGCAAGCTCTGCAAAGTATCCATCTTTTTCCATCAATTCATCATATGTTCCTTCTTCAACAACTTGTCCTTTATGCAAATATACAATTCTGTCGCACTGTTTTATAGTTGACAATCTATGTGCAATTACTATTCTGGTTATGTCCATTTTCGACAGTGTTTCTACAACTGTTGCCTGTGTAATATTATCAAGTGCGCTAGTTGCTTCGTCAAACATCAATAAGTTTGGAGATGAAATAAGTGCCCTTGCTATCATTATTCTTTGTTTTTGTCCGCCAGACAAGCCACCGCCTTCTTCTGCTACCATCGTATGCATTCCCATCGGCATTGCTTTTATGTCTTCGGCACAACCTGCTTTTTCTGCCGCTGCCCATGCATCGTCCAAAGTCGCTGTCGGATTTGTTATCGTTATATTTGAAAAAATGCTATCTGAGAACATCGAACCATTTTGCAAAACTATTCCAATATTTCTCCTTACGCTGTGTAAATCTAAATTTTTAAGGTTTTGGTCATCGTAAAATATTGCTCCGGATTCTGGCTCTTCAAAACCTAAAAGTAATCTGAACAATGTTGATTTTCCACAACCTGTTGAACCAACTATTCCTAAATACTCTCCTGGCTTTATTGACAAATTAAGCCCGTTTATAATGAGAGGACCATCTGGAGTATATCTGAATTTCAAATTGTTTATGTCAATTTTTCCACTTACATTGTCTATTCTTTCTTTACTTTCATTTGACTCTGGTGTTTCTTTTAAAATTGGTTCCAATAACTCAATTGATGGCTTTAGATTTGCTATGAGCAAAACTATACTTGAAATCTGCATTATAGCTGATGAAAATGCACCAAATGCTGTATTAAACGCGATGTAATCCGCTGGGGCCAAATTATTTTGATATACAATAAAGTAAATTAACATTGTGCCACCAAAACTTATTACAGAACTTATCGCTCCGGAAATTTTTATAAACAAATTTGGGTTAAACTTTATCTGAGCCAATTTAGAATAAATATCTGCCCATTTCGAAAAAGCTCTTACTTCTGCACCGGCAAGTTTTATTTTTGAAACTCCTGTGAAAAGTTGGTAAACCAATCCTGAAAGCTTTGGTGAATACTCACAAGCTTTTTTGTTTAGCCTTGTATTTAGCCAACCATTGATTAATGAATTTGCCAACATCAATGCGATAATTAGGATTGTTGGCATAAGCAAAGTCGGTGATAATGACGCAATTTGTCCTAAGTATACAAAGGAAAATACTGCTGATAAAACTGTCGGAATTAAGCTACTGCTCAAGGTTTGACATATTGAACTTAATGTAAACGTCCTCACTGCCAAATCGCCTGAACTGAATTTTTTGAAAAATTTAATTGGTAAATTTAAAAGTCGTATCCACAATGCGCCTTGTGTTCCAAATTGAATTTTATCTCCTATTCTTAAAATCCATAATGTTTGGAATAAATTGAACGCTGTCGTCGCTACCATTACACCTATCATAAGTGCCATTAACGGATAAATGTCCTGTATGGTTCCTGACGGTATAATTGTGTTAAAAATTAATTGATTTATGAGAGGCGATACCAAACCTAAAAGTGCTGCTGCTAAGGCTAAAACCATCAAAAAGGCTATATCAAATTTCGTAAAGGTTTTTAATATATATTTTATAAAATCCTTTATGCTCATCGATGTCGTTGGAAATGGTTTATAAAAACAATAGCCTTCTCCAGATATCTTTAACGCGGTTCTTCTATTTATTCTCACTACTTCTCCTGTTTTCGGATCTACATAACTGTAACCTCCAAATTTTAGTGGAACTAAACAAATGATGTCTCCGTCCGGATTATACGCTATAACAGGGCCTTCTCCCCTTATCCACCATTTACGGCTAAGTGCAACTTTTCTTCTGGTTAACCCTGTTCTTCCTAAAACTGTATCTAGCAAACCATCGTCTTCAATTGCATTTTTAGGAATTTCTATATGCGCAATATCGTAGTAATCTGTAACTTGATTTATTGCATTAATCAGCTGGTCTGACTGCCTGTCTGACATAGCTTTTTTTCTGTTATTTTTTCCTCCAGACCCCAATGCGGTTTCTTCTATAAGTTCACAAGAAAGTCTAAAAACTTCTTTTTCTTTCTGCTTTTGTTTTTTAACTTTTTCAGAAAAGTTCATTTAATTTAGCCTCCTTTCTATTCTGTTCTTACTAATTCTGCATACTTGCCGTTCAGCTTAATGAGCTCTTCATGTGTACCACGTTCTACAACATGACCGTACTCAAGCATAATAATTTCATCGGCATCCCTAATTGTAGAAAGTCTGTGTGCAACCACAAAGCAAGTAATTCCACGGCGTTTCACTGCATCCATAACTTTCTTTTCCGTCATCGGGTCAAGTGCAGACGTAGCCTCGTCCAAAATCATAATCGTAGGGTCAATTACAAACGAACGTGCTATTTCAAATCTTTGTCTTTGGCCACCAGAAAAATCTTTGCCATTTTCAACGAGTTCATGATCATATCCATTCGGTCTAGCCAAAATATCATCGTGAATCTGTGCATCTTGCGCTGCCTTAATCAAAGTTGCATCATCAATGCTATCGTCCCACATTGTGATATTATTTCTGATGGTATCCTGGAACATCGTAACTTCCTGATCAACCATTGCAAGAGAGCCTCTGAAAACGTTCCTGTCTATATCTTTTCTTTCCTTTCCGTCAAACAAAATCTTACCTGCACGCGGTTCATAAAGTCCTGCAATAACTTTTGCTATAGTTGACTTACCGCTACCGCTTCCTCCAACTAAAGCGACCATTTGACCTTTTTTTACATGCAGATTAAAATCCTCAATAAGCGGCTTTGCTAAAGGGCTGTATGCAAAAGTTAAATTTTGAATATCGACGCAACCATCAAGTTTTTTATACTCTTTCTCACCTGCAGAATCGTCAGCTAAATCTATGTATACATCTGGTTCATAATTCATAACATCTTCAACACGTTCCATATCTCCGCTTACCGCTTGAATTGTTTGACCAATTCCTACAAGAGAATTTACTGGTCCTAAAAACGAACCCATAAAGCCTTGGAATGCCATCAACGAACCAATTGTAAACTTACCAGTCAAAATGTTATATACTCCTAGTAACAAAACAGCTGTATTTGCAAAACTTTGTAATAATGTTGGGATAGCTCCAACACAGGTGTTTCTTTCAGTCAATCTTTGTACTGCATTGCTGTATTTAGTTTGGTAACCTATCCATTTTTGAAAGAAACTAGCCTCACAGCCACTGGATTTAATTGTCTCTATCATGCTTACTCCGGCTACTGTAGCTCCCTGTAATTTACCTGCATCTCTTGACATTGCCTTATTATCATTTTCATTTTTTTCTGAGACAAATTTTATGATAAAAATATTTAACAGTGCTACTGCTAAGCAAATAAGTGTCATCGTTACATCATAATAAAGGAGTATAGCAAAATAAACTATAATCATAATTACATTTAGTATAACTGGTGCCACCTGATTACAAATCGTATCTGCGATAGTATCATTGCTGTTTTGGCGAGAACTTATGTCACCGGCAAATCTCTGAGAGAAAAACTCAACTGGCATTCTTAAAACATGCCACATGAATTGTCGGCCAGAGGTAATACTCATTTTTCCTCTTATTTTTAAAAGATATATTGATTGTAATGTCTGCAATACAAATGAAATTACAAGAGTAATTCCCATCGCTTGTAGCAACGGCATCATTATACTTTTATCCGTAGACACCAATACTTTATCTGTGAATATTTGCGAAAATAATGACGTTACAGACCCTATTGCTGTTAAAAGTAAACTAGTTATTAATATAAAAATTAACGGCAATACTGCACCTTGCAAACGTTTTAATAAAAAGCCTACTATACTCTTTTTCTGTCCATCAGCTACAAATTCGTCAGACTTCTCAAACGTTAAAACTATACCAGTAAATGACTTTTCAAATTCATCCATTGGCACTCGTCTACGTCCCGACGCTGGATCAGCTAAAATAGCTTCATTTTTAGAAAATCCGCATAAAACTACAAAGTGATTAAAGTTCCAATGAATAATAGCTGGAAATTCAACATTCTTCTTTAATGCGTCAATATCACTATAAGAAAAGCCTTTAGCTGTTAAACCATTATGTCTAGCTGCCGCCAAAACATTTTTAGCATTACATCCATCTCTTGAAACACTGCATTCCATACGCAGCTTTTCAAGTGGAACAAATTTTTTGTAGTATGCCAAAATCATTGCTAAAGAAGCAGCACCACATTCTAAGGCTTCCATTTGAAGTACAACTGGTACCTTTTTTACTTTATTAGACATATCCTCCATCCTTTCTTTTTTTATTGAGTTTTACGAATTATTTTACAAACAAATTTATAGGGTGCACTGCTTCAGAAACAACTTTTATTTTGCATATTGTACCTATATCAACTGAAACACTTTGGCCACCTTTAGAGTTGGACCATTCAAAACCGCTTTTTGTAGAAGAATCAACATTAGGTCTTATTCTAACTTCAACACAATCTCCAGAAACACCTAAGGAACTTATGTATTTGGTTGTACCCATAGTTCTTTTTATGCTTTCCTCCGTTACAAGATTAGTTCCGATACTCGTTATTTTCCCCAACATATATCCATATTCTTCTCTAGGGTAATTAGATGGAGAAATTTGCACGTCCCCACCAATTTTAAAACTTTGCGCAACTGAATAAGGTACATAGGCAATTAACTCTTTTGATCCTGACATGCTTTCTTCAGAATAATTAACGGTAACTTGCTGCCCTTCAGCAATTGCATCTCCAACTGCGGGGACACTATTTACAGTTCCATTTTTGCTAGAGCTTACAAAAGAATTAATAATATATTGGTATTTTAATGCATCCAACGTTGCACCAAGCGAACTATTCGCATCTCCAGCTGCATCATATTGAGCTTTAACTGTCTTTATTTGAGCCAAAATTTCTTCATCTGGAATAACAACCATAACGTCACCTTTATCAACCTGCTCATTTTCAGACACTAAAACATCACTAACGATACCAGAGCTAACAGCATTTGCAACTGATACGCCATCTGATGCAAAAATAATTCCGTTAATATCTGTACCACTAGATATATTTCCAGTAAAAGCCCATATCCCAACACCAATAGCAAAACTTATAATCGCAACTAAAATTACCCAAGAAAAAGGTCTTGTAACTCTAATATGTTGATCAAGCTGTTCTGGGTTAGAGACTGTTTCTAAAGCTGTCTTTCTAAATAATTTATTCTCTGCCATTTTTTAATCCTCCTTTTTAAGCAAGTCTATACATCTGACCATTTTTTACAGTCCAAAAGTTTGGTTCCTCATCAAGCTGTCCTTTTGCGTTAAACTTAACATCTGTTACTCCAGGATATCCTTCTGAAGACTTCATATTTTTCATAAACTCTTGTGCATCCGCAGATTTTCTAACGTTTTGGGCAATCATATGTACAAAATCGTAAGCTTGTGCCGTAACACTGGTTATGTCAAAGCCACGTTCATCCATAACTTGTTTCTCATACTTATCATAAAATGCTTGTAATTTTTCATCAGAAGCCACTCCATAAGAACCTGCAACAATCATGCCTTCTAAAGAATCTTTATATTTATTCATCATTTCAAGGTCATTAAACTTCGCATCTCCCAAAATTACCATATCTTTATTTTGACTTTTAATTGCGTTAATTAACTCACAGGCCCATTCAACATCATCAAAAGAAACTAAAACTGCTTGAACTCCTAAAGTATTCCATCTGTCCCAAACACCACTAAATTCACTTATTCTGTAAGGTCCAGAAGTAGAATCTGCTAAATATATTGATTTATTTGTCATCGCCATGTCATTAAAGCCTCTAGCCAACATATTTTCATACTGAGTTGAAGAGTGAGAAGCTGCAACCCACTTAATACCATTCGTTTCACAGAAATTAGCCAATGCCTTGCCAGCAGTCTCTGCCGAAACAACCCCCGCTAAAACATATTCATATCCCTTATTCATTGTACTATCAAAAACTTCATTAACAATAATCAAAGGTTTTTTAGCGTTATCAAATATGTCTGCAACACTCTCAACAGTTTCATCATTTTGTAAAGTAAATGCTAAAGTGTATTTGTCGCTATTTGCTACATCTTTTGCCATTGCAACACCACTATCTCTGCTTTTCCCATCATCAAGTTTTTCATAAGAAAAATTAATACCATTTTCTTTTAGTTCACTAATTGCTAAATCCATTCCAATAAAAAAGTCTTCTCTTGTTTCAAATTGTTCTGCTGAGCCCAAAACTGCTGCTTTAACTTCAGCAGACTCTCCATATGTTGATGTAGCACTTTGATTAGATGAACTACACCCAGAAAAAATTGCCATTGAAAAAACTAAGCCTAACATTAAACCAAATAACTTTTTCATTTCTGTCTCCATTTCTCTACCGGAAAAAATATTTTTTTTAAGAATGCCATCACCGGCAGCTGACGGCCTCTTTTAAATGGAAGCAAAGATGCGTGTAGAAATTGAACATATTAAAAATGTATTTTGATCCAAATATGTTACTGTTGCATATTTGCATTATAACGCGTGTCGTCATATTTGTCAATAGTTTTTTTTAAGTTTATTTTTTATTGTATCAAATATACAAGTATATTCAAATTTGGCTATTTTATCACACTCATATAGCATTTATTTTTGTCAAAAAGGAAAAATCAAGTGTCTTAATAATAAAATTTTTAATTCTTGTTTTTACACTCCTATAAAGGTAAAAATATATAATTAACAAGTATATGTACAGTATTAAAATAAAAAACATACCGACAAACACAAAAAAACTCTTTATAACTGCTAAAATAACAACTTGTAAAAAAACTATAAAAAAAAAGTGACTTTTCTTATTTTTTGTGTTATAATTTTTTCAACGTCCAAAATAAAATTAGAAGGTGATAAAATGAATATTTTAAAAACACTTTTTGGAAATTATAGTAAACGGGAAGTTAAACGCATTCAACCACTATGTGATGCTGTATTAGCACTCGAAGAAACTTATCGAAAAATGAGTGATAAAGAACTTAAAAGTCAAACACAAATTTTAAGGGATAAGTTAAAAAACGGTGCCACATTGGACGATATTCTTCCTGAAGCATTTGCTACTTGCCGGGAGGCTTCTACTCGTGTCCTCGGAATGACTCATTTTCCAGTGCAAATCATCGGCGGAATTATCCTTCATCAAGGCAGAATCAGCGAAATGAAAACCGGTGAAGGAAAAACTTTAGTTGAAACTTTGCCTGCATACTTAAATGCACTAGAAGGCAAAGGCGTTCACATCGTTACGGTAAACGATTATCTTGCAAGACGTGACTCTGAACAAATGGGCAAAATTTTTAGATTCTTAGGCTTGACTGTAGGTCTTTTAAGTCAAAATATGGAAAACGAAGAACGTCAAAAAGCATACGCTGCAGATATAACTTATTGTACGAACAACGAATTAGGCTTTGACTATCTTCGCGACAACATGGTAACTTACAAAGAAAATCGCGTTCAGCGCGGACATAACTTTGCAATCGTCGACGAAGTTGACTCTATATTAATAGACGAAGCCAGAACTCCACTTATTATTTCTGGACCTGGCGACAAATCCACAGAGTTATATAATATTGTGGATAACTTTGCAAAAACATTAAAAATGGTAAAAATTGCCGAAACCGACTCAAAAGAAAATCAAGATGAATTATACGAAGAAGCCGATTATATCGTGGACGAAAAAGCAAAAACCGCTACCCTCACTCAAAACGGCGTAAAGAAAGCGGAAGAATATTTTCATATAGAAAACTTAACTGATGCTGATAATATCACTTTACAACATCATATAAACCAGGCAATCAGAGCACACGGCGTAATGATAAAAGATATAGATTACGTTGTTAAAAATGGTGAGGTTCTAATCGTCGACGAATTTACCGGCCGTATAATGTATGGCCGTAGATATAATGAAGGCTTACATCAAGCTATCGAAGCAAAAGAACAAGTAAAAGTTGAGAGAGAATCTAAAACTCTGGCTGCCGTCACATTTCAAAATTACTTTAGATTATACAAAAAATTATCTGGAATGACCGGCACTGCTATGACCGAAGAAGAAGAATTCAGAGAAATTTATAAACTCGATGTAGTTGAAATCCCAACAAATAAGCCAGTTATAAGAAAAGATTTGCCCGATGTTGTCTACAAAACGGAAAACGGCAAATATCAAGCTATAATTAAGGATATTTTAGAGTACCATAAAAAAGGACAGCCCGTTTTGGTTGGAACCGTTTCTATCGATAAATCTGAAAGGCTAAGTGATTTACTAAAAAAATCTGGTATAAAACATACGGTACTGAATGCAAAATATCACGAAAAAGAAGCTGAAATAATTGCACAAGCAGGAAAAAAAGGTGCCGTCACAATAGCTACAAATATGGCCGGACGTGGTACTGACATAAGTCTTGGCGGAAATGCTGAATATTTAGCAAAAGCAGAAATGCGTCGTATGCAAATAAGTGAAGAAGTCATTAGCGAAGCCAGCGGATTTGCTGACACTGACGATGCGCATATTTTAGAAGCAAGAGAACTTTTTAATAATCTTTTAGCAAAGTACAAAGCAGAAATTAAACACCCAAAAGAGGAAGTTCTTGAGCTCGGTGGACTTGTGATAATTGGAACTGAGCGTCACGAAACTCGACGAATAGATAATCAGTTAAGAGGTCGTTCTGGCCGTCAGGGTGACCCTGGTGAAACAAGATTTTATCTTTCTTTAGAGGACGATTTGATGCGTCTATTCGGAGGAGATCGCTTAAAAGTTTGGATGGACAAATTAAATGTTGCCGAGGATGAACCAATTGACAGTAGAATGGTTACCAATGCTATTGAAAGTGCTCAAAGAAAAGTTGAAGGCCGTGACTTCGGAATCCGTAAAAATGTGCTTCAGTTTGACGACGTTATGGATAGGCAACGTCAAATCATTTATGATCAGAGAAATAAAGTCCTCGATGGAGATGATATTCGCGCTCAGATTATTAAAATGATAGAACAGTCTATAGAAAAAAATGTCTCTCGCTACTTGCCCACCAGTAAGCACGATGAAACCTGGAACTTTGTTGGCCTAAAAGATTTTTATCTGGGCTGGTTAATTACCGAAGATGACCTGAATTATTCTGATGAAGAAATTAAAAATTTAAAAGCTGAAGATATCATCAAAACTTTAACTGAAAAAGCGCTTTCAATGTACGAAGAACGCGAAAAAACTTTCGGAGAAGATATGACTCGAGAAATTGAGCGTGTTGTACTTTTGAAAAATGTTGACACCTACTGGATGAATCATATAGATGCCATGGAAGAATTAAAACGCGGCATTCGTTTAAGAGCTTATGCTCAGCGCGACCCTGTTGTTGAATATCGTATTGAAGGCTTTGACATGTTCGATGAGATGATTGATAATATTCGCGACGATACAGTAAAAATTCTGTTAACTTTCACACTTCCAAGCAATAACAAAGCTCCTGAACGTCACGATAATGATGCTCCACAAGTTGCTCCTTCTTCTGACGGCTATGCACCCGAAATAAAAACTGTCAGAAATACAGAAAAAATTGGCAGAAATGACCCATGTCCATGTGGTAGCGGAAAAAAATACAAAAAATGTTGCGGTGCAAACAAGTAAATAAAAACAATAACCCCACGAAGAGTATATAACTCAACGTGGGGTTTTATTTAACAATTGTAAGCTAAAATAAACATTAATAAACTGTAGTTTTTTCGTCCATAATAGTTGCAATTCCTTCTTGAATATCCGCATTTGTAACCACAACATCACACAAATTTTCTACACCTTGACGTTCCATAGCAGTATTAATAGCCACATCAATAGCTCTTTTAATGTCCGCGCCGCAGAAACCTCTCATTTTGTCTATAAAGGCCTTTGTATTTAAGCCTTCAGCAACCTTCAAATTTTTCAAATAAATATTCATGATTTTTTCTTTAGCTTCTGCATTTGGAAGGCCAACCTCAACGCTCTGGTCAAGTCTGCCAGACCTGATAATAGCTTGGTCCAAAGCTTCTCTACGATTTGTAGTCGCAAATACTACAACATTATCACTAGCTTTTAATTTGTCGATTTCATTCATAAGCATAACAAGAACCTTGTCGCTGCTACTGCTAGAACGTTTTTGTGCAACAGCATCAATTTCATCTATCAATAAAATAACTAACTTGCCACTAATTTGCGCAGCTTTTTTAGCCTGTTCGATAATCTCTAAAACTTTGCGTTCACCATTGTCTCCCATAACCAGCGAAGGAGTTATAGTAAATACTTCTATTCCCTTCTCTGCAGCAAAAGCTGTTACAAAACTAGTTTTACCTGTCCCTGGAGGTCCATAAAGCAGCAGGCCTTTAGATGGCGCAAATTTTCCACCTTTATTATATTTTTCAAAAGCCTTCACTAAAGCCAAAGCCTTAGATTTTGCTTTTTGATTTCCACCAATAACATCATCAAGAGTAATTTTTCCCTCTGATAACATTTCAAGTTGCTTTTGAGGGTCTCTCATGTTTTCAATTTCACGTTCTAATTCTTCTAAAGCTTTTCTTTCAGCTTCTTTTTGAGACTGTAATTCTAATAAAGAATCAACTTGTGATTTAAGTTCTTCAAAAGTCTTTTGTAATACATCAATTTCATCTAAATTTTCTAGTGAACTTATCGCTTCTCTGAATGTAATAATTGTATTATTAATATTTTCAAAGCTTTCATCATTGTCGTTTAAGTTAGAAAGCAAGCTTTGTAATTCTTCAGCCTTATTAAACAATGATATTTTTGATTCCTTTAAATTTTTTTCAAATGCTTCTTGTCTCAATTTAACTTCTTCATTTAATACTTTTTCTATTTCTGCCTGAAGTTCTGAAATTAAAGTTTCTACCCCATCAACTCTATTTAAATTGTCAATAGATTGAATTTTTTCTTCAATTTCATCTGCAATTGAATCAATATGCTCTATATTTTCTGGGAACTCAACCTCTTTGTGAGCGCTTCTCATTATAGAATAAACTTTTTCACTTAAAGAAGCCTTCGCATTGTTTATTTGCTCTAAGCGTTCTCTTTCTTCTTTTTCCATTTGGAGCTTTTGTTCTTCTAATTTTCTTCTATGCTCGTTTTCAATACGGCTCGCTTCTTGCTCAGCTTCTTCTGCTTTCTTTCTACGACTAACTTCTTGTAAATTAAGCTCTAAATCGACTTTGCTCTGTATAGACTTCAACTCTTTTTGAAATTTAATTACATCATTATAAGATCTTTCCTTATTTGTATACTCATTATCTAAATTTAATATAGCTTGAATAAAAGATTGCGCCTTCTCAGAGTCATCCAAATTTTTTGAATCCTCTAAACAAACCTGCAAGTCTCTTTTCACATCATCATAAATAGAATTAATCTCTTCTTGAGTATGTTTTTGGCTCCACCACCAAGCTGAAGCAACATTTTCTGTTTTCAAAACGTTTGCTCCACCTAAAAACACATTAGCTGCTAAAGAGGTAGCCAAAACTTTTTTTACCATTTGATTTTTATTGTCCAAAATATATCCTCCTTAAATAAAAGTTCAATATAATTATATCACAACAAAAAGCAAAAAACAATTAGAAAACTGCAGCATTATTAACTAAATTTAATTCTTTTTTTGTCGCAATTGACAGATAGCTAAGCTGAATTTAAAATAAATAACTTGCCAATTTATTAATTATTGGGAAAGAAAAACTAACCCCAATGTGTTTGGGCCACAGTGAGAAGAAATCGTACAGCCTGTATCAGTCATGTAAATTTCCTTAAAAATATTCAAGTCTCTTATATGATTATAAACCTTCTCTAAAAGTTCCGGAGATTGAATTGAATGAGTTATAAAAAGCCTTTCTCTATTTATCAAATCAACATTAGAAAAACGTTCATCAGAATATTGAATAGCAGCCTTTTCCAAAACTCCACGATATTTTTTCCCCACAGACATTGTTCCGTCTACATTGTTCACCTCAATGCACGGCTTCAACTTTAAAATGTTTGCCCCCATCGCAGAAAGCATAGAACACCTTCCTCCTGCACATAAAAATTCTAAGGTGTCCAATATAAAATTAGTTTGAACTTTTCTTGTCATAGCAATAATTTCATCTTGAATTTGCTTTGCTGATAATCCCAACTCTATTCTTTTCGCCGCTTCAATTACAAGTTGACCCATTCCAGTTGAAAGATTTCTGGAATCGATTGGATAGACTCCTTCAAGTTCGCTTGCCGCTATACAACAATTTTGATATGCACTAGAAATAGCAGAGCTTAAATTTATATGTATAACCTCAAAACCTTGTTCCGTCCATTTTTTGAAAGCCTCATAGTATTCCCCTACTCCAATTGCCGCCGTCTTGGGGGCGCATTTTTTTTGCCTATAAATTGAAAAAATATCGTTTGACGTCAAGTCCAAGCCATCAAGATACGAGCGCCCATCAAGTAAAATATGAAATCTAAAATACTGCACATTATATCTGTTTTTTAATTCGGGGCCTAAATCACAAGAACTATCTGCGCTTAAAATAACCTTTTTTAAACCCATAATATTTAATTCACTCCGATAAATTATTTAAAAATATTTTTAATTTAAGTCAAAACTAAACAACTCTATTATATCAATTTATAAAAAAAAGCACAAATTTTATTTATAAAAATTTTTAATGCTTTTTTAGAAAAAAACTTGTAATCGTTTAAAAAATATTATATAATATACACAATACATAAAGTTTAATAGCTTTATTTTTAGGGGAGGTGTAAAAATTGAGGCTTAGAAAACAAGATTTAGGTGATAAAAATATTATCGGAAAAAAAGTTGAAGAAGAACGTAAAAAGAAAGGCTTAAAACAAAAAGAATTTTTAGCCAAACTTCAAGTTACGGGTATAGATTTAAGTGCCTCTGGGTTGTCTAAACTCGAAGGACAAGTAAGGCTTGTGACAGACAAGGAACTTGTTGCTATAGCCGACGCACTAAACATTCCAACAGACACTTTACTCGGTAGAACTAGAAAAAGACGTAAAAAAGCGTTATAAATTTATAAAACAAAATTAACTCAATCAAAAAAGCAAAGCAATTACTTCAAATTTATAAAAAATTAAATAGTTAATTTTAACAAATGAGTCTGGTACTTTAACTAGACTCATTTATTTTTTCTAAAATTTTTTATTATCACAAAATAATTATTTACAATTATTCCCCATTTTAATAAATTTTCGCTTAATGCATTGCTTCAATAATCAAATAAACAATTAAAATTTTAAATATCCACACATAAAATAAAAATAAAAACTAATACTATTTATGCGGATATTCCGTATTAGAAAAATAAGGGGTGAAAACTATGTTAGACAAACTTGCCTTAATATTAGTTATTATCGGCGGTCTTAACTGGGGATCAATAGGAATCTTTCAGTTTGATATAGTTAGTTGGATATTTGGTGGGCAACTAAATATTGCAAGTCGAATAGTTTATACATTAGTTGCGCTGGCTGCAATTTGGTGCATTTCTTTGTTGTTCAGAGACTCCGAAGAAACTGTTCATCACCCAGTTACTCGATAATAGAGAATTTTAGCTCCTGAAAAGTAATTTCAGGAGCATATTTTTTGCAAAAACTCATTCAAATATTAAGCTTTCTCCAGTCATATCAGACAGCTTTTCCAAATTTAATAAACTTAGTATCGTTGGTGCAATGTCTGCGAGTTTTCCTGTTGGCTTTAATTTACATTTATTTCCTATAATACAAAGCGGTACCGGACTGGTTGTATGTGCAGTAAAAATTTTTCCATCCTCATCAAGCATTTTCTCTACATTTCCGTGATCTGCGGTTATAAGAGCACAACCATGTACTTTTAAAATTGCCTGAATTATTTCGTGCACACAATTATCAACTGTTTTTACTGCAGTCTTAGTCGCTTCAAAGTTGCCGGTGTGTCCTACCATATCACAGTTTGCAAAATTTAAAATAATCACATCATATTCACACGATAAAACTTTTTCTTTTACGACTTTTGTTACTTCAAAAGCACTCATTTCTGGCTTCAAGTCATAAGTTGCAACTTTGGGAGACGAAATTAAAATTCTATCCTCCCCTACGTATTTTTTCTCTATTCCGCCATTAAAAAAGAAGGTCACATGAGCATATTTTTCTGTCTCGGCAATTCTAAGTTGAGTTAAATTGTTTTTTGAAAGAACTTCTGCTAAAGTATTTTCAATTTTTTCAGCTTCAAAAGCTACTTTTACATTCAAAATACTCTCATCATATCGTGTCATGCATACAAAATTTAAATTATCAAGCTTTTTTGCTCGAATAAATCCATCAAAATCTTCATCGACCATCGCATGCGTAATCTGGCGAGCTCTGTCTGGGCGAAAATTAAAGAATATAACAGAATCTCCGGAATTTATCACTGCACTTTTGTCGCAAACCGTAGGCTCAACAAATTCATCGGTAACTCCGGATTTATAGAAGTTTTCGAGCGCTTTAATTGGATTTTTTTCATACACACCATCACCACGCACCATCGCATTGTAGGCTTTTTTCACGCGTTCCCAACGATTATCCCTGTCCATTGAGTAATATCGTCCCATAATCGTTGCTATTTTTCCAATTTTAAGCTTTTTTGTCTCTTTTTCACAACTCTCTATAAAACTTTTACCTGAGGTCGGCGAAGTATCTCTTCCGTCCAAAAAAGCATGAATATAAACTTTTGACATATCAAATTTTTTTGCCATTTTTAACAGCGCGTAAAGATGCTTTATGTGGCTATGAACTCCACCGTCCGACAGCAAACCCATTATATGAAGCGCAGAATTACTTTTTTTGGCCGACAAAATTGCATTTTTTAACGCTGTGTTTTCATAAAAACTTTCATCTTTTATATTTTTATTAATTCTAGTCAACTCTTGATAAACTATTCTACCCGCGCCAATATTCATATGTCCAACTTCGCTGTTGCCCATTTGTCCGGCTGGCAAGCCAACTGCCTCTCCAGAAGCTTTTAGCAAAGTTGTTGGATAATTTTTAAAAAATTCGCTTAAATAAGGGGTTGTTTCTGCCGTTATAGCACTTTTTCTGTTATGCTTCGAAATTCCAAACCCATCCATTATAATAAGTATTAAAGGATTTTTCATAAAAAACACCCTCTTATAAAATTAATCTGAAACACTTTCTATAATTTTTAAAAATTCTTCAACATCCAATGATGCGCCTCCAATAAGACCTCCATCAATATTTTCCATACTTAATAATTCTCTTGCATTACTAGCATTTACTGAACCACCATATAATATTGAAAAATCTTCTGCTACATTTGAATCGTACATACCTGCAAGAATTTTTCTAATTATTCCACAAATTCTGTTTGCATCTTCTTTAGTTGCATTTTTCTTCGAACCTATTGCCCAAATCGGTTCATAAGCTATTATTATATCAAAAAGATTTTTTTTCTCAATTCCATACAAAGCTTTTTTTATTTGTATTGAAATCTTCTCTTCGGTAATTCCGATTTTTCGCTCCTGTGCTGTTTCTCCGATGCATAAAATCACTTTTAAGCCTACATTTAATGCTGATTTTATTTTTTTATTTATCAACTCATCCGTCTCAAAAAAATAATCTCTGCGCTCACTATGTCCTAAAATTACATATTTTACATCGAGTTCTTTTAACATACTTGGAGATATTTCTCCCGTATACGCTCCCAAATTTTCGAAATGACAGTTCTGTGCGCCAACATTAATCTGAGTATTTGCAGCTAAAGACGTTACCGTAGGTATAGTTGTAAACGGTGTGCAAATTATAATTTCATTTTCGTGCTTTTTTAAATTCGTTTTTAATGCACTGATAAAGTCCTTCACTTCTGCTACCGTTTTATTCATTTTCCAGTTGCCTGCTATTATTAGGCTTTTTTTACTTTTTCTCAAAAAAATTCTCCTTTTTTCTTTCCTTTTACTGCCAGTGCACACCGTGCGCTCAACAAAGTTGAGCTAATAACATACATTTGTATGTTATTACAGGAAACAGATAAAAAATCTGTTTCCTGGCACGGTGCGTCCGCAGTAGGTTGCTGTTTTAAATTTTTTCATCTAAAGACAAAATTCCAGGTAAATCCTTCCCTTCTAAAAATTCGAGCGAAGCACCGCCGCCTGTAGAAATATGTGTTATTTTGTCTGTAAAACCCAGCAAATCAACTGCTGCAATAGAATCTCCACCTCCAATGACAGTCACTGCATCACTATTTGCAATGGCTTTTGTAATTTCCAGAGTACCACGCCGAAAATTCGCCCACTCAAAGACCCCAACCGGACCATTCCAAAAAATTGTTTTTGCATTCTTAATTATTTCTACAAAGATTTCTTTTGTTTTTGCGCCAATATCCAAGCCCACATACCCATCCGGAATACTATCAGAATTTACTATCATAAATTCTGTGTCGGATTTAAATTCTTTTCCTACAACGTTATCCACAGGCAAAACAAGTCTAACGCCCAAATCTTTAGCTTTTGCAATAATATTTTTGGCTAAAACAACCTTATCTGGTTCAAGAATGGAGCTTCCTATAGAATATCCTAGAGCGTTCAAAAAAGTATATGCCATTCCTCCAGCAATAATCAAAGTGTCGACTTTGTCTAATAAATTACATATTACACCAATTTTATCAGAAACCTTTGCACCGCCCAAAATTGCAACAAAAGGGTGTTTTGGCACACTTAAAAGCTGGCCTAATACGTCTATTTCTCTTTTTATCAAAAAGCCACACACCGAAGGCAAATATTTAGTAACTCCCTGCGTCGATGCATGTGCTCTGTGAACTGTACCAAAAGCATCATTTACATAAACGTCTGCCAATGATGCCAATTTTTTAGAAAATATTTCGTCATTCAACTCTTCTTCTTTATAAAAACGAATATTTTCTAAAACAGCTATGTCTCCATCTCTCAAATTATTTAAAATTTGAGGTACATTTTCTCGAATATCATCTGTTACGAAAATTATTTTCCTATTTAAAACTTGGGAAAGATATTTTACAACTGGTTTCAATGAATATTCTGATTTTTTCATACCTTTTGGACGGCCTAAATGAGAAACAATAATTATTTTTGCATTTTTTTGCAATAAATACCTTATAGTTTTCAAAGACTCATCAATGCGCTTTGTATTTGAGATATTTCCATTTTTATCAAAAGGAACATTAAAATCGCACCTTAAAAGAACTTTTTTCTCAGAAACATCTATATCTTCCACGCTTTTCTTTTTAGAATAATCCATTGTATATCATCTCCTTAAATTTTTAATAATTTAAAGCGTATTTTTTAATTTTTGCTGAAGTTTTTGTCTAGTCACTGTAATTTCTAAGTTTACCTTGGCATAAAAGTTCAGGATAATTCCATTGCCTTAAAACTTCATATACACCTATCGCAACCGAATTTGATAAATTTAGACTTCTTGCTTGGTCTATCATTGGAATTCTAACGGTTTTTTCCATATTTTCATGCAAAAGTTTTTCGTCGAGTCCTGCAGTTTCTTTTCCAAAAATAAGGTAACATTTATCTGGATATGTAATATCGCTGTATTTTCTCTTTGCTTTTGTAGAAAAATAAAAAAATTGCCCTTTATTCTTCAAAAAAAATTCATCTATGCTCTTATAAATGTGTATATCCAAAAGATGCCAATAATCAAGCCCTGCACGTTTTAATTTTTTATCATCTATCTCAAATCCCATAGGCTCTATCAAATGTAATTTAGCTCCAGTTGCCGCGCATGTCCTTGCTATGTTACCGGTGTTTTGCGGTATCTGCGGCTCCACCATTACTATATTTATTTCTTTCAAAGTCTTCGCCTCCATAAGTATTATATTATGTTTTTAGGCATTTAACAACCACCTCTTACAAAAACAGGAATTTATCCTTACAATAAATTTTTTATTAAACATTTCCTTTTAGGACAAAATAAAATTGAAAATATTTAAACTTTGGAGGTAATATTTATGAACGAATGTAAAAAAAGTTGTTCTTTTAAAAATTTTTTCTGCGGTATTTTCCTTGGTATGGCCGCAGGCTGGCTCTTATTTTGCTGTGTGCAAAATCCTAAAAAAATGAAGCGCAAAGCCATGAAATGCACTAATGCTGTAGAAGATCTCCTTGATAATGTTCACTATATTTTTAGATAAATTTTTTAACTGGTGCATACTGAGTTACTGGAGGCTCAGTATGCAAACACTTTTTTGCAAAAATTTTAATTTTATTATACCTTTAAACTGCAAAATATGTTAAACTTATAGTCTAGTCAATTCAATTATAAAAATTTTACATAACTTACAAAGGTGATGCCATAGTGAAAAAGCTTTTTTCTGTACTTTTCTGTGTTATGATTACATTCATTAACCTTTCGGGTTGCCGAAAAAGCAAAGATGCACCTGAAAACCAAACTATAAAGTATAATCTCGATAACGAGCCACGTACACTTGACCCTCAAGTCTGCAATGATGCTTCCTCTAATATCGTTATAATAAATATTTTTGAAGGGTTAGTTCGTATTGATGCAAACGAAAAAGTAGTTCCGGGAGTCGCGTATTCATGGGAAATTTCTGAAGATAAATTGACTTACATCTTTCATTTAAGAGAAAACGCTACCTGGTCTGATAAAGAAAAAACTCCTGTTACTGCCGATGATTTTGTTTTTGGTTTTCAACGTGCACTTGACAGTTATACAAAATCACCTAAAGCTTGCACTCTTTATTGCATAAAAAATGCTCGAAAAATAAATATCGACGATGTAAATACAGACTTATTGGGTGTCAACGCTGCAGATTCCCACACTTTAGTTATCGAATTAGAATATCCAATGGAAAATTTTCTTTCTTTACTCGCCACCCCTCCTACCATGCCATGTAATCGAGCTTTTTTTGAAAAAACTAATGGGCAATATGGTCTGGAATCTTCTACAATTATTTGCAATGGTGCCTTCAAAGTAAAGTCGAGATACGGCTGGGATCATTATAATACTTTAAATTTAGTTATAAATGAAAACTACTGTGGACAAAATCTTCCAGTTCCCGCTGGAGTTGCTTTTACTATAGGAAAAGACACTTCCGACACGGTAAATTTAATTAACAATGCCACAATTGATGCTGCCTTATTGCCATCTGAAGAACAGATAGTCGCTGCTAAAAGTAAAAAACTGCCGTTAATTTCTTTTAAGGACACTTTATGGTTTTTGGCTTTTAACACTCAAGATGCTCTTTTTTCTAATTTTGATATTAGACGTGGTTTCTTAGCAGCATTAAGTCGCGAACATATTTTATCTTCTATTCCGGAAAACTGCGAGATTATAGACAATATTGTGCTAAACGGACTTACTGTAAATGGACAAAACTTTAGAGATTCTTCAGAGAAAAGTTTGTATCTAAAAGCAGACTCTAATGCGAAAAATTATCTGGAAACTGGAATAAATCAATTAAAGTTAAAAACACTGCCTAAAGTAACAATTTTATGCCTTGATACTCCTGCAGTAAAAACTATTGTCAGCAATATGATTGAATCTTTAAATGCAAATTTAGGGTATTATTTCAATATGGAGCCACTTTCATCAGCTATCTTAAAGTCTCGGATTGCTTCTGCAAATTACCAAGTTGCATTTTTGCCGTTCTCTGTTGAAAGTCAATTCGCACTTGATTTTTTAAGTATTTTTAAATCTGATAACAGCAAAAATTTTGTAAATTTAAGCAGCCCTGACTACGACAAACTTTTAAACAATGCACTTTCCTCTACACCTCAAGACTCTTTAAAATATCTTATCGATGCAAAAAAATATCTCAACGATAACGCCATTCTTTATCCTATGTTAGTCCAAAACAGATTTTTCGCACACTCAAACAAAATATCAAATTTAATTTTTCACAACTACAATCAAGGTATAGATTTTTTCTTCGCTACAAAAGTTAAATAATATAAAGTGGCGCCGCGCGGTATAGTGCGGCGCCCATATTGTAAAATTTTAAAATGAAAAAAATTTAGAAAACATCAAACTAGAAATTAAATCAATTACTGACGATATAAGTATTATTATCGTTATGCAACTACTTCGAATAACATACAACTTTATGCTTGTACTTGTTGCACTTGCATTGCTATTTGTAAGCATTGCAGATGAAAAGCAATTAGAAATTTTCATTGCTTCTCTTGTCATTAATAAAATCGCTATGGATGATATAAATATTCCAGGTAAAAATATCAGCGCGTGGAAACATACTCCCTTTAGCCCATATGCAGAGTATAAATAACCTTCACACAAACCTATACAAACACCTCTCACAAACGGAACTATTGGTGCTAAAATAAATCCCCACATGGACAGCCCCATAAAAAAAGATATCAAAACAAATACAAATGTCGACGAAATCGAAGTTATAAATGCTTCTAACAAAGGCTTATTCAGCCGCTCTTTAAAATCACTTAAAAATAGCACATTCATAAATTTTATTGCATTTTCATCTGCCAATTTAATAAGCACCGCACCAAAACATATTCCACATAACAAAAACATTGCCAAAAATACCAACATCTTATTTTTTTTAATGAAATCTCTTGCACTCGCTTTTTTTATCTCGCCAAAATTTCTTTTTAAACTTAATGTTTTCATAAACTTCGCTCCATATAATACTTGAAATCAAAACCTATAAAATAGTATGAATAAAAAAAGAAGAATATAACTTTTCGTTATATTCTTCTTAAATCTTGTTTAGAGTTTAGACTATAATTCTTCTTTAGTAGAATTATAGAATAAAGCTTTGAGTGCACCAAATTTCTCCGAAGTCCAATCTTTGGCATCGTAATAAGTGCTATTTATCCAAGATTTGAAAACAGGATAATTTTCTGCACTCCAAACTTTAAGCTCATCATATTTTTCCGAAGTCCAATCTTTGGTACCACAATAAGTGCTGTTTAACCAAGATTTGAAAACAGGATAACTTTTTAGTCCAAAATCCCTTACATTAAATAACACATCTTTAATATAATTTAATGTTATTTCCCAAATACTAGCGCCCTTAACTTCTTCGCTTTCCAACTTTGAACTTGCATCTTCAATAACAACTTCTTGAGGGACTGCTTCTTCTGCTCGACAAAACGAGCCTACTAATCCAAACATCAAAACAAAGCTAAAAAAACACGATAATAACTTTTTCATAAGACCCTCCCAAATTTTACTTTTAATTACTGTAACAAATGTAAAACACGATGTCAACACTTTTTACAAAAAAATTAAAAAATTTTTCACACAACTTTTTTAGCCTTAATTTGCTATTAAACAAAATTTTATACCGTTGCGGCTTTTATCATTAATGCACATTCTAAACGCTTTTTCTCCAACTCACAGGAAATATCATGAGACCGTGCTATATCTCCTTCATATTGCCAACTGTTTGCATTACAGCCTCCGCTGCAAAAGAACTTCGCCCAACAATCTTTGCATTTTTCTTTTGTATAAATATTAGTTTTCGCAAATTTGGTTTTTATCTCATTGTCAAACGAATTTTCAACTACGTTGCCCATTCTCCATTGCTCATTTCCCACAAACTGGTGACATGGGTAAACGTCGCCATTTGGCGTTACTGCAATATACTCATTGCCGCAACTGCAGCCTCGCAATCTTTTTATTGCGCACGGGCCTTGGTCTAAATCTATCATAAAGTGGAAAAAGTTAAAGCATTTGCCCGATTTTTTCCGTTTTATCATTTCTCTTGCTAACGTTTCATATTCTTCAAAAACTCGCGGTAAATCCTCTTCTTTTATAGAGTACTCTAGTTTTGCGTCCGAAACTACTGGCTCGATGGAAAGCTGGTCAAATCCTAATTCTGACATTTTTATTACGTCTTTTGTAAAGTCTAGATTATTTTTTGTAAAAGTTCCTCTCACATAATAGTCCTTATCACCACGTTCTGCCACCAATTTCTGATACTTCGGCACGATTATGTCATAAGAACCGCTTCCGTTTGGCGACACTCTAAGCTTATCATTTACTTCCTTACGGCCGTCAAGAGAGAGCACCACATTCGACATTTCTCGGTTAATAAAATCAATTTTGTCGTCTGTCAACAAAAGTCCATTTGTCGTAATTGTAAATCTAAAATTTTTATCATGCTCTTTTTCGATACTTCTGGCGTATTCAACAGTCTTTTTTACAACGTCAAAATTCATTAAAGGCTCTCCACCAAAAAAATCTGCCTCTAAATTATGCCTGTTGCCAGACTTTTCTATAAGAAAATCTATCGCTTTTTTTGCTGTCTCAAAAGGCATTAATTCTCTGCCTGTGCCAAAATCTCCTTTCGCCGCAAAACAGTATTCACAGCGCAAATTGCAATCGTGAGAAATATTTAGGCACATCGATTTAACCGGAGAAATTACCATCATTGAGGCAAATTTTTCGTACTCGTCTTTGGTATATAACTGCCCATTATTATACAACTCATATAGCTCCGAATATGTATCTAAAATGTCACTTTTTTCGTATTTTTCGCTTAATTTTTCAATAACGTCAGCACTAAGATTTTTGCTCATATTTTCATCGGTAAAATCTAAAATTTCATATGCCAAGTCGTCTACAACATGCACCGCACCGCTGTTCACGTCCAAAACAATATTATACCCATTTAATTTATATTTGTGTATCATAAATTTACTTGCTCCCACCTAAATCTAATTTTAACTTCTGTAAATCGCAATAAAATATAGAGGCGGAAAGAATTAACTTCCACCCCTAAAGTTAAATAAATTCAACAACAAAATTTACTTTTCGCATTTTTGGTTAGCAACCGTGCAGGAAGTTTTGCATGCTGACTGACAAGAAGCTTGACACTCTCCACAACCGCCTTTTGCTGCGCTCTCTTTTAAATTTGCTTTATTTAATGTTTTTACATGTTTCATCAAAACACACCTCTTTTTTCAATAAACTAACACAAATTATACCATAGTCGATATAAAATTTCAAATTTATTTGCTTTATTTACGTCTTTTTTTATTTACACCCAAAACTCCACCCACGGCACCCGAAAAGACCATTATCAAAAGCCTCATAAGCGTTATGTATGTAAATTTATCTCTAGAAATTATAAATGCAATAAGTGTAATAATTGCGAATAATAAAAAACCGGCAAAGGCGCCATAAACAAGACCTTTAGATCGATAAATTCTAATTGAAACATACCCAGAAACAAAAGCTCCAATAGCCGAGCAAAATATCGCTACAGATTGTATCATAAACTGTGGAATAGATTTAACTGCTACGAACAAAAATGCGAATAAAAATAAAAATCCTGCACATATCGCAGCACCAACTGCCACTCCAAACAATATTGCTTTTAAAGCAATATTAAAATCTGCATTCTTGTTATTTGATTTATCGTGCCTCAAAAATCATACCTCCTAAATATTGTTTAGTCTATAATTTTAAAAGTAAATTTATCTAATCAATATTCAAAAAGATACGTTAATATACATTTATTTTGCTTGATTGTTTTCTTTCGGCGTATCGCAACAAGCAATTGCCCATTTTTTTATTTTTATTTTGCTTCTATCCACACCTGTTTCAATGATAAATGATTCATTATCGTCTTTAATTGCCACTACACGACCAATTATTCCACCAATAGTAGTAATTTCATCTCCGATTTGAATATTATTTCTCATTTCGTCTTCTTGTTTTTTTCTTTTTGTACTCGGACGTATCATCAAAAAATACATTCCCACCAAAAGAACTGACATTATTACCACATTCATTAAACCTGCTGAACCTTCTGCGCTCATTTTAGCACCTCCAAAAATTTAACATTTTGATTATATCAATTTTTTCCCTTCATTGCAAGCAGTATTCAAATTCTTTGAGATAAAATTTGTTTAAATTTATTATAAAAATCATCAAAACCATCGTTATCTAATGATTCTCTTATTTTTTCCATTAAAGAATTATAAAAATAAAGATTATGCATTACAGCCAGTCGCATACCGAGCATTTCTCCACTTTTAAAAAGATGCCTTAGATACGCTTTTGAAAAATTTTTGCACGTTGGGCAGTCACACTCTAAATCTAACTGTGAATCATCAAGCTCATACTTCGAATTTAAAATATTAACTGTCCCTGTCCATGTGAATAAATTTCCATGCCGAGCGTTTCTTGCTGGCATTACGCAGTCAAATAAGTCTACACCTCGATAAACCCCTTCTAAAATGTTTACAGGCGTTCCCACTCCCATTAAATACCTAATTTTTTCTTGCGGCATATGTGGTTCAACAGCTTCTATTGTTGCATACATTTCTTGTGCGGTTTCTCCTACCGCTAGCCCACCTATTGCATAACCATCCAGCCCTAATTCTCGGATTTTTTTCATATGCTCAATTCGCAAATCTGCATACGTACTGCCTTGGTTTATTCCAAAAAGCATTTGTTTTTTATTTATCGTGTCATCCAATGAATTTAATTTTTGCAGCTCATCTTTGCAGCGTTTAAGCCACCTTACAGTGCGTTCACACGAATCTTTTGCATAACTATACTCTGCGGGATTTTCTACGCACTCATCAAAGGCCATTGCAATTGTTGAACCCAAATTGGATTGTATTTGCATACTTTCTTCCGGGCCCATAAAAATTTTTCTGCCATCTATATGCGATGAAAAATACACCCCTTCCTCTTTTATTTTTCTCAGTTTTGACAAAGAAAAAACTTGAAAACCTCCACTGTCTGTTAATATTGGGCCATCCCAATGTGTAAATTTGTGAATTCCACCAAGCTTTTTTACAACTTCATCACCCGGTCGCAGATGTAAATGATATGTATTACAAAGTTGCACTTGGCATTTTATATTCGCTAAATCAAGAGCAGAAACCGCCCCTTTTATGGCTCCACACGTTGCTACGTTCATAAATGCTGGCGTTTGTATCGTTCCATGTGGCGTTACAAATTCTCCTCTGCGGGCATTTTTTTGAGTTTTTATCAACTTGTACACTAAAAAACTTCTCCTTTCATCGTATGAACATTGCATCTCCAAAACTGAAAAATCTATATCTTTCAGTAACAGCTTCTTTGTATGCGTTCAAAGTCTTTTCTCTTCCGGCAAAAGCCGACACCAACATAATCAATGTACTTTCCGGCAAGTGAAAATTGGTTATTAATGCGTCAATCACATTAAATTTGTAACCAGGGTAAATAAAAATGTCCGTCCAACCATCGCAAGGCGCTACTTTACCTTCATTTTTAAACATAGATTCCAGTGTTCGGCAACTCGTCGTGCCCACAGAAACAACCCTTCCACCATTTCTTTTTGTTTCAATTATGAGATCTGCTGTTTCTTTTGGAACTTCGAAATGTTCACTGTGCATCTTGTGTTTTGATACGTTTTTCACTTTTACCGGCCGAAATGTCCCCAGCCCTACATGAAGTGTTACAAAACCGATTTTTATGCCTTTTGCTTTTATTCTTTCTAAAAGTTCATTTGTGAAATGCAGCCCAGCTGTTGGAGCTGCTGCTGAACCTAATTCTCGTGAGTAGACTGTTTGATAGCGCTCTTTATCCTTTAACTCGTGAGTTATATAATGTGGAAGTGGCATTTGTCCAATTTTATCCAGCGCTGAATAAAAATTCTCTTCGCAAAAAAATTGAACTATTCTATTTCCATCTGACGTTACTGTTAAAACTTCACCTTTCATAATTCCATTTCCGAAAATAAACTTTGCTCCCGGCTTAGCTTTTTTCCCTGGCCCTGCTAAAGTTTCCCAAATATTTTTAGATTTTCTATTTAAAAGTAAAAACTCAACCATCGCACCAGTATCTTCTTTTTTTCCATAAATCCGTGCAGGCAATACTCTAGAATCATTTAAAATTAGGCAATCTCCTGGCATAAGTTCATCTATTATGTCATAAAAATGTTTATGTAATATTTGCCCTGTGCTTTTGTTTAAAATCATCAATCTAGAATGGTCTCTTTTTTCAAGTGGGTCTTGCGCAATTAATTCTTCTGGTAACTCGTAAAAAAAGTCTTTCGTCTTCAAAATCTATTCCCCGTTCATACCTATTAAGTTTAAAATTGACACTATATTTGAAAAATGCTATATTATTTTTAAAGAATTTTATATGCAAATCAAATCATCAACAAACTTAATTATATTTTATTGACTCATAGTTTACAACCGATTTCCATCAATATTTTATAATTTTACGAAAGGCAGGCTATTTCTGAGCTTTTTAGCTTTTGAAACATTTTTATGAAAAAGTATAATGTTGGAATTTTAGGTGCTACCGGTATGGTAGGACAACGTTTTATCACTTTACTCGCTGAGCATCCTTGGTTTAACATAACAATACTCGCTGCCAGCAAAAGTTCTGCTGGGAAAACTTATTCTGAGGCTTTAAACGGTCGATGGGCTATGTCTAACAATATTCCAGAAAAAGTAAAAAATATGCCCGTTTACGATGCTGTGGGCGATATGAAAAAAATTGTGGACTCTGTGGATTTTGTATTTTGCGCTGTCAATATGAAAAAAGATGAAATTAGAGCCCTCGAAGAAATGTATGCAAAGGCCGAATGTCCGGTAATTTCTAACAACAGCGCACATAGAACTACACCCGATGTTCCTATGATTATTCCTGAAGTTAACCCTGAACATATGGAAATTATTTTTAGTCAAAGAAAACGTCTCGGCACAAAAAAAGGATTCATCGCGGTTAAATCAAACTGCTCTTTGCAATGCTATGTTCCTGCAATTCATCCTCTGCTTGATTTTGGTGTTACAAATGTTCTTACGTGTACCTACCAAGCTATTTCTGGCGCAGGAAAAACTTTTGAACGCTGGCCGGAAATGGTGGATAATATCATTCCTTACATCAGCGGTGAAGAAGAAAAGTCTGAGAGCGAACCTATGAAAATTTGGGGCAAAATTTCTCAAAGCGAAATAAAAAATGCTGTTTCCCCCAATATCACCACCCAGTGCATTAGAGTCCCTGTAAGTGACGGTCATTCTGCTGCGGTTTTCGCTTCTTTTAAAAATCCACCATCTTTAGATGAGATCATCTCTCGTTGGCAAACATACAAAGGGTTGCCTGATGGACCAAATCTTCCAAGTGCTCCAAAACAATTTTTGCATTACTTCGATGACCCATCTTTACCTCAAATCCGCAGCGCCAGAGAGCTTGAAAATGGTATGGCAATTTCTATTGGACGTTTGCGCGCAGATTCTCAATATGATGTAAAATTTGTTTGTATGTCACACAACACTATTCGCGGTGCTGCTGGTGGTGCTGTTCTAATGGCTGAATTGCTTTGTGCAAAAGGTTTCTTTGATTAAATTTTTACATATAGGAGACACTTTTATGAAAAAAATTATATTTAAAGGTTCCGGAGTGGCCATCGTTACTCCTATGCTTGATGATGGAAACATAAATTTTGATGCTTTAGGCCAAATAATCGAATTTCAAATAAAAAATAAAACCGACGCGATAATTACTTGCGGAACAACCGGTGAAGCTGCCACAATGAGCGAGGATGAGCGATATGCTGTAATTAAATACACTGTAGAAAAAGTCGCTGGAAGAATTCCTGTTATCGCCGGCACTGGTAGCAACAATACTGAACATGCTCTTAAGATGTCAAAAGCAGCGCAAAATCTCGGTGTTGACGCACTTTTGATTGTTACTCCTTATTATAATAAAACCTCGCAAAAAGGCCTAATTGAGCATTATACTTACATTGCTGATAATGTGGATTTACCGATAATTTTGTATAATGTTCCTTCGCGTACCGGCGTTTCTATCCGTCCGGAAACTTACTTAGAGCTTTCTAAGCACCATAATATCGTAGCTGTAAAAGAGGCCAACGGAGATATTTCCTCTATTGCTAAAACTATTTCGCTTTGCGGAGATAATCTCGCTGTTTATTCCGGAAATGACGACCAAATTATTCCTATTTTATCGCTTGGTGGTCTCGGTGTTATTTCTGTTTTTGCAAATGTTTGCCCTCTCGAATGTCATGAAATTAATCAAAAATACTTCGATGGTAAATTGTCTGAAGCTAGAGATTTATTTTTTAAAGCAAATGACCTGATGAATATGCTATTTTGCGACGTTAATCCAATTCCTGTAAAAGAAACCATGAATCTGCTCGGATTTGATTGTGGAAACTGCAGACTGCCTCTTGTTTCTCTCTCTGCCAAAAATAAAGAGAATTTAATTACGGCCATGAAAAACTTTGGTCTTATTAACAGATAAATTTTTAGATAGGAAGTATAAAAATGACTAAAATTATATTAAGCGGCTCCAGCGGACAAATGGGGGGTACTTTAACCCAAGTTATTTCTGAGCGAAATGATTGCACTATTGTTGCTGGAATCAGTAAAAATTTCAGTAGCACTAGCAATTTTCCAACTTTTAATTCTCCAAATGAAATTAACGTAGACGCAGATGTAATCATTGATTTTTCTAATCCAGCTTTACTTGATTCACTTTTAAATTTTGCAATTCACAAAAAAATGCCAATTGTAATATGCACCACAGGATTTACGGACGAACAAATTACTAAAATCAAAGACGCATCGAAATTAATTCCTATTTTCTTTTCTGGAAATACGTCTATTGGAATAAATCTTTTAATCGAACTTGCAAAAAAAGCTGCTTTAGTTCTCGGTTCAAATTTTGATATTGAAATAATTGAAAAGCATCACAATAAAAAAATCGATGCGCCTAGTGGAACTGCTTTGATGATTGCAAATGCTATAAATTCTGTTAATAATCAAAACTTAAGCTACGTTTACGAAAGACATTCTAAAAACGAGCCTCGAAGCAACAAAGAAATTGGGATCCATTCTATTCGTGGTGGCACTATTGTCGGAGAGCATGATGTTATCTTTGCCGGAAAAGACGAAGTTTTGACTTTATCTCATACGTCCCAGTCAAAAGGAATCTTCGCCGATGGTGCCATCAATGCCGCCATTTTTATTTTGTCAAAACCTGCTGGACTATATACTATGTCTGACCTATTAAAATAAAAAAATAGCGCCGCGCGGTATAGTGCGGCGCATTTTTATTCAGTTAAAAAACCTTTTTATTTCAATTCTCGCATTTTCAATCGAGTCTGACCCATGAATAATATTTTCCGAAGTACAAAATGCGTAGTCTCCTCGAATTGTCCCTGCTGTTGCTTCTTCAAATTTAGTCGCGCCCATTAAAATACGCATTCCTTTTACTGCATTCTCACCTTCAACAATCATTGCTAAAACCGGTCCAGATGTCATATAAGAAACTATTTCTTGGAAAAATGGTTTGTCTGCAATATGTGCATAATGTTCACGAAGAATTTTTTCGTCTAAATTCAGCATTTTTGCATCAGTAATTTTGTACCCTTTTTTTTCTATTCTAGAAATTACTTCTCCCATCAAACCTCTTTTAATACAATCAGGCTTTAGCATAATATAAGTTTTTTCAATAGCCATATTGACACTCCTTAATTTAATTTTTCAAATATATAAAAAATTATTGCTATTTTAATCATCTAATTTTTATATTCCATAAGCCCCACAGGCAAATAAAACTTTCCACTTTGGTCTTTTAAAAAATTAACCGCTTTTATTACTGAAGCCAAATTTATTAATCCATATATATGCGGAAATTCTATTCCTTCAGTCCGTCTTTTTTCTCACTTAATTTTACTTTTCAATTTCTTCGCATCTATATAAAACAATTAAATCCTCTTCTATCATTTTTTAATTATCATTTGCTACTTCAACTAAATTTTTAAAGTTGAGCAGTGAATAAATTCATCTTTCTTTAACCGTAAAAACCTGAGTTTAAACTGTTTTCATAAACATTTCGTTTAGCTACGTGAAATACAATCATTTCAGTACTCATCTATAAATAAAGAGTCCTCACACGGCATGAGAACTCTCTTAAAGCTGGAGGCGCCACCCAGATTTGAACTGGGGATCAGGGTTTTGCAGACCCATGCCTTACCACTTGGCTATGGCGCCAACAAAAACTACTTTTTTAAAAATGGAGCGGATGACGAGGCTCGAACTCGCTACCTCCACCTTGGCAAGGTGGCGCTC
>ERZ825137.264-NODE-264-length-76850-cov-19.807735_pt1 | contig 76850 bp, 72 predicted proteins | sample MGYA00519873_ERZ825137 | MGnify/ENA primary metagenome ERZ825137 (study PRJEB31778, sample SAMEA3449190) | human gut metagenome | biome: human gut; feature: human-associated habitat; material: faeces | place: United Kingdom | collected 2010/2012 ...
CATAATAAATTTTTATGCGAGAAACCAATACTTCCTTATGAACTCTCAGCCAAACAGATTGCCTTGATTTTTTTACTGTTTTCAGTCCTTGCGCCAAACCATTTTGTTGACTATGCCCATATAGGACTGAATGATTTTAACGACCTTTGTCGATACATTTTTATCGGTATAATCGGGAACGGGAATACCGTAACAGCCGTTTTTGTTGAGCTCTACCGCAGTATCGACCGCCTGTAAAAGCGATTTTTCGTCAATTCCCGCAAGCACGAAGCAAGCCTTGTCGAGAGCCTCGGGGCGTTCGGTTGAGGTTCTTATGCACACTGCGGGGAACGGCGAGCCGACCGAGGTAAAGAAGCTTGACTCCTCGGGAAGCGTGCCCGAATCGGACACAACCGCAAAAGCGTTCATTTGCAGGCAGTTATAATCGTGGAAGCCGAGCGGTTCATGCTTTATAACCCTCTCGTCGAGCTCAAATCCGCTCTGTTCAAGCCTTTTTGCCGAACGGGGGTGGCAGGAATAGAGTATCGGCATATCGTACTTTTGAGCCATCTTGTTTATTGCGTTGAAAAGCGAAAGGAAGTTCTTTTCGGTGTCGATATTTTCCTCCCTGTGAGCCGACAAAAGAATATATTTGCCCTTTTGAAGCCCGAGTATTTCATGGATGTCGGAGTTTTTTATTTTTTCAAGGTTTTCGCTCAGCACCTCCGCCATAGGCGAGCCCGTAACATAGGTTCTCTCCTTGGGAAGTCCGCAGTCCGCAAGGTATCTTCTTGCGTGCTCGGAATATGCCATATTCACATCTGAAATTATATCGACAATTCTCCTGTTCGTCTCCTCGGGTAAGCACTCGTCCTTACAGCGGTTGCCTGCCTCCATATGGAAAATCGGTATGTGCAATCTCTTTGCCGAAATGACGGAAAGGCATGAGTTTGTGTCGCCCAGAACCAACACGGCGTCGGGCTTAATTTGCGCCATAAGCTCATACGACGAAGCTATTATATTGCCCATTGTTTCGCCGAGATTGTCGCCCACCGCATTGAGATAAACATCGGGGTCGGCAAGTCCCAAATCCCTGAAGAATATGCCGTTGAGGTTATAGTCGTAATTCTGACCCGTGTGGGCAAGAATACAGTCAAAATAACTGCGGCATTTGTTGATAACGGCGGCAAGCCTGATTATCTCGGGGCGTGTGCCGACGGTAATCAGCAATTTCAGCTTTCCGTTATTCTTAAAAGAAACATCTGAAAAATCGTGTGTCATACTCTTTTACCTTTATACCTTTTCAAAATATGTATCGGGTCTGTCGGGGTCAAAGCACTCGTTGCACCACATAATCGTAACCATATCGGTGTCGCCGATATTCTCTATGTTATGCGTGTAGCCTGTCGGTATATCGACAACCTCGAGTTTTTCGCCCGAGACAAAATATTCGTAAACCTTTTCCTCGCCGATTTTGCGGAAACGGATAACTCCCTTACCGCTGACGACAAGGAATTTTTCATTTTTCGTATGGTGCCAATGCTGACCCTTGATTATTCCCGGCTTTGAAATGTTGACGGAAACCTGACCTCTGTCCGCAGACTTGACGATTTCCGTAAACGAGCCTCGCTCGTCGATATTCATTTTAAGCGGATAGGCAAAGCCGTCCGTGGGAAGATAGGAAAGATATGTTGAATAGAGCTTCTTTGAAAAGCTTCCGTCGGTCATATCGGGAACCATAAGGCTTCCCCTGCTGTTCTTAAACGAATAAATCAAATCGGCAAGACCGCCGAGCGTAATCCTGTGTGAAACGGGAACCGTGTAAAACTCGCCGCTTTTCGTTCCCCTGTCCATAAGGATCTCGAGCAATTCGTTCACGACATCGTCTATGTAGATAAGTTCCATTTCGTAGTTTCTGTCCCTTATCTCTATGGGCAAGCCGTTTGCAATATTGTTGCAGAAAGTCGCAACAACGCTGTTGTAATTCGGTCTCGACCACTTTCCGAAAAGATTTGAGAACCTGAAAACATAGACCTTTGCGCCCGTTTTTTTCGAATAATCGAACAATGCGTTTTCAGCCGCACGCTTGCTCTCGCCGTAAGGGTTGTCAAGCTGTGCCTGTATGGACGATGAAAAAGCTATCCTCGGCGTATTACCGTACTTTTCAAGCGTGGAAAGCAGCTTCGTAAGAAAGCCGAAATTGCCTTTCATAAACTCCGAATCGTCCTTGGGTCTGTGAACGCCCACAAGATTAAATACAAAGTCACACTCCTTGCAGTAACGCTCAAAATCCTCCTCGGGCGTGCCAATGTCATAGGGGAAAATTTCTAAATCTTTCGGAACATTCCTTGTGTTGTCCTTTGAGTCTCTTATACTTTCAAGCGTGGTTATTAAGTTTTTGCCGACAAATCCCTCGGCTCCCGTAACAAGAATTTTCATCGTCAATTATCCTTTTTAGCCAATTCGTCACGGATATACTGCAAGGAAAGAAGCTTCTCCTTGACCTGCTCGACATTGAGCAGCTCTGTGTTGTTTGAGTTGAACTCGGTCAAAGGATTGCGGTCCTTATCGCCGTCGTTGAAATACTTATCGTAGTTGAGTGAACGCTTGTCGCAGGGTACACGGTAGAACTCGCCCATATCCGTTGCGTGAGCGCACTCCTCGTTGGTAAGAAGTGTTTCGTACATTTTTTCGCCGTGGCGTATGCCGATTACCTTGATGTCGGTGTCGGGGCAGAAAAGCTGTTTAACCGCTTCGGCAAGAACGCCTATTGTGCAGGCAGGTGCTTTCTGTACAAGAATATCGCCCGAAATTCCGTGTTCAAACGCAAACAGTACCAAATCGACAGCCTCGTCAAGAGACATAATGAACCTTGTCATTGCGGGCTCGGTTATCGTTATCGGTTTACCCTCTTTTATCTGCTCAATCCAAAGCGGGATTACAGAACCTCTCGAGCACATAACATTGCCGTAACGGGTGCAGCATATCTTTGTCTTTTCGGGGCTTACGGTTCTTGACTTTGCAACGATTACCTTTTCCATCATAGCCTTTGAGGTTCCCATTGCGTTTACGGGATAAGCCGCCTTATCCGTTGAAAGGCAGATAACCGTCTTTACGCCCTCGTCGATAGCCGCCGTAAGCACATTGTCCGTTCCGAGAACATTGGTCTTTACCGCCTCAATGGGGAAGAATTCGCACGACGGAACCTGCTTCAACGCCGCTGCGTGGAAAATGTAATCAACGCCGCTCATTGCGTTTTTAACCGAAGCCAAATCCCTTACATCGCCGATAAAGAACTTGATTTTGTCGCTGACCTCGGGCATTTTAGCCTGAAATTCGTGACGCATATCGTCCTGCTTTTTCTCGTCTCTCGAAAAAATGCGGATTTCTCCGATATCCGTCTGTAAAAATCTGTTGAGCACGGCGTTGCCGAACGAACCGGTTCCGCCCGTAATCATAAGTGTTTTTCCCGTGAATAATGACATACAGTTTATTCTCCTTTATCCTTTTACAAGTTTTGTTTTTCTTAATATTTTACGGAACATACCGAAAACAAGGTCCTTTTCGGACTTGTTCATTCCGAAGGTTATCATACAAACACCGTAAACCGCAACCGCAACCGCACAGTTTACAACAAAGCCGAGCCAGCCGTGCTGTGAAAGTCCGACAAGCGTAAACAGCTTTGCACCGGCAAAGCAAATCAGAAGCGAGGGAAGAATACCCTTGAAAAGCCCCAGGTAATACTCGGTAAGACTTATCTTGATTTCCTTTTTGAACATTATGTTCATACAAATGACATCGCCTACCGTCAAAGCTATAACTGAGCCGATAACCGCACCCTCAAGAGGCTTCCAGCTTATGAGCACCGCCGTAAGAACAATGTTTACAAGCGCCGAAACCACCTGAACTATCGCCTGACCTCTGTGTCGGTTCATAGCCCAGAGTATCTGGTTGCCTATCGACTGTATGAGCGTAAACATTGTAGGCGCCATAATGGCAACCGTGACATAATAGGACTGTGCGTAATCCTCTCCTGCCCATAATACCATAAAATGCTTGCCGTTTGCAATAAACACGGCAAAAACCATACCGAGCATCATAAAAATTATCCTGCCGATACGCACCATTTCGTTCTGGAGGTCCTTGGGCTTTGCGCCGTTTTCTACCATACGCACAACGCCCGCCATAAGCACTCCCGTGAAATGGCTGCCGATTGTTTTGAAATACTGAATTATCTGTGAGCCTACGCCGTAAATCGCAATAATTGCCGACGAGCCCTTTGCGAGAATTCCGAGCAGCACCGTATCGGTCATTGAGTTAATCTGCGTTGCAAGCATCTGCAAAAACACGAAGGACGAATATGTAACGGTCTCCTTGATAAAGGTAATGTCGGGATTCTTGAATTTCGGTTTTATTTTCAGCTTGAAAAGGACATAGAAGGTATATGCAAGCCTTGTTAAAAGGTTGAGTACAAAATAAATTATTACAACGCCGAGAGCCTTTACGCCCATAAACATGGCAACCATTGAAACAACTACCTTGAGAACAGAACAAATTATGCTCAAGCCCTTTGAAAACGAAAAGCGTTCGTATGCCATAAGGGTTGTCGCAAAGCTTGAAGTGCCGAGAGTAACGGCGCAGGTAAGCATTGTAACACAGAGCATTTTTTGCGAAAGCCTGATTTCCTCGGGAGTCAGTCCCTTTGCAAAAGCTGTCGGGAGAATTATCACAAGCACAATGCCGATTATCACAGTAATTACCGCAATCGCCAAATAAAACACGGTGGCAATGCCTAAAAATTCCTCTTGCTTTTCCTTGTCGTTATCGGCTCTGAATTTCGCCATATAGCGAATTACCGCATTGCCCACACCCAAATCGAGTAGCATAAGATAAGACGAAATCTGCGAGGTCAACTGATAAACCGCATATTGCGACTGACCCAGCATCCTTATAAGAAACGGGGTAAAGAGCATTGCCGAAATGACCTCGACAATCATCAACGCATAGGAGTAGATAACTCCGATTTTTCTGTTCAAATTATTTCACTCCTATGGAAGAACTACTTTCACGATACTTTTTTACTTTCGCCGGTATTCCGTAAGCAACGGCATTTTCAGGAATCTCACCCTTTACCAAGCTTAAAGCTCCGATAACGGCTCCGTCTTTAACATGCGAGCCTTTTAACACTTTACATCCGGCAGCAATCCCAACAATCATTGCCGATTGTAATCGGAGCAACCGAATTATGCTGGCAACGAATAAGCTCATCCGCACTTATTCCGTGATCTGTATCAATAATATAACACTGACCTGCAATCAAAGTATCGTTGCCTATTGTTACACCGCCGTCTTTTGAAGAATAAATAATCGTTCCGTTTCCGATTGCCGAATTATCCCCTATTTCTATCAAACCGTCTCCAAAAAACATTACATCCGGATATATCGTAACATTGCGACCTATTTTAACGTTGCGGTTAATTAAAGTTATATCTCCTATGATTGAAAAATCATTATGGGTACATTTCGTTTTTTCCTTAAACAAACGTTTTTTGTACCGGCATTTAATTTGATTTCTTAATCTTTCAATCAATATAAAAATGCTCATTTTAATTCTCCTGTTCAACTAAAAATGCTTTTATCAAATTTTGACCGGACCTTTCAATCATTTTTATTTATTCAATATATTTTTAAGCAATTCGACATTATTAAAATACTTTCCGTATTCTGTCAACCACTTTTCGTCCTTTTCCCACCACTTCAGCTGTTCCAAAAAATCTATTTCTTCTTTATTAAACCTATATTTAATAATTTTAGCCGGTACGCCTCCGACAACAGCATAAGGCGGAACGTCCTTTGTAACAACTGCACCTGCCGCAATAATTGCACCATTCCCGATTGTTACACCGTCTAAAATCAAAACATTTGCGCCTATCCAAACATCATTTCCGATTTTCAGCATCATATTTTTATCCTTATCAGTATAATGATACTCCTCAAAATCAGTTTTTCCAAACGCATTAGAATATCTCTCAGAATAAAAAATCGGATGGGTGCTGACATATTCCGATGACGGATGTCTACCGGCAACCAATTTAACATTTTCCGAAACAGAACAATATCGCCCTATTTCGGCGTTTGACAATACTGACCCTTGACCGATATATGAGTACTTACCCAATGCCACATTAAAAATATGTGCGTATGCGGATATTCTGTTTTTTCCATCCTCTTCTAAAACTAACCTGTTGATTTTTGCATGCTTATCAATAACTGAATTATGATTTTTTGCAAGCTTTTGTGCCTTAATATAGTTTTTTATACATCTTATTATCCGCACTTCTTAACTCTCCCGTCTTGTACAGTCTATAATCAATGATAATTTATCTGTAAACTCACAACTTAGCCTTTCAAGCTCTTTTCGGCTGTCATATCCGTCCGCAAGGTCAATTGACTTTACGGCATTGGCTATATTTTCCGGCGTTTGTTCATCGTAATAATACATAAATTTCCCGACGGCTGATTTTTCTATGGCGGGAATTCGAATGCTTACAACTCTCAACCCGTTTACCATATAAGTCAATATTTTAGACGGAAATGACGTTGAATTAAACGCAGCGTCCGGGTTTTGAGTGCTGAAGCCTATATCGCAGCTTTGAATAAATGACGTAAATTCATCTCCGGATAGCAATCCGTCATAGGTTATTCTCGCTTCGGTCTTTTTTGAAATATCATCTATAATGTCGAGCATTTCCTTTTTCTCTTTTTCGTTACCAAAGCCTAAAATATGGATATGATAATTGCCGTTAAGAAAGAGAGCTGATGCTGCCGCTGCTGCGCCGCCTTTTCTCGGGTCAAGCGTTCCTGCATAAACACAGTGAATTTTACCGTCTGTAAACAGCTTCGGCATTTTCTTTGAAATATGATATGTTCCGTAAATTATCGCTTCCGGCTTTTTTTCGGTATTTACCCTTTCGGACAAAAGCTCAGTCGGAAATATAAAGCTGTCGGCAATTTTGAAAAAGCTATATTCTTTTTTTACAGTCTTTGGATTACCGATAACATCGCCGTATATCTCTTCAGCCTCTACAATTAACTTAAAGCCCTTTATCTTTTTAAGCATTTTTACAAGCGACATATATCCAAGCGAATGATAGACGATAACCGTACTGTCTCGCTTTGTATTTTTAAGCATATAAAAGAACATTTGCGCTTTCATATAGATTCTGTTCACAAGTGAAACAATTTTGTTCAAATTTGGCAACGAGGAAAAGAGCTTGAGAGTTGTTCTGTCGGTTATTTTTTCTTTTCTTCCCTTGCAGAACTTTTTTTCAAGAGCTTGTGAGGCGGAAACAATTTCAACCTCACACTCGTTTTTTTCAAGGCTTTCGCATATATAGTCCATTTTATTGACCGCCGACAAAACCGCATTTCTCTTTTCGGCATCGGACGGCGAAGAATAGTATGAAATATAGAAGATTTTTTTCATTTTATCACCTTACTGCCAGAAGAATGTGTATTGATAGCTGTAAACATTTGACGCCGCAAAGAGTATCAGCAGCATTACGCAGTAACCGAAGTTACGGTACCTCTTTTCAAGCGCAAATATCATCTCGGGTACGAGAAGCATCAAAAATGTCGAGAAGTACTGAACTACACGCATTATCGCAGGGTTTACGAATACCGCAGGCATAAACAGCAGACCCATAAACAGCGCATTGTAATAGATTTTATAGTTCTTTGTGTTTTTCTTTACATATTTGAAAAGGATAACCGCAATTACGGTAACCGCAACATACATAAACAGGAAGCCGTATGCACCCGTGTTTTCGATTGCGTCATAATCGTAGCCCGAAACATATTTGAGCACATCGACATAGTTTTCACGGAAAATAAACAGCAACGGGGCCGCCGTGAACACAAGTGCGATATACCTCGGGGTTATATCCTTTTTCGCAATGAAATAAAACGGTATAAACACTATGGACGACTTATGAATGGTAAACGCCACAAGGCAGACAATAAGGAATTTCCAGAACTTGTTTTTCCTTATAAACTCCGAGCCGATAAACACAACCAAAGCCGTGGCAACCGTCTGGCGTGTACCCGTAACGGCATAAAAGCCGAAGAGGAACGCCGAGAAAATAAGATAACTGAAGCAAGGGAGCTTTGAGTTTCTGTAAACCCAAACTCCGAGGCAAATAAAGAAAATTGCCGCAACAACAACCAGATAGCCCTGATAATCCTTGACAAATATCTGAACGATTTTCTCAAAAAGGCTGTATCCCGCATCCTTACCGTCGTCGTTTACATAGACCTGATAAAAGTTTCCGAATATATCACGCCACGGTGTATTGAGTGTTCGGTAGAAACGGGTTCGGTAAGAAACGGTATCGGCTCCGACCTCCATACTGCGCAAGCCGGAAATCAAAGTCCAGTTTACGGTAACAAAAGTGCAGAAAAGTACCTTTTTCCTCTTACTCGGCTTTCCCGTAAGGAAAAACACTCCGAGCAAAGCCGTCAATATGATATTGACCAAGAATATGTTCATAAATACTTCCTTAAAAATTTATTGCCAGAAAAATTGATAGCTGTAATTATATACATTCGACGCAAGGAACAGCACAAATACCATTGCGGCATAAGCCATTGCCCTGTACTTCTTTTCTATTGAGCATACGATTTCGGGAATCATAAGCATAAGATAAAGCGTGAAGTACTGCACCACTCGCATCATAGCCGGGTTTACGAAAACCGCAGGTATAAACAGCGAGCCCATAAACAGTGCGTTATAGTATATTTTATAGTTTTCGCAGTTTGACTTTATATATCTGATAAGTATCATAGACACCGCACAGACCGCCATATACACAAGTGTAAAGCCGTATGCGCCCGAGCTTTCGTAGGCGTCGTAATCATATCCCGAAATGTACTTGAGCACTTCCACATACTGATTTCTGAAAACGAAAAGTATCGGGAACGCACCGAACACCGCAAGGGAATACTTAGCAGTGATTTCCTTTTGGGAAATGAAGTAGAACGGCAAAGCCACCATTGATGACTTATGTATGGTGAACGCCACGGCGCATACAAGCAGGAATTTCCAAAACTGCCTGCGCTTGATAAGCTCCGAACCTATTAAAACCACCAACGCCGTTGCTATTGTCTGACGGGTTCCCGTTATTGCGTAGAAGCCGAAAAGGAACGCCGAAAATATAAGGTAGCTGAAACACGGAAGCCGTGAATTGCGGTATATCCAAATTGCAAGACATACGAAAAATATAACCGCAACTATAAAAAGATATGCCTGATAATCTTTTATAAAAATCTGCGTTACCTTTTCAAAAAGCGTGTAACCGGGGTCCTTGCCGTCCTCATTGATATAGACCTCGTAAAACGAAGTGAACACCTGTTTCCAGGACATACGCAGCGCATTGTCGAATTTTAACTTGTAAGAGTACATATCGGGACTGACGCTCATTCCCCTGAGTCCCGATATAAGTATCCACTGAACCGTAGTCAAGCCGATAAAGACTTTTCTTTTGTTGGGCGTCGGCTTTATAAGAAGAAGCATAAGACCCCATACCAGCGTCAGCAGTACATTAGCAACATAAATATTCATATCTTTCCCTTTATTGCGCCAAGTCTTCGTAAATTTTGATAAATTCCTTAGTAATCTTTGCTCTTGAGAAATTGTCCCGTGCAAATTTGACGCACGAGTCGCTGTAACGGGCCTTTCCGTTTACGGCTATTTCATTTATCGCCCTGAATATTCCGTCTTTTTCGTCCGTGTCAACAGCTTTTCCGCAATTTTCGCCAACCAATTCCGGACAGGCTGTTGAATTGTAACAGACAACGGGTGTGCCGCAGGCAAGCGCCTCTGCCGATACCTTGCCGAAGGTTTCCTGATAAGAAAATGTAACAAAAACATCGGCAAGCGAGTAATAAAGCGCAAGCTCCTCCTGTGAGTTTGTTCTGCCGATTGAGATGACATTGTCGGGCAGCTTTACGCCCTCGGCAGGGTTGCCTACAAGCAAGATTACCTTATCGTCCGATATTTTTTCGGCAAGGTCGAGGAATTGAGGTAAGCCCTTTGCGTCTCCCCACTGCTCAGCCACGCCGATTATAACAAATTTGTTTTCAAGCCCCATCTCACGCTTTTTTTCTTCAGCCGAAACGGGCTTAAATTTATTCATATCTATCCAAAGATATTCTCTTTTGATTATTTTCGCATTTTTTGCTATCGGAGAGCGACGGCATTCATTTGTAACCCAATCCGAAATGCCCACTATCGCAAGCCTCGGAATTGCATTGAACAGCCTTATCCTGTCCGAATGTACTTTTTTTGTTCTGTCAAAAAACCAGCTGTCGTTGCCCTCGTGAAGCTGCGGACAGTCATGACACAGTGTTTCCCATTTATAACAGCCCGCCGTGGTATAGTGCATACATTTTCCCGTAAAGAACCAACAGTCGTAAAGTGAAATTACCGTCGGAATATCCTTTTTCGCTATATATTTCAGCAGCTCGGGCAAATTTATGAAATTTGCGTGCAGGTTGTGAAGATGAATGACATCGGGCTTGAGCTTTTCGATATATGCTATAAGCTTTTTTGTGTCGTAATACGAAAAGTACGCCTGCATTCCGCTGAGCCTTGACATAAAGCCGTGGAATTTTACCCCAGCGGGATTTCCGATGACATAAACATTTTCCTCGCCGTAAGGCTTTGAGCAGGCAACATACGACTCAACCGAGTTTTTGTTCAAATCCTCATTGAGCTCCATAAGACTTCTGCCCGTGCTGTACCGTTTATAAACGGCGTTAATGTGCAGTACTCTCATTTTTGCTACCTACCGTTTTCTTAATCTCGTCATACAGCGCTTTCTGCATTTTACTGCGCTGATGGTTTTTCTTTCCCGACTCCCACGCCTTGTCGGCATAGTCCTTTAACAGGGATTTATCCGCATACAGGTTTTCAAGCTGTTCTGAAATCTCATTCTTTGAAAGGGCAACCGCACCGCAGGAATTACGGAGAAAATAGTCAATCGAAGCGCAGCTTTTGTCGCCTATCGCAAGAATACAGCGGTTTGTTGCGAGGTAATCGACTATCTTGGTCGAAAATGACTGATGCGTCGCAAGCTTTTCCTTCATATCGAACGCCTCTGCGTGAACCAGAATATCCGCCTGCGCCTGAAGAGAGCGTATTTCGGAATAGCTCACGGGAGGATGAAGCGCACTGCATCCGTCAATATTGAGCTTTGATTTTTTTCCGTCGGAGAGCGGGGTCGAGGTATAGATGTCAAGCGTAAACTTTTTGCCGTCGGCATTGAGAGCCTCAACAGCCTTTGCAAGCTCCGACAGAATTTTATATCTGCCGTGGCTTACATTGCCCGCATATATCATTTTAAGAGTATCCCCGGGAGCTTTGAACTCGGGGCGCTTTGAGTCGTCAAAATCGGAGCACTTGGTCAGAACCTCGAATTTGTCTCCGAAAATTTCGGTGTACTCTCTTTTCTGCGTTTCGGAAATGACATAAATCTTTTTACACCAGGAGAAAACCTGTTTTATTCTCGGTCGCAAAATAAATTTATCTATCCAGAAAAGCGGCGACAGCGAAAACTGCTTTAATGTGTACACATCGTCAAGAACATAGCCGATTGCGGGAATGTTGAACCGCTTTAAGATAAACTCGTTTATATCGTGAAGATAGTGCGAGTAATAAATCGGTATAAACAGCAAATCGGGCTTGAAGCTGTCAACAAATTCAATAAACTCGGGTGAACACCAACGGCCGACTTTCCATATGAGCGCCCTTGCCCAAAACATCGGTATGCTCTTGTGCTTTTTAGCCTTGTTGAAGATTTTCTCGCCGCTGTCAAGCTTCGGTGTCTCTTCGTTTTCGGGCATAAACACCTCTTTACCCGATTTTCCTTTACCGAGCAGGTTATTTATAAGTGTTTTTTCCGTTATCTGATAATATCTTGAGACGCAGTTGTTTTTCGGCGTTCCGTACTTGCAGTAAACATTTGCAATTTCCAACTCGGGTATGCCCTCAAATATGTTTGAAAAGGAATTGCCGAAGCTGTTCTCATTTCTCCACGGAGAATTGGAAACTATAAGAATTTTCATTTCCCGAAACCTCAAATCGTATTTATATCTGCGGCAACCGCCGCAATAAGGCAGGTAAGCCGATAAAGTCTGAGCTTTACAAGCGTCAACGACGCCCGCATAAACATACGCTGTGCCCCGCCGTCGAAATACGGAACACTCGCTCCGTTTTTAAGTGCCTGTTTAAGCCGCTTGTTTTTGAACATCAGTATGCACTTTTTTACACGCTTGCCGTAGGCTGTCTTTTTGTCGCCCATAACATTCACGGCATATATCAGCGTGTTGCGGAACAGCAGCGTTTCCCGTCTGCCGTTTATATGACCGGCATACTCGGTTTTGTCGATATTCTCTATAAACCGCTCCACCCTGTCGTCCATTTCAATGACGGTATCAAAGAAATCCTCATAATAGGTCGTCGTAATGCTTCCCGTATGCTTGAAATTGACAAGCGACGCTTCCTCGTAAAGAGAGATTTTGTCAACCGCCTCAAAGAAATCAAGATTGAAAAAGAAATCCTCCGATATTCTTCCCACGGGAAACCTGATTTCGTTTTCCTTAATCGGTTGCGAACGGTACAGAACCGCCGTTGCACGCCTTGCCCTGCCCTTTCCGATGAGCACATCAAGCGCAAATATTTTGGGGTCCGAGGAAAACATATCCTTTGTAAAATGAGTTGCAAGGGAGGTCTTATCGGAATTTTCGTATATAGTATAGTATGTGTTCGGAATTACCGCATCGCTTTTTTCCGCTTCGGCAATTTCGAGCATATCGTAAAGCGCATTTTCTTTAAGCGTGTCGTCGGAATCGAGGAACAGTATATACTCGCCGTTCGACTTGTCTATACCTACATTCCTCGCCGAAGAGAGCCCGCCGTTTTCCTTATGTATGACGGATATTCTGCCGTCCGTTTTACGAAGCTCGTCGCATATTGCGGGGCAGGCGTCGGGGGAACCGTCGTCCACAAGGATAACCTCAAGATTTTTGTAGGTCTGCGTCAAAATCGAATTTACGCTTTTTATAACATATTTTTCGGTTTTATATATGGGTATAACCACGCTTATCAAAGGTTCCATCAGGTTTACATTCCTCTTTGTCTGTTCATTATCTTTCGCATAATTACCGTCATTGCATAGAAGCAATTATACATTTTGTGCTTGGCAAAAAAGAAAAGCGGTCTGAAATGAACGGGCAGGGCGTTTATGTTGAAGCGGTCAAACGCCTCTTTGTATATCGGATTTCCGAGCGCCTGTTTAATCTGCACCATACCCTTTTTACGGTCGCCCGCTCTGTAAGCATTTCCGCCTATCGGAATAATCGAAAAGCAAACTCTCGAATAAAATGCGTCGTATAAATTCGGAAGCTTGTTTTCCTCGATAAACTTTTTCATTGCCTCAAACTGCACAAACCAAAGCTCAACGGTTTTTTCCCTGTAACCCGCAGTCTGCGAGCCTGTATTTGTCCGTCTGTAATAGTACACGGGCTCGTCAAAGAACACTGCGCTTTTACAGCAGTTTGCATATCGTAAAATATAGTCAAGGCAGTCGGAGTAAATCTCCTTTCTGCTTATCCAATAAATTCCGTTTTCACGGACTATCGAAGTTTTGTAAAGCTTTGCGGTATCGGTCAAAAGCGAATCGACATTGCCGGGAGTTTTAAGCCTCTCGCCCGTAAGACCCATAACATATTCCAAAAGGCGGGTCTTAACGGTTTCCGAGTCAAACTTAATCTCCTTTTCGGGCAAGGGGTGCTTTACCGAGGTGCCCGAGGTCGAAACTTTATAGTAAGAGCCGAAAACAAAGTCGGCATTATCGCTCTCAACATATCTGTACATCTTTTCAAGGGCGTCGTCGGGAAGCCAATCGTCGCTTTCAAGAAAGGTAAAGTATTCTGTTTTAACCTCATTTATACCTGCGTTTCTTGCGTCGCAAACTCCGCCGTTGGGCTTGTGCACAACACGCACCCTCGAATCCGCTTTCGCATAAGAGTCGCAAATCTCGGGGCTTGAATCTGTTGCGCCGTCATCGACAAGGATGATTTCAATATCGCTCATACTCTGGCGAAGCGTGCTGTCTATACACTCGTGCAGATATTCCTCCGCATTGTATATCGGGATAATAACGGAAAGCCTTGCCATCACTGTTTCTCCTTAATCATTTTCTCGAAAAGCGAAGAGTACTGCTCCATACTCTTTTCGAGATTGAAATTATCAATTACAAATTCACGGCAGTTTTTTGAATATGCCTCTTTGCCGTTTTTAAGCACTCGCCTTATCGCAAGCATCAGCCCGTCCGTGTCGCCGGGGGCAACCTTTTCTCCGCAGTTTTCGCCTACGATTTCGGGGTTTGCCGTGGACTCGAAGCAGACAACGGGAGTTCCGCACGCCTCCGCCTCGGCGATTACCTTGCCGAAGGTCTCCTCAAGCGAGGGCTGAACAAAGACATCCGCAAGAGAATAATATTCTATGAGCTGTTCCATGGAATCCGTTCTCGGACGGACGGTTACACGGTCGTTAAACTCACAGCCGTCGGGAAGATTGCCGACAACAAGCATTTTTTCGTTATCGCAGAGCCTTTCGCTTACGGCTTTTACCGTTTCAAGACCCTTTTGCGCCGTCCAGTTGCTTGCGGCAAAAAGAATTACCCTGTCGTTTTCAAATCCCAATTCCTTACGCAGTGCGGCGGTGTCCGCAGGCTTGAAGAAATCGGTATCAATCCAGTTATATATTCTTGTTATAACCCTTGCGTTTTCAAAGACGGGCGCTTTTTTCGCCTCGCCGCACAGCCAGTCGGACACACCGACAACCGCAAGGTTTTTTATATCTCCGAAAAGCTTCTTTTTGTCACGGAGCATTTCGGGCGTTTTGTCAAAGAACCAACTGACATTGTATTTTTTAAGGCTCGGGCAGTTGCCGCAGCCCTCCTGCCAGCGATAACATTTGTCAACGGTATAATGGCAGCATTTTCCCGTAAAGAACCAACAGTCGTGAAGCACAGCCACCGTAACAATGTTTTTCTTTGCAAGATAGCCGAGAAGCATGGGAAGATTTATGAAATTGCCGTGCAGATTGTTGAGCACGACTATATCGGGGTCAAAGCTGTCCGTAAATTTAAGAAGCTTCCTTGTGGACGAAAAAGAGAAATACCCCTGCTTTCCCGATATTCTCGACAGCAAGGCGTGAACCTTTACATCCAATGCGCTGCCGATGACAAATTCATTTTTCGGGTCTGTGCTCGGACCTTTGGAATAAGCCGTAGCGCAGATGTTGCCCTTCTCTTCAAAATAGCTGTTCATCTCGGCAACATTCCTGCCGGTCGAAAGTATTTTGTTGACAACATTTATCTGTAAAATTTTCAATGGAGCACCTCCGAAAAATTACAAATTCTCCTTATACCATTCGATAGCGAGCTTAATTCCGTCTTGGAAGCTGTAATCGGGGTCATAGCCGAGCAGATTTTTAGCCTTTGAAATATCGGCGTTGGAGTGCTTAATGTCGCCCTTTCTGTCGGGTCCGAAATTCGGCTCGACATCAATTCCGAGAGCTTTTGTAAGGCCGTAATAAATGTCGATAAGATATTCTCTTCCGCCGTAGGCGATATTGAACGCATTGCCTGCCGCCTCGTGGGAAGCAAGGCACGCTTTGAGGTTAGCCTCAATGACATTGTCGATATATGTAAAGTCTCTGCTCTGCTTGCCGTCGCCGTTTATGGTCGGCACCTCGCCGTGCATAAGCTGTTTTAAGAATTTCGGGATAACCGCCGCATATGCTCCGTCGGGGTCCTGTCGCCTGCCGAACACATTGAAGTATCTCATACCGTAGGTGTCAAGTCCGTAGTGCATTGTGTAGAGCTTTGCCCATTCCTCGTCGCAACGCTTTGTAAGAGCGTACGGAGAGAGCAAGTTGCCCTCCCTGCCCTCGGTCTTGGGCAAATTCGGCTCGTCGCCGTAAACGGATGATGATGAGGCATAAACGAACTTTTTAACACCGTTCTGTCTTGCCGCCTCAAGCATATTGAGCGTGCCCTCAATGTTGTTTTTGCAGTAGAAAATAGGCATTTCAAGGCTTCTCGGAACGCTTCCCCAAGCAGCCTGATTGAGTACGAAATCCACGCCCTCGCAAGCCTTCATACAGGTGTCAAGGTCCTTTATATCGCCCTTTATAAACTCATAGTTAGGATTGTCGAGGAACATATCGACATTCTTCTGCTTACCCGTCGAAAGGTCGTCGAGAGCTCTGACCTTATAGCCCATATTGAGTATCGCCTCGCAAAGGTTTGAGCCGACAAAGCCTGCCGCACCCGTTACAAGGAAAAGTGTGTCGGACGGAAATTTCAAATCTTTATATCCCATAATTATAATCTCCAGTAAATATAGCCTGCGTTTTCGTATTCCTTACGGTCAAGAAGTCCCTTTATATCGATAAGGACATTCTTGTTGTCGCTGTTCTTGAACATCTTATCAAAGTCGTCTGTTGTAAGCGACTTGAACTGCTCGTGAGCAACGGCAAGGATTACCGCGTCGCAGTCCTTTATTTCACTCATATCAACGAACTCGATTCCGTAAAGGCGTTTAGCCTCGTCCGAATCGGCTGCCGGGTCTGCGATAACCGCCGTAATGCCGTACTCTTTAAGCTCGTTGTAAATGTCGATAATTTTTGTGTTCCTTGTATCTGGGCAGTTTTCCTTAAAGGTAAAGCCGAGAATTGCGATTTTTGCGTTCTTTATGGAAACATCGGCTTTGATAAGGTCTTTTACGGTGTTTTCCGCAACATACTTGCCCATATCGTCGTTTATTCTTCTGCCCGAGAGGATAATCTGGCTGTGGTAGCCGAGCTCCTCCGCCTTGTATGTAAGGTAGTACGGGTCAACGCCTATGCAGTGTCCGCCTACAAGACCCGGGTAGAATTTAAGGAAATTCCACTTCGTTCCCGCCGCTTCAAGGACGGATTTTGTGTCAATTCCCATCTTGTTGAAAATAATGGAAAGCTCGTTCATAAAGGCAATGTTTATGTCTCTTTGCGAGTTTTCGATAACCTTGGCAGCTTCCGCAACCTTAATCGACTCCGCTCTGTGAACGCCCGCCTTTACGACAAGCTCATAGACCTTTGCGACTGTGTCAAGCGTTTCTTCGTCCATACCGCTGACAATCTTCTTAATTGTTTCAAGGCGGTGAACCTTGTCGCCGGGGTTGATTCTCTCGGGGCTGTAACCTATCTTGAAATCGGTTCCGCATTTAAGACCAGACTCTCTTTCGAGTATCGGCACGCAAATTTCCTCGGTCACACCGGGATAAACCGTGCTTTCAAACACAACCACCGAACCCTTTGTAAGGTTTCTGCCCAAAATCTCACTTGCGCCCTCAACAGGGGTAAGGTCGGGCGTATGGTCGTCGTTTACGGGCGTCGGAACGGCTACGATATGGAATTTAGCCTCACGCAGCTTGGTTTCGTCCGCAGTAAAATCAACCGTACAGTTTTTGATAGCCTCGTCGCCGACCTCGTTTGTCGGGTCAACGCCGCTTTTGTAAAGCTCGATTTTCTTAGCGTTTAAGTCGTAACCTACAACCTTTACTTTTTTTGAAAATGCGACGGCAATCGGCATACCTACATAGCCGAGGCCGACAAGCGAAATTTTCTCCTCGCCGTTTACGATTTTTTCATAAAGCTCCATATATATTTACCTCTCCGTATTAAATACTCAGATATTACAGAATTTAATCATATCGGAATTGACCTTTCCGACCTCAAATTTTTCATTACAGTATTCAAGGCTCTTTTCGCCCATCTCCGCAATTATTTCGGGGTGTTCGATAAACCGAATCATCTTTTCCGAAAGCGCCTTTGCGTCCTTAACGGGAACGAGGAAGCCGTTTACGCCGTCGATTACGGTTTCACGGCAACCGGGTGCGTCCGTGGTTATTATCGGACGGGCTGTTGCCATAGCCTCAAGTATCGTCCTCGGAGTTCCCTCCCTGTATGACGGAAGCACATACACCGAGCACATTCCGTAATACGGCGGAACATTTTCCGTTTCTCCGAAATGCTCTATTATTCCGCTGTCAATGTACTTTTTAAGCTCCTCGGGACCTATCGAGTCCTGTATTCCCTCGCATGCGCCCAAGAGCATAAACCGTGCGTCGGGATATTTTTCTTTAACCGTTTTCGCCGCTTCGAGGTATTCCCTGATCCCCTTTGAATTCATAACCCTCGAAAGCATAAAGAAAGTTGTCTTTTCGGGGTACGGCAACGGGTGGAACCGCTGTGTATTGACTCCCGAGCCCGCAACAAGCCTGCATTTTTCTTTCTTTACAAGCCCGAGTGAAACGAACTGCTCCATATCGTCGGGATTTTGGAAAATGACGGTGTCCGCAAGCCTCAACGCCTTTTTGTAAAGCACCGACATAATTTTTCTTATTACCTTGGCTTTTTTGGTCTGCGATGTGAACGCATAGCCGAGACCCGTTATCATAGCCGTAACGGATTTCACGCCCGATTTTTTAGCCGCAATCGAGCCGTAAATTACGGGCTTTGAGGTGTATGACAGCACGGCATCGGGCTTTTCCCTGTCAAACAGAGCTTTGAGAGCCTTTTGATATTCAAGGTCCTTTAACGGGTTTACGCCGTTTTTGTTCATCGGTATCTCGACAAAGCGTGCGCCGAGAGCCTCGATTTTTTCGACATTATCCCTGTTGGGACCCGTAATGATTACCTCGTAGCCCTTGGAGATAATCAGCTTTATTAAATCCCCTCTGAAATTGTACGCCGTTCTGTTTTTAGGCGAAACCAAAACAAATTTCAAATCAAACTAACCCTTTCGCTGATTTTTTAAGATTATCGTAAGCAAGCGCAAAAAGCCTTGCACCGTTATTGCCAGAAACAAAGGAATTGTGCGGAGTGATTATGACATTGGGCATATCCCAAAGCGGGCTTTCCCCGTCGAGCGGCTCTGTTTCAAAAACATCGAGCACCGCACCCGACAGTTTTCCGCTTTCAAGCGCCGCCGCAAGGTCTGCCTCGTTTACCACGGCGCCCCTTGAAATGTTCACAAGCACCGAGCCGTCCTTAAACAGAGAAAACATCTCGCCGTTAAACAGCCCCCTTGTTTTGTCGGTAAGCGGAAGAGTCAAAATTACAATATCCGCTTCGCCGAGGACCGACCCGATATTTGAGATGTGGCAAAATTCGTCATATATTTTGTTGCAGTGATTGAACACATCAACAGATATGATTTTTGTATCAAAAGCCTTAAAGCGTTTTGCACATTCCGTTCCGACGCTTCCGCAGCCGACTATCGCAACCGTTTTGCCGCACAGCTCCGAAAGTTGTCTGTCCTTCTGCCAAAGGTGCTGCTTTTGATTATCATAAAACGAATTCAAGTGCTTATAAAGGTTCAACACGCCCGCAAGCGCAAATTCCGCCATCGGAACGGAATAAACACCCCTTGCGTTGAAGAGGGCAATGTTCCTTTTTCGTATCTCTTCAAGCGGCACTCTGTCAAGCCCCGCCGAGGTCAGCTGAATTACTTTAAGCGACTTGAACTCCGATATATCGTGATACAGGAAAAGTCCGTTACAAATTACGGCGTCCGCCTCGGAAAAGTCACATTCGGGCTTTTCCCTCTCGTCCCGCTGACGCATAATCTCATATCCGAGTTCCGAGAGCTTATCAAGTTGTTCGTCTGTGGCGTTGAATGCGCCCGTAACAAGCAGTTTCATATGTTTTACCTATCTTTTTTCGCATTTATTATATCGACAACCTTTTGAGTACACTCAACGGTTTTCTTTCTGTTTTCCTCAAACTGTTCGTCCGTCCAGTTTTCAAGAACCTTTTCGTATTTCCTTATATCACGAACGCCTGTTGTGAGCTTTTCTTTTACCGAGTCAATGTCGGGTTCTTTTGCAACATCGCAGAAAGCACGGGAGAGAATAACGCTCTGCGAACCGAGGCGGTAATGCTCGCCCAAGATACATTCCGCAGGCAGTGTTCCCGTTCCGACCCTCGCAACGCCGCCGAAGCCGTATTTTACACCTTTTTTTCTGAACTTTTTTGTAAGCTGTTCGACAGTGCCGTCGGCAAGCAGTTGGAACATAAAGGTCATACCCTTGCTTAAATGCAAATCGTTAAGACCGATAAACACCTCGTCAATTCCGCGAAGCTCCAGAATATCGTCGATTATCTCCTGCGCCTCGCTCGTTTCAAGCAACAAGCAGGTCTTTGCCCTGCCTGCGACCAGGTCTATAAAAAGCTTCACTTCACGCACCGTCTTGAAATACGGGAGCATTATTATATCCGCTCCCGCCTTGACTATCTCGTCAATTTCCCTTGCGGAGGAAAGATAATCCTTTGTGGCGCCGTGAATGGGATTGCACCTGACAAGCAGCTTTGACTCCGTCAAAACAGGGCGCAGAGCTTTTATGTCCTCCACAGTGTGATGCGACTGAACCGTATCGAGCCCGCCCTGCCGCAGATCCTTGCCTATGTATTCCATATCGACAAATATCCTGTCAACACCCGCGCTCTGCGCAAGCGAAGCGACATCCGTTCTGTTTGTAATATACATAAGCTCCATAGTAAATTAAACCTTTTCTTCCTTTTTTTCTTCGTGCTTTACGGTCTCGCCCGTATTTTCGTTGTCGGCGTTTGTAAGAACCTTGAACACGGTCATAAACATAATTTTTATATCAAGAAGTATCGATACATTGTTGACATACCAAACATTGAGCTCAATTCTTCTGTGCCACTCGACATCCTTTCTGCCGTTTACCTGTGCCCAACCCGTGATGCCCGGGCGAACCGCAAACATCATAAGCTGCGCTTCGCTGTACTCGTCGATAGGCCACGGATGATAAGTCAGCGGCGGACGGGGTCCGACAAAGCTCATATCGCCGTTGAGAATATTGACAAGCTGCGGCAGCTCGTCAATGCTTGTCGCACGGATAAACTTTCCGACCTTGGTAACCCTCGAGTCGCCCTTACCGGAATAGACTCCGCTTCCCGTCTTTTCCGCACCGACGCACATCGAGCGGAATTTATATATATTGAACACCTTGCCGTCCTTGCCGAGTCTCTGCTGTTTGAAAATCACGGGACCCTTACTGTCAAGCTTTACGGCAAGCGAAACAATCGCAAAAACAGGGCTTAAAACAATCAGTGCGACAAGCGCAACAAAGAAGTCGAAAAAGCGCTTTATAAAACGGTTGTAAACGCCTGTATAGTTATGTTTTTCGACATTTGTCGATTTGTTTTTCAAAGGCAAAACACCCCAATTTCCCATTATAGATATATACTATAATATTATATATTCATACGCTCTAAAAGTCAATGGAAATCATACGCCGTCAGGCAACGGTAAAGCTAAAAAAACAGGCTGTAAAAGATTTACACCCTTTACAGCCTTTTACTTATTTGGATAACTGCTTGACTATCTGATTTCCGAACACCGAAGCACCCGATACAAGTACGCCCTGTATCACGGAGTCAACGCTCACGCCCATTATACCGAGCGTTCCGAGAACGCCGAAGAACAGTATTATGAGCGGAATATACTTATCGTTGATTTTTTCAAGGTGCTTTATTATCATTCCGATAATGTTGAGCACGGGAATCAGGATAAGTGCCTTATCGGTAATATATCCCAGAACTTCCATTTATTCACCTTACCTTATATCCGATTTGTTTACAAAGCCCGTAACATTCTTGCCTATCGGCTTTTTAAGTGCCTTTTCGGGTGAACTTGTGATGCGGTACCTGCCGTTCATTTCAATGCCGTCATAGATATAATAGGTTCCCGATTTCTTCGCTGCGGGCGTTTTTGCCGTAGCGGAAACATACAGCGGTGTGTTTGAAAGCGAAACCATCATTCTTGCGGAATAATTCTGTGACGGTGCGGGTGTGGGCGCAGGGGCGGGTGCGGGAGCCGAAAAGCCGTTGAGACCTTTATTTTTCATAATCGAATAATAGTCCTTATAGCTCTCGTCCATATCGCTTCTGCCCGATATTCCGTCAATGCTTCCCTGCGAAGAATACTGCCATATGCCGTAATTGCCGGCATAGGTCGCCTTCTCCGCCCACTGTGCAAGCCAGACATCGTACTTTTTCTTGCAATCGTCGTCAACGAAGTTGTCAAGCCAATATTTGTTTGCGTAAATGCATACATAATAGCCTGCTTTTTCCACCGTCTCGCAGAACGCCCTTATTATATCAGACACGAACTGCTTGCCCTTATCGGACTGAGCCTTTTCCTCGACATCAAAGGCGACGGGATATTCAAACTGCTTTCCGCTTATCCATTTGAGGAAGGTTTCTGCCTCCTTTTTGGCGTCGTCGGCGCTTTTGGCATAGGAGTAGTGATACGCTCCGACCTTTACGCCTGCCTGCTTTGCGTTTTTATAATTTTCCTCAAAGCATTCGTCCTTCTGATTGTCATATCTGCCGTAGCCCGCTCTTATCATGGCGAAATCCACACCCGAAGCCTTGACCTTCTGCCAATCTATCGTACCCTGATGCTTTGATACATCAATGCCTTTACTCATAATATTCATTCCTTTCAATGGTTGAAATTCTCTGTTCGTGAGTCTTTACTCTCTCCTCCAAAAGCGGTATTCTCTGCGCAAAATTGTTGTGTCTGTCTACCTTTTTTTCAAGCTCTCTGAGCCTGTAATTTGTAAGCTTTGCGCTTGTGATTATACCGCCTACCGTTCCTGCCAGAGTACCGAGGAACGATAACAGCGCAATAAATACTTCAGACTGCATAACATCCCCCCATTTCATTATATTTAAGCCTCAACGCATTATTGCAAAAAGTTTTCATTATGCGTCCTCGCCCACCACAAGGATTTTTGTACCTGCGGTAAACGGAATATGCGTTGAACCGTTAAGCTCAAAGAAGCCGACAAACAGGTTGTTTATGTAGATGTTCTTTGCGGAGGAAATTACGGAAGCCGCCGTACTCGCAGTCGTACCCTGACCGCCCGTGCCGTAGCTTACCCTCGAATGGGTAAAATATCCGTCCTCGGCGTCGGTATCGCAAAAGACGAAAAGGCTTCCCGTGTTTGCAACCTTATACAGATGCGCAAGATACCGCTCGCCGTAGTCGGTGCGTATCTTAACGGTTATGTTTTCAACATCCGAAGCGCATTTTGCGACAAGGAAAATTTTAAGCCCTTTGAGCGAAAAAGTTTTACCGTCAAGGTCCTTGTTTATAATATATTCCTCAACGGTCTCTCCGTCGGCAACCTCGGCGGAAAATATAACTCTGCCCGTGTTTTTCTTTACAAAATCATACACGCCCGAGCTTGAAACGGCGTTGTCGGAATTTTCGCTGACCGACGGGTCAACCGTTGTTCCGTCCTCGCCCTTGTCTCCCTTTTCGCCTTTTTCTCCGGGGTCGCCTTTATCTCCTTTGTCTCCTTTTTCGCCCTGCTCGCCTTTAGGACCCTGTTCGCCCGTGTCTCCTTTTATTCCCTGCTCGCCTTTTTCGCCTGTATCTCCTTTATCGCCCTTGGGGCCCTGCTCGCCAGTATCGCCTTTTTCTCCCTTGGCTCCGGTGTCGCCTTTCTCGCCGGGGTCGCCCTTGTCGCCTTTGTCACCCTTGAAGTCGCCGTTTTTGACCGCTTCAAGCAGAGAATTTACCGAAAAGTCGTATTCCTCTCTGAGGTTGTCGTCGGCAGAGGCTATAACCGAAAAGCAGAGCTTTACCTCCTTGGCTTTTATGAGTTTTTCCGTTTCGTATGTATCGGCATTTATTTCAACGACATTGAAATAACAGAGCATATTCATACTTCTTGTAAGGCTTGCGGGCAGCGTGAAACTGATTTTATTGTTTTCGTCGGGCGTAAGGTACTGCGTTCTTACGGTTCCCGCAGGAAGCACAAAGTCGATATAATACCTGTATGAGTCTGAAATGTATTCCTGTGCTATCTCAAACACGAGGTCGGTCGCATTGTGCTCGTACATAATGCCCGCATTGTATATCTCCCCCGACAAGGAGCCGTCAACCTTTACGGTTACTGTTTTGTTCATATTCAATTCTCCCCGTTTATATTTTTTAATATTCCGTCAAAATTTTTCGGCAGGTCAACAAGAGAAAAGCCGCACAGATATGCATATTTGAGCACCGAATAGAGCTTATCGGTCGCCGACTTGAGCGTCTTGTATATCTGCTGACGGGAAACGCCGTGTTTTTCGGAAATATCGCTTATTTTCATATTTTCAAAATATCTCTCGCACACAACCTCCCTTTGAAAAACGGTCAGCTCGGACTCCACTGCCGCCGAAAAGATTTTTTTGAGAGTATTTTTTCTCGTTGTCAGAATGTATCTCGGAATTTCCCTTGTATCGTCTTCGGACATAAATTCAAATTTTTCGGACAAAAATCTGTACTCGTCCGTGTCAATTCCTACAATATCCCGTGTATTCATTTTCCACCTCCCGAAGTTCCGTAAACTAAAACAACACCTAACAACCCCGAGGGGTCGCAGGTGTCGTTATTTTTGATTATTGTTCACTCGCACTGTTTATTTTAGACGATACAGTGTTACTTGTCAACACAAAAATAAGACCGACTGAAATTCAGCCGGTCTTATACATTATTGTAATATTGAATTAAACCTCGTTGGTCGCAACAATATCAATTCCCGTACCGAGAATGTTTTTAACCGCAACATCGCCGAAATGAACGGGAGCTTTAAGTGTTACCTTATTAACCTCTTTCATTGCGTCAAAAAGCATTTCCTTCGGAAGGGGGGAAGCCGATTTTACGGGGACAACGGGAAGTCTGCCGCCCTCAACCTTAACGGTGGAGGTAAGCATTCTTTCGGGATGTGTACATTCCTGACGGGCATATCTGTCGCCTCTCGGGCAGGTGTTACCCGTTACGGAGATAACCTCGTTGTTGTCGTCAAGTTCAACCGTTATAGCGCAGCCCATAGGGCAGGATACGCAAACCATTTCTCTCTTTGTCATAATTTACGCCTCCTCAACTGTTACTGTAATCGTGCTGTCGGCAGGAAGAGATTTTACCGTATCGAGCTTGATAAGAACATTCTCCATCTCGCCGGGAGCCATTTTCTTTTTATTCTTCGACATTATAATCTCATCGCCGCATTTGACAACAAGCTTAACATTCTTAAACACCTTGCCGACGCGGAAATAGAGTTTAACATCCTTGTCGGTCTCTTTGTTAATCCTCTGCGGTACGATATAGCGCACGCCGTTCGTGCCCTCGGTTTTGATGTAATCACCCGACTTTTTCTCGCCCTTTATGAACTTAGCCGCGCCCTCGCCTGCTATCTGACTTTCCTCGGTAACATAGTCGACAAGGTCGTGAACCTGCAAAACATTGCCGCAGGCAAATACACCCTTGTGGAGAGTTTCCCTGTACTCGTCAACAGACGGACCGTTGGTAATGCGGTCAAGCTCGATTCCCGCATTCTTCGAAAGCTCGTTTTCGGGGATAAGTCCGACGGAAAGCATCAAAGTGTCGCACGGGATATATTCTTCCGTACCGGGTATGGGCTTCAAGTGCTCGTCAACATTTGCAACCGTAACGCCCTCAAGTCTGTCCTTACCGTGTGTTGAAACGACCGTGCAGGAAAGACGAAGCGGAATACCGAAGTCCTCAAGGCACTGTACGATATTTCTTGTAAGACCGCCCGAGTAAGGCATAAGCTCGCAAACAGCCTTGACCTTTGCGCCCTCAAGGGTCATTCTTCTTGCCATAATAAGACCTATATCGCCCGAGCCGAGGATAACCACCGTTTTACCGGGCATATATCCGTCTATGTTTACATATTTCTGCGCCGTACCTGCGGTCATAATACCTGAAGAACGGCTTCCTGCGATTGAAAGCGCACCTCTCGGTCTCTCACGGCAGCCCATTGCGAGCACAACAGCCTTTGCCTTGATTGTGAGAAGTCCGTCCTCCTTATTGCAGGCTGTGACGACATTGTCGTCCGATATATCGAGAACCATTGTGTCCACCTTGACATCAATATCGGTTTCCGATACCTGCTTTATAAATCTTCCCGCATATTCGGGACCCGAGAGCTCCTCTCCGAAATAATGGAGACCGAAGCCTGTGTGGATACACTGTTCGAGAATACCGCCGAGTGTGTCCGCCCTCTCGAGAATGATAATTTTTTCAATACCCTCTTCGTGAGCCTTGAGCGCCGCCGCCATACCTGCAGGGCCGCCGCCGACTACTGCCAAATCATAATTAAGCACTTTACACACCTCACTTCGTTCTCTCGAAAATAATCTTGGAATTGCCGCCGAATTTTGTAATTTCATTCATCGGCACTCCGAGCTCTTTTGCAAGCAATTCGACAACCTTGCTGCCGCAGAAGCCGCCCTGGCATCTGCCCATGCCCGCTCTTGTTCTCCTCTTGACGCCGTCAACATCCCTCGCACCTGCGGGAGCGTGAATTGCGTCGAGGATTTCGCCCTCGGTTATCGTTTCGCAGCGGCAAATAATTCTGCCGTATGCGGGATTCTCCTTGATAAGAGCCTCTCTCTCTTCTTTCGACATATGTCTGAAGCGGACGGGAGCCTTTCTTGTCATTGTGTACTGTGCTTTTTCCTTTGCGTCAAGCTTTTCGAGCAAGAGCTCCTCAACATACTTTGCGATAGCGGGAGCCGCCGAAAGTCCGGGAGACTCAATGCCCGCACAGTTGATAAACTTGTCGCTCTTATCGGAATAGCCGATTATAAAGTCGTCCGTTACCGGATGGGCACGAACACCTGCGAACGAGGTTATGGCACCTCTGAGATTTATTGACTTAACGCTCTTGAGAGCCTTTGAAACGACAAATTCAAGTCCCTCGGGAGTTGTGTCGGTATCGTCCTTGTCGGGCTCGTCTGTTGCGGAGGGACCGATAAGCAGGTTTCCGTCAACCGTCGGCGTAACAAGAACGCCCTTGCCCATCTTGTTCGGGCACTGGAATATCGTATGGTTTGCGAGATAGCCGAACGATTTGTCGAGAAGATAATATTCGCCCTTTCTCGCAACAAGCTCTATGCTGTCGTCGCCTATCATAGCGGCAACCTCATCGGAATGGTTGCCTGCGGCGTTGATTATGTACTCCGCCTCGATATTGCCGAGGGTCGTGTCAAGATTGTAAACGCCGTTTTCCTTTTTGATTGCCTTGACTTCGCAGTTTCTGAGAAATTCGACTCCGTTTGTAACCGCTACCTCCGCAGCCGCAATAGTCAGCTCATACGGGCAGACAATACCCGCAGAATTTGAAAGAAGAGCGCCTACAACCTCTTCGGAAACATAAGGCTCAAGCTCTCTTACCTTTGCGCCGTCGATAATTTCAAGGTCGGGAACGCCGTTCTTGATACCTCTGTCATAGAGCTCCTTAACATGCTCCATCTCCTCATCGGAAAAGGCAAGAACAAGCGAGCCGTTGTTCCTGTAAGGCACATTAAGTTCCTTACAAACCTCGGGCATCAATTCCGTTCCTTTCACATTGAGTTTTGCTTTCATCGTTCCCGGCATAGCGTCAAAACCGCCGTGAACAATAGCGCTGTTAGCTTTTGTCGTACCCATTGCCACATCATTGCATCTTTCGAGCAAAGCGACCTTAATGTCGTACTTTGACAGTTCTCTCGAAATGAGAGCGCCGACTACGCCCGAGCCGATGACTGCAACATCGTACTTCATAAACCTCACCCCTTGTTAAAATATATGTTAATCAATATTTTGACCTGCAAAATCATCTTTCTCCTGCTTTTCCACAATTACCATACCGCCGGTGCCGCCCGTTTTGGAAAAAGCGTCGGAGATTTTCGAGTTTAAGTCGAGAAATTTATCACGGAGCGGAAATGTGTCCTGATAATATTCCTCAAATTCCGAAAAATACTTACCGTCGAACACGGCGGAAATTGTAAACTTCGGCTTTTGCTTGAGCGTTCTGTTCTCCCTTTGAGAAACTGTGGGGTCGGTGTCAAACGCACTTACGAGGAAGAGCGTTATTATCACGCCGACGAACGCAAGAATTATGAAAAATGCACCCGATTTGTTCGGGACAACATTCTTTTTCATCAGTTTTTTTCTGTACCGAGTCATTTATGTTCTCCGTTAAAATCTGAAATAAAGGAAAGGATTGTAGCTGTCGCCGATAAGAGAAGCGGTCGAAACCGTCAGCGAAAACAGCACGAAAAGAATAATCGCGACATTAACAAAAATCTTACCCGATTCATTCTCCGAAATATTGAAAGCAAAGCGCCTTATGATATTCGCTATCGGGAGAGAGGCGATTATTCCGACGATTATCACAACTATGTAGTTGAGCGCAACCGTCTTTTCCGTAAGGGTCGAAAATCCGTTTTCGAAGAAAATCGCCCTGAAGAAATTCTTGAGGTTCGCAAGGTCCTCAAAGTAGAAGAACGCCCAACCGATAACCACAACGAGCATTGTGTATATATGCTTTATAACGGGGCTTGTCCTTGCAAGGCGCTTTCCGATATAAATCTTTTCAAGCATAAGGAAGAAGAAATAATAAAGGCCCCAAAGGATGTAGTTGTAGCTCGCTCCGTGCCAAAAGCCCGTCAGCACCCAAACCACAAGCATATTGAACGCCCAATGCTTCCTGTTGCCGCCGAGCGGTATGTAGACATAATCCCTGAAAAACGAGCTCAATGTTATGTGCCAGCGTCTCCAGAAATCGTTTACGGAGTCCGCACAGTAGGGATAACGGAAGTTTTCGGGGAAATCAAAGCCGAATATCTTGCCGAGACCTATCGCCATATCCGAATAAGCCGAGAAGTCGAAATAAATTTGTAATGTGAACGCTATTATTCCGACAGACGCACCGAGGAAGCTGACATTCTGCATATCCGAACCGATAAGCTTTGTGCAGAGCTCGCCTGCGTAGTTTGCGATTACCGTCTTTTTGACAAGACCCACGCAAAAGCGCAAAACGCCGTCAGCCGCACCTCTTAAAGTTACGGTCCTGCACGAGAGCTGCTTTTCAACATCGCTGTAACGGACAATGGGACCCGCTATCAGCTGCGGGAACATCGAAACATACAAAAGAAGCTTGAAAAATGACTCCTGAACCTTTACACGGTCTCTGTAAACATCGACAACATATGTGAGTGCCTGAAAGGTATAGAACGAAATACCGATGGGAAGCGCAAGTCCGAGCGTCTTTATGTTGAGCGAAAAAGCCGAATTAAGGCTGTGTGCAAAGAAGTCGGAATATTTGAAAAGCGCAAGGCTTGAAAGCGTAATTATGACGCTCAAAAGCATAAACAGCTTTGAGAGCGCCTTTCCCCTGTATCTGTCGACAAGAATTCCGCCGATATAGTCCACAAGCACGGTTGCTATCATCAAAAGTATGTACTTCGGCTCGCCGTAGGCATAAAACACCAGCGAGAACACCAGAAGCACGGCATTACGGACTTTTATATTCTTACTTAAAAAGTAAAAGACAAGACACAGAGGCAGAAAAATGTATAAAAATACCAAGCTTGAAAAGACCAATTTTCAGCCTCCGAAATACTATTTTATAATTATGGATATTATAACATACATTTTGCCCGAATAACAGTGTTTTTAGAAATTTTTTCATTAAATTTGCAGACAAATTTATACAGCTTTTTCAAGCTCCTTTTTCAGCCGCACGATTATCCGTTTTTCAAGGCGCGAAATATAGCTTTGGGAAATCCCGAGAATGTCCGCAACCTCCTTTTGGGTGTGCTCCTTTTCCCCGTCGAGCCCGAAGCGCATATTCATAATCAGCCTTTCCCGCTGTGAGAGCGAGTTCACGGTTTTCAAAAGCACCTTTTTTTCGTCCTCACATTCAAGCTCACGGTTTATTTCGTCAGGCTCGCTTCCGAGCACATCGGACAAAAGCAGTTCGTTTCCGTCCCAGTCGATGTTCAGCGGCTCGTCTATCGAAATGTCCGTCTTATGGAGACTTATCTTACGAAGATACATAAGTATTTCATTTTCAATACACCGTGAGGCATAGGTGGCAAGCTTTATGTTTTTTTCGGGCTTAAAGGTGTTGACGGCCTTGATAAGCCCTATTGTGCCGATTGAAACAAGGTCGTCTATGCCCACGCCCGAATTGTCAAACTTTTTGGCTATGTAGACGACAAGCCTTAAATTGTGGACTATTAAAGGCTCCCTTGCGGTTTCGTCTCCGTTTGCGATACGCCGAAGGCAATCCTCCTCCTGCTCCTTGGTAAGCGGTTCGGGCAGGTTTTCACAGCCGCCGACGAAGTCTATATCCGTCTGAAAAAGTATGCCCTTAATTTTTGCCAAAAGCGACAGTATGTACTCTCTTATCATCACTGTTCATCCTTTCAAAAAAATCGTTGTTGAGTATTGCCGAATATTCTCCGTTTGTAAACCTTGTTTTGCTCTGTGCGACAAGCACATTTTTAACGGTGTGCTCCGAAGTGCCGACCTTTACGCTCACGCTGTCCACCGACACGGCTTTCAAAAAGCCCTTTTCGCCGACCGTGTTATAGGCTATGAGCCTTATTTTGTTTTGAACGCCCATCATATCGACCGCATTGTTGCCACGAAAGCAATCCTCGGGCACAAAGCCCACAAGCGAAGTGAAAACGCTCTCGTCCGCTATGATAACGGGCTTCCCCGAAAAGCCGTCTTTAAGTGTGTTTCCCGTGTCAAGCAGGGCGTTCACGGTAACGCTTCTGCCCGAATTTGAAAAAGTTACGCTGTAAACGGAGTCGGACGGCGCACTGCGTTTCATAAGCCTTGAAATAAGCGTGATGATAACATAGCAGGCAACGGTTGAAACGGTCAGTATTTTTATGTTGATATTGAAATAAACCACACTGTTGTTAAACACCATTCCGCTCGGCTTAAACGCAAGCCATATGCCGAGCATAATCCCCGCAAAGGCAAAATTCACCCCGAAGAACACCGCAACCTCACGCAAAAACACCTTAAAGGTTTTCGGCGAAAAGGCTATGGCAGTCAGCACAGCAGACACCGCAAAATTCACAAACACGGTAACCGCCTCGGGAAGCTCGGGCAGGAAAATAATCAGCGAATAAAGGCTTCCGAGGGCAGAGGCAAAGAACAGCCTTACCCGTTTTATTTCACGGTGCAGTATTTTTGCGCTTGCAAGAAGCAGGAAGTAGTTTACGAATATGTTTACCGCAAGCAATATGTCAACATAGACAGTCAAAACTTATCACCACACAAAAAATGAGCCTGAAGCCAATTATATAGGCTTCAAGCTCAATAATTTGTCATATCGTGGGGTTACTTTTGTTTTCTCATATAATCCTCGAGAATAAGCACGGCGGACACGGCGTCAACAACCGCCTTGCGCTTCTTTCCTCTCGTGTCGGTCGCATTGAGTATGTTGTGCGCCGAAACGGTTGTCAGCCGTTCGTCCTGAAAATCGACGGTCAGTCCCGTCTTTTCGGAAAGGGTTTGTGCAAAGCTCTTGCACGCCTCCGCACGGAAGCCCTCGCTGCCGTCCATATTTTTCGGAAGTCCGAGAACGATTTTCTCCGCTTTTTTCTCAACGCATATTTCCTTTATTTCCTCCGAGAGCAGCTCGGGGTCCTTTTGCTTTATAACGGTTACGGGAGAAGCGAGCATCTGAAACTTGTCGCAAGCCGCAATACCCGTTCTCGCATCGCCGTAATCGACGGAAATTATAACCATATTTTCTCCTATTCGGCAGGCGGAAGATTATCGGGCGACGCCGTTGCGGGCGGAGTATCCGACGAATTATCGTCGCTTGCCGCGGGTGTTTCGGGAGTTTGCGAAGCGGGAGTTGTTACCGTCTCGCCCTCCTGTACGGGCTCCTGAACGCTCGATGCAGCAGCACACGAGGTGCAGTGTCCGGGGAGATTGCTCTTTGTGTACCAGCCTGTCGCAGTGCTCGTACAGCTCTCGCTTGCGAGGAAGCCCGACTGCGTACAGTAAGTAGCGCTCATCAAAAGGTTTGAATGCGTATCAAAGGGCTTAGCTGTAAGACCCTTGTGTATTCTTGTCATTACCTCGTCGAAAATCTTACCCGAGGGGCTGCCCGAAACATAAGCCGAAAGCTGTTTGGGCATATCGCAGCCGTACCATACGGCAGCAACATAATAAGGTGTGCCTCCTACGAACCAACGGTCCTTATCGTCACTCGTCGTACCTGTTTTTGCAAAGGTTTCAAAGCCCGAGATGCCGTAATTGCGTCCCGTCGCCATATGAGCGGCGTCGGTTACGACCGTCTGTAAAAGCTTGTTCATAACATCTGCGGTGTCGGGAGAAAGAATTTGCTCACCCTCCGACTCCTGATGCTGAAGATATATCTTTGTTCCGTTTGCGTTTGTAACCTTGTAATAGCAATACGGCTCATAATACTTGCCGCCGTTGCCGAACGCCGCAAACGCCGCCGCCATCTGCACCGTGGTTACGCCCTTGCTTGCGCCGCCGACTGCGAGAGACGACATATTTTTATCGCTTTCGTTGAGATAGGTAAGCTTGAATTTTTCGGTTGCGTACTTATAGCTCAATTCAACGCCCATCTGCTTGAGAAGCTGTGCGGGAACGGTGTTGTACGATACGCAAAGCGCATGCTGAACCGTTACATACGAATCGGGCGAGCCGGGGTCGTTACCGTAGTTTACGGGTCCCGTTCCGCCGTCGGGATAGTAATGCGCAACGCCGTAGTTCTGCACCTTGGTGCTCCAGGTTACATACTTTTCCTCAATAGCGGGAGAATAAATCGAAATGGGTTTGATTGAAGAACCCGGCTGTCTCGGAGTAGTTGCACGGTTGAGGCCTCTGTTTTCGGTCTTTTCTCCGATACCGCCTACCATACCGAGTATTCTGCCGTTGTAGTCCATTATAGTCATAGCCGACTGTGCGTCGGGAACATTTTTGTTGTATGCGGGCATTGTTACCTTGTTGACATAAACATCCTCAAGCTGTGCCTGTATGCCCGTGTCAACAGCCGAATAAATTCTCAAGCCGCCGTTGTAAATAAGCTTTGAAGCCTGCGACTTTGTGTAGCCGCACTGCGAAACAAGGTCGTTTATAACCGACTGTATAACATAGTCGACATAGTAGCTCTGAATTTCCGTTGCAGCGGCGTTTGAAGCGTTGGAGCTGTCGTCCGAGCTGTCCTTTTTGACATAGTTTTCACTGTTTGTGAAGACCATTTCGTATGCCACAGCCTCGTCGTATTCCTCCTGAGAGATATATCCCTCTTTGAGCATATTCCTAAGGCAGGTAAGCTGCCTTTTCCTGTTTGCTTCGGGATGAAGCAGCGGGTCGTTGGTCGAGGGGTTCTGCGTTATAGCCGCTATCGAGGCGCACTCCGCAATGTTGAGCTCGGACAAATCCTTGCCGAAATATTTTTCGGCGGTAGTCTTTACGCCGTAACAGCCGTGGCTCATATAAACGGTATTCATATACGCTTCGAGAATTGTGGCTTTTGAAGCGTTCTTTTCAAGGTTCAACGCATTGAGTATCTCATAGAACTTACGGCTTACGGTCTTGCCGTTTTCACCCGTAAGGTTCTTGATAAGCTGTTGGGTAAGCGTGGAGCCGCCGCCCGCCTTACCGAAAGTAATTACCGCCTTTACGGTTCTTATCCAGTCAACGCCGTCATGCTTTTCAAAACGCTTGTCCTCAAGGGCGATATACGCATTCTGGAGGTTTGCGGGAATTTCGTCAATGCTCGTCCACACACGGTTCTGCTCGCCGTGCAGACGGGTCAGCTCAACCGCCTCGTCATTTGAGTTATAGGCGTAAACGATTGTGGTCTGCGCCTGATTTTCCTTGTAATCGGCAATGTCTATTTTAGCCTCGCCGTTTACATACGAAACCATATATATAATCAGATATGTGCAGACAATTACCAAAGAAACAAGAGCGGTAAAAGCCAGAGCCAACAAAGCGGTAAGCGCTTTTTTAGCCTTGGGGTTGAGCGGCTTTTTCTGCTTTTTCGGTTTTTTACGCACATTTTTTGCCATATGTAGTTCCTCCGTACGCTGACTTTGCCATAATAAAGTATTGTAACACAATTTTGTGAATATTTCATCATTTTTATAAAAAAAGATAATTTTTTGACCGACTGCGTTAAATCCGTATTTTTTGCCGAAAATAACCAAAAGGAGTGATTTTGTGCAAAAGATACTTTTGAGAGCTGTTGCGGTAACGGCGATAGTGCTTGCGGCAGCGTTTGTCGGCGCGGCTTTTTCGCTCGGAGCAAAAGACGACAAAGCGGCGATTTTGTCCGAAAGCACAACGCTTTCGCCGCTTTACACACTCGGCGAATACGACGGAAAATTAGCCCTTTTCAAGCGGGGATATTCAATGCCCGTTGAAATATACGATGTTTACCTCTCGTCGCTGCCCGACTCGGAGCAAGGCAAAATCAAAGAGGGAATTTCCGCCGAGTCCGATGATGAAATATTGAAAATAATCGAAGATTACACAAGCTGAACCGAAATTTCAGCCTTTTCGGCGTCTGCGGGAACGGTAATTTCAAGCGTTCCCTTTTCACGCTCGGTAAACTCCGCCTTTTCGCCGTTGAGCTTGACTGTGTATGAATGTTTATCGTTCATCACTGCGATTACGGTTGACTTTTTACCGTTATAATGGCTGACGGTTGCCTTGAAGTCCGTAAAATCGCTTGAAAACTCGCTGTTTTCGCAGAAAATATCGAAGCCGAAGCTGAATGTGCCCGGGTTATAGTAAGCGTTTGCCCAGATGTTGACGGGAGCGGAAAGTCCGCCGAAGTTGTGGAACCAACCTCCCCTGCCCGTGGTTATGGACATCATCTCAAAGGTGTAATAAGAATACTCGACCTCTTTTTTCCATGCGTCAAGTGCGGTCTTTGCGATTTTATACGCAAAATCGCTTTCGCCGAGGTCAAGCATGGTTTTCCATACGAACCATTGGTGCGAGAACCAGACATTGCCGTTCCAATAGCCGTTTGTGGCATAATATCCCGCCTTCATATTGACAGCGGAAATGCCGACCTTGCTCATCATTTCGTCCTCGCTTTTGATATGGGCAAGGATTTTCTTTGTCTGATTTTCGTCCGTAATGCCTGCGATAAGCGGATAAATACCGTCCATCGTCTTGTTCATATTCTCTCCGCTTTCACTGCGAAGCTGTTCTTTCGGCTCTCCGTTTTCGTCATGAACGACATATGAGAAATAGCCCGCTTCCTCATCCCACGCGTAGGTCTGTAAGCCGTCCGAAATACGCTTTATGTCGGTCTCATACTCTTTGACATCCTCGGTTTTTCCGAGATGCGAGGCGATAACCGACAGGATTTTTGCACACCTGATGACCTGCGAGGAGGATATGCACGGAGCGGTCAAAAGCTGAAGCTTTCTTCTGTATGTTTCAGCCTGCGGGGGCAAGTCGTCCATACCCGAGCAGTTATAGAAATACTCAAAGGTAGTTGTCATACCGCTTTTGAACTTTGCGGTGGTTGAGCCGTCCGCCTTGCCGCAAAGGAAATCGTAAAACATCTTTACACGGTCATAATAGCCGTAAAGCCCGGACTTGTCGTTTGTCCTTGAGAGCATATCGTAATACTGATAAATATGCACGGGAACGGGAGAACCGTGGAGCAAAAAGGCATAATCCTTATTGTCCTTGTCGCTCAAATACAAATCAAGGATATACTCCGCTATCTCGGGGTTGTACATATTCATTTCAAGACCGATAAAGCCCGAATCCCAAGTGTAGAAAGAGTCCCAACGCTTACCGGGCGTGTGGTGCACAACATAATCGCCGTGATGATAGAGCGGATATACCGTGTTTTGGAACATTGCCGCACGCAAGAGCTCGTTTGAAAACTCGTATTTTTTGCCCGCTTCGTTGAGAGCTATTTTTTCGGTTGAATTTTTTGCGGCAAGATATATCTTTTCATATTCCTCGGGCGTTTTGTACTCGGTTTCGCTGCCCGAAATTACCGCATACTCGACATGGCTTGTGTGGGCGGGAATGTACAGAGTATGCACAAGGGTGTTCTGATAGTAGCCCTCATCGGAATGTTTCCACGAAAACTCGCCCGAAAAGGTTTCCATCATATTGTCAAAGCTCGGGTCGGGCTGAGAAACCCTCGGCGTGGGAACATCTTCAAGGCAGCCCGTCGGTATTTCACGGAGTCTTGTCTCCTTGTTAAATGTCCTCAAAGTGAAAGTATCTGGAATATCCCTGTATTTCATTTTTACCGTTTTTCCGTTTTCGTTTTCCTCAAAGGACACGGTCGGCATAAAATCGTTTTTCTCGGTTTTTGTGATAATTTTGCCGCAGTCCTCCGCCTCGGTTACGGCAAAAAAGTCAAATTCGATACCGCCCGTCCCCTCGGAAACAAGCTTTAAGAAGAATTTCCCCGAGCTTAAAGCGCCGAGCGGAATTTGAGCAAGCTGCAAATCGTCGCAAGCCTTGAAGCTGAAAGGTTTACCGTTGATTGTAAAGTCAGACGCCTTTACAGAAGTTGTGCGGTATCTGACGGACAAAACAGCGTTTTTGTAATCGTTTTTTATGTCAAAATCATAGGTAATTGTATCGTTTTTTTCCTCGCCGAGCTTTGAGTATTTCGGAAGAATGTAGCGGTTGTTATCCCTGTCTCCCAAGCCCTTGTGAAGATAAAATCTGTCGTCGAAAAATTCGCCCTTATGCATGGCGTCCATGGTCTCCTTATCCCACGGACGGGGCGTATTGTATTCGTAGGTTTCGTAGTCAAGCGCTTTTTTGAAATCGCACTTTTCTGGCAGAGTAAGACATACCCTGTTTACGGTCGGGAACTGAACGGAAGAGAAGAAATTGACAAGGCAGTTCTGCATCATCTCGGAATTGTTGAAAATTTCCGTGCGTACAAGAGTTGAGTCGTCGCCGAGCCTTGTAAAGGAGACATCGGAATAGATAACATCCTTCCACTCAATATCCTGTCTGTAAGAATAATAGGAATAGTCGCTCTTACTCTCCCACGGATGAACGCCGACGGGGATTGTAACATTGGGCACTTTGGCGTCCGTGTTTGAAACGCACGGGAGCACCACAAGGTCAAACCTTACGCCTTTTTCGCTTTTATGGTCAACTATCTTTGAAATTCCAAAATATTTTTTTGAATACGGACCCCACTTGGGCATAACATTTATCATATCTTTTTACCTCTCATCGCTTAATACGGCTTCGGCAACCTTAATTCCGTCAACGCCCGCCGACACTATACCGCCTGCATATCCCGCACCCTCGCCGCAGGGGTACAGACCTCTTATCTTTGTCTGCATAAATTCGTCACGGACAATACGCACGGGGGCGGAGCTTCTGGTTTCGGGTCCCGTCAGCAAAGCGTCGTCGCAGGCAAAGCCCGAAAGCATTTTATCCATTTTAACAAGTGCGTCGCACATTGTGTTTGTAACCTTTTGGGGAAGCAAATCCCGCAAGTTCGTATATTTTACGCCCGTCGGGAAAGACGGCTTTACATTTTTACAGCCTGTCGAGGCAACTCCGCCGAGAAAATCCTTTACAAGCTGGGCGGGAGCCGAATAATCTCCGCCGCCCATCAAAAAGGCCTTTTGCTCGATTTCACGCTGCATATACATACCCGCAAGAGGATGGTCGGAGTTAAAATCCTCGGGCGAAATACCGACAAGCACCGCACAGTTGGCGTTTTCCTTGTCTCTTGCGTATTCGCTCATACCGTTTGTAACGACCGTGTTTTCCTCACTTGAAGCGCACACGACCGTTCCGCCCGGACACATACAGAAGGTATATGCTCCTCTGCCGCCCTGCGGATGGCACGCAAGCTTGTAGCTTGCCGCACCGAGCCTCGGATGGTTTGCGAATTTTCCGAACTGCGACTCGTTTATCATTTCCTGCTTGTGTTCAATTCTCGCACCTACGGAGAACGGCTTTTGGAGCATCGGTATGCCCTTATTGTAGAGCATTTCGACGGTATCTCTCGCCGAATGTCCTATTGCGAGGATAACCGTATCGGTTTCGTAGTCGTAGGTCTTTCCGCTCTTATCCGTGAGCGTAACGCCCTGAACGGAGCCGTTATATACAATTATATCCGTAAGCTTTGTTTCAAACCTGAACTCGCCGCCGAGCGAAATAACCTTTTCCCTCAAGGATTTTACGACGCCCTTCAGCTTATCCGTTCCGATATGCGGCAGTGCCGAGGTCATAATATCCTCGGGCGCACCGTTGCGGCAAAACTCACAAAAGACCTCACGCACCCTGCTGTCCTTTATTCCCGTGGTAAGCTTGCCGTCGGAAAATGTGCCTGCGCCGCCCTCGCCGAACTGAATGTTCGAGTCGGGATTCAGCACCCTGTTTTTCCAAAAGGAATATACGCTTTTTGTCCTCTCGTCCACCGTCTGACCGCGCTCGACAACCAACGGTTTAAGCCCTGCCCGTGCAAGCATCAGCGAAGCGAACATTCCCGCAGGGCCGAAGCCCACGACAACGGGTCTCAACGGCGAAGTCCTCTTGTTTTCGGGAAGATTGTAAGCATATTTTTCCACCCGCTGAACTCTCGGAGCGGAGTTTTTCGCAAGCAACGCCTCCTCGTCGCCGTCAACGGTTATGTCAACGGAAAAGATGAACTTTATATCGTTCTTTTTCCTTGAGTCGATGCTCTTTTTGAATATTTCAAGCGTTTTTATGTCGCCGGCTTTTATTTTCAAAAGCCTTGCGGTTTCGTTTTTCAAATCGTTCTGCTCGTCCTCGTAGTCGAGCGGAAGCTTAATTTCATTTATTCTTAACAACTGTATTCTCCTTTAGTATTGCGTCCGCACAAAGCCGACCCGAGCTCCACGCCCACTGAAGATTATGTCCTCCGCACAAGCCGTAAACATTTACCGCCTCGCCCGTAACATATAAATTCTTAACCTTTTTACATTCAAGCGTTTGCAAATTTATTTCGCTTTTCGGCACTCCGCCCGAGGTTACCTGTGCAAATTCAAAGCCCCGCACGCCCGTAGGCTTCAATTCAAGCCTTTTAACAGTATCGGAAAACGCCCTTATTTTTCCGTCGGGAATGTCGCAAAGCTTTTGTGCGCTCCTGATATTCGCAAGCGCAAGCACATAATTGCCGAGCGCCTTGGGAAGCACTCCCGAAGCCCATTCCTCTGCGGATTTTTCGGGGTAAGCCTTTTTCTGTCCGAGCAAAAAGCGTGTCAGCTCGGCTTTATCCGTATCGGGTAAAAGGTCAAGTGCAAGGCGAAGATTTTTTTCCGTGTTTTCCGCAACAATCCCCGAAAGCTGCATAATCGGAATACCCGACACGCCGTAATCGTTGAACTGAACCTCGCCCGTCTCCGTGTATCTGCTCTGTCCGCCGACAAACAGCTCTGCCGTACAGATGTTACGCACGCCCTTTACGGATTTCGGGAAACCGTCGATTATAACGCCCGTCAATGCAGGAACGGGACTTTTGACATCAACGCCGAGACTTTTAAGCAGTCTGAACGAGCCGCCGTCCGTACCCTGTGCCCTTGCGGCACTGCCGCCCGAGGCTATAACCAGCTTGTCCGCTTTGTATTTTCCGTTGAGCAAAAAGCCGCTGTCCGAGCGCCGAACTTCGGTTATTTCAGTGTCCGTAAGCACTTTAACGCCTACTCTCTCGCACTCGCAAAGCAGGGCGTTTACAACAGCCGAAGCCTGACCCGAAACGGGATAGACCCTGCCCTGTGCCTCCGTCCTTGTAAGCAGTCCCATAGAGTTAAAAAACTCAATGTTGCTTATCGGCGGATATTTTGAAAAGGCATATTGCAAGACCTCGGTATCCTCGCGGAAATACTTTTCCGACGAGCCGATATTTGTAAGGTTGCATCTGCCGTTTCCCGTCACAAGGATTTTTTTGAGTATTCTCGGCATCCTTTCGTAGACGGTAACGCCTATATTTTTATTCTGTTTTTTTACGGCTGCGGCACAGGCAATGCCCGACGCTCCGCCGCCTATAACGGCAACTTCCATAGCGTGTCCTTTTATCAAAACATAATTTTACATTTTATTGTATCATACTTATACTGCCGAGTGCAAATAATTGTTAAAGATTTTTCGTCAATAATATGCTTGACAGGCGACACAGTTTTGAGTAAAATAAAGTCGGACTTTATTTTTATCGGAGATGATGTTATGTATATCAGCAGACATATGGAAGCGGAGATAGTAAAAGCGTCAAATTACTACCCTGTTGTTATGGTTTGCGGTCAGCGTCAGGTGGGCAAATCGACAATGCTTAATCATATAAAAGGAAATGACAGGCGTTATGTCTCACTTGACGATATGCACGCGCGCCGTCTTGCCGAGACCGATCCCGAGCTTTTCTTTGAAACCTACGGCACTCCGATTTTGATAGATGAATTTCAAAGAGTTCCGTCCATTCTTACCGAAATCAAAAAAATCGTTGATGAAAAAGCTCTGAACGGCGAAAAGAACGAAGGTATGTTTTGGCTCACCGGTTCGCAGAAATTCAAGATGATGCAAAATGTTTCCGAGTCTCTTGCCGGAAGAGTTGCCGTCTTCGACCTTGCCGGACTTTCCTGTGCGGAAATCGACAAAAGAGATGCTGCTCTGTTCAGTCCCGAACCCGATGACCTCAGAGAAAGGCTGAAATCATGCAAAAAGAGAAACATTCACGATATTTACGAGCGTATTTTCAAAGGCAGTATGCCGAAGATTGTAACGACCGATATAGACCGTGAGAAGTATTATTCCGATTATATAAACACTTACCTTGAAAGAGATATAAAGGAGTTGGCACAGGTAGGGAAATTAAACGAGTTCTATGACTTTCTTGTGTATATGGCGGCAAGAACGGCACAGAAACTGAGATACAACGACATTTCAAGCGCAATAGGAATATCCGCCCCTACCGCAAAGGCATGGGTCTCTATTCTTGAGCGTTCGGGAATTATATATATTCTTCATCCGTATTCAACCAATATCACAAAGAGGATTGTTAAAACGCCCAAGATGTATTTCACCGATACGGGGCTTGCGGCTTATCTGTGCCGCTGGCCCGATGCGGCAACACTTGAAAACGGAGCGTCTGACGGAGCGTTTTTTGAAACCTATGTTGTGACGGAAATTCTGAAAAGCTATTATAATGCAGGTAAACACCCCGATTTATATTATTACAGAGACATTGACGGCAAGGAAATAGATCTGCTTATTGCAAGAGGGAATATTCTTTATCCTATTGAAATAAAGAAAAGCAGAAACCCCGCTTCACCCGACAAAAATTTTGAAGTGCTGAACAAGCTTAAAGCAAATATCGGAACAGGGCTGATAATATGTATGTCCAACGAACTTATACCGTATAACAGAGAGGTTTACCTATGCCCTGCTTCGGTGTTGTAAGAGCCTTATTTATTGACAAATACCGCTTGTTAATATAAAATTATTAAACAACAATAATACAGAGGAAACGCTATGGAATTTGACGCATTTGACGCAGGAATCGAATTGGGCGGACTTCGCAACCGTGAGGAAATACGCCTGCTTATCTGTTATCTGCTTAAAACAATAGACAAGCCGCTTGAAAAGAGCCAGTTGAACGACGCCGTGCTCGAAAACGGGCTTGCAAATTACTTTGAAATAAATCAGGCACTGACCGAGTTGCTCGCAAACGCAAGCATTGACACGGTTATCGAAAACGACGAGGAATGTTATGTAATCCTCCCCCGAGGCAGGGAAATTGCCGAGAGCCTTGAAACAACTCTCCCGAAAACGGTCAGGGAGCGTGCGGTAAACTCCGCAATAAAGCTTATGACCTTTAAGAGGGTCGAAAAGGAAAACAAGGTTGAAATAATAAGGCTCGACGACGGCGGCTACAATGTCGTGTTCTCGCTTATGAGCGGAAAAGACGAGCTTATGCGGCTGACGCTCTTTGCGGGCGACAGCTTGCAGGCGCAGACAATAAAAGAAAATTATCTCAAAGACCCGGTAAAGCTTTATTCAAGCATTATAACGGCTCTTACGGTTTAAGGCGGGCAGATGCCCGTCTTATTTTTAAGAAAGGACAGCTATGGCAAAAACACAGGACTTTACAAACGGAAACATAAAAAAGCAAATACTCACATTTGCCCTGCCGATACTTCTCGGAAACATATTTCAACAGTTTTACAACCTTGCCGACACGGCTATCGCAGGTCATATTTTGGGCGACGGCGCACTTTCGGCTATCGGTGCCACCTCGTCCGTCAACAGTCTTATTCTTACGGTGGCGTTCGGAATAAACGCAGGCTTCGGAATTGTCATTGCGCAGGCGTTCGGCGAAAAGAATTACAGGAAATTAAAGCGTTCTTTTGCGCAGTCGATTGTGTTCGGGCTGATATTTTCGCTGCTGACCGCAGCAATTTCTCCGCTTATTCTCAACCCCGTTCTGCGTGCTATGAACACGCCCGAGGAAATCTTTGCGGACGCCCGTGCATATATTCTGATACTTCTCGAATTTGTCATTGTCACAATGTTTTATAATCTTGAAGCGACGGTTCTGCGCTCACTCGGAGACAGCAAAACGCCCGTAATTTTCGTTGTTATCTCAACTGCGATAAACATTTTCCTTGACTGGCTGTTTATGGCAAAATTCAACTCGGGCGTAAAGGGTGCGGCGGCGGCAACCGTAATCGCGCAGGGTATTTCCTGCGTACTGTGCGCAGTTGTAATAGTTAAGAATTTCAAGATAATCAAGCTTGAAAAGGACAGCTTCAAAAAGGATATTCCGCTTATGCGCTCGATGCTCACATCGGGTCTTGCAATGGGAATGATGAACTCCATCTTCTCGATAGGCTCTATCATTCTTCAGTCGGCTGTAAACGGCCTCGGTTCGCAGATTATCGCCGCACAGCTTGCCGCAAGGAAGATAAGCGATGTGTATATGCAGCCGCTTGTAACAGTGGGCACCTCGTGTTCGACGATTGTCAGCCAAAACTACGGCGCGGGAAAGACAAAGCGTATCGGTCAGACGATAAAGTATTCGGCTGTTTATTCGCTGATATGGTCAGTTATAACCGTAGCCACCTGCTATGCCTTCGGCAGAGCGCTTGTGGTTGCCATAACGGGCACGGCGGACACGGTAATTATCGACAATGCGATAATGTATCTTAAAATCAACACGCCGTTTTATTTCACTCTCGGTCTTTTGTTCAATCTGAGGTTTTCCATTCAGTCGATTGACAGAAAAATACCGCCGCTTATTTCAAGCTCTATGGAGCTTGCGTCAAAAATCGTTGCGGCGTTTGTGCTTATCAAATACTACGGCTATCTCGGCGCTTGCGTTGCCGAGCCGATAAGCTGGGTACTCGGCGCCGTGTTCCTCATATTTGCGTTTTCAAGAGCGTACAGGCAGTTAAAGAGCAAAACCGCGGTTTTGGCTGAGTGCTGATTTAATATTCGGACTTGCAAATTTCACACCCTTTTCTCATATGCTTTTGGGAAAGGGTGTGATTTTTTTGTTAGCTGCGCTGTTCCAATCCATTTTCGCAAATATGTTCTATCTTATGCTTCACATTCAGAATCAGGGGTCGTTTCCGAAGCCGCTGAGCGCAAAGCAAGAGCGTGAGGCGCTCGAACGCTTTCAGAACGGAGACATGCGGGCACGGGATGAGCTTGTGGAGCACAATTTAAGGCTTGTGGTGCATATCATCAAAAAGTACTATTCAAATTATTCCGACCAGGACGATTTGATTTCCGTCGGAACAATAGGACTTATCAAAGCGGTAAACAGCTTTAAGCCCGACAAGGGAACGAGGCTTGCGACCTATGCCGCACGGTGCGTGGAAAACGAAATACTGATGTATTTCAGAAATCAGAAAAAGACTTCGCAGGACATTTCAATGAGCGAGCCTATCGACACCGACCCCGAGGGAAATCCGCTGACGCTTTCCGAAACGATATATACAGACGACACCGTTTGCGACGACATCTATCAAAAAATGAAGATAGAAAAGCTACGCAAGTATATCTCCGAAATGCCGCAGGGAAGAGAAAAGGAAATACTTATAAAACACTACGGGCTCGGCGGCTGTTTTCCGCAAACGCAACGGGAGATAGCCTCACAGCTTCATATCTCCCGTTCTTATGTTTCGAGAATCGAGAAAAAAATCATAGAGGACATTAGAAATTATTTTGACGAAGATGAAGAGCTGTGATAGAATAAAATATTATAAAACATTACGGAGAAAACAATGGTAGAGGAAGTTTTGAAAAACAGGTCTGCGTGGGATTATCTTAAAGAGACGGATTTGCCGATAATCCTTTACGGCACGGGCAACGGGGCGGACAGAGTAATTGACGAATACGAACGCCTCGGTATCCGTTTGTCGGGCGTTATGGCGTCGAACGGCTTTGTCAGAGACAGGTATTTTCGAGGCTTCAAGGTCAAGGGTATTTCGGACTTTGAAAATGAGTTTTCGGACTTTATTATAACCGTCGGCTTCGCTTCGCAGAGGGAAGAGGTTTTGCAGAACATAATAAACCTCTCAAAGCGGCACAAGCTGCTTGTTCCCTGCGTTCCCGCTTTCGGTAAAACCTTTCTCAACAGGGAGTTTATCGTTTCGCACACAGCCGAGCTTGAAAAGGTATATTCGCTTCTTGCGGACGAAAAATCAAAGCTTGTTTTCTCTGATTTTCTCAATTTCAGCCTTACGGGCGAGCTTTCGTACCTGTTTGCGAACGAAACTGACAAGGACGAAGCTTTTTACAACATTCTCAAATTGGGCGAAAACGAAAATTACCTTGACCTCGGTGCGTACAAGGGCGACACCGTTGACGAATTTCTGCACTACACGGGCGGAAAATATTCGTCCGTAAAGGCGGTTGAGCCCGACAAAAAGAGTTTCCGCAAGCTTACGGAATACCTCGGAGGCAGGGAGAACTTTTACTTTGTGAACTGCGGAATACTCGATGAGAACAAGACCGTTTATTTCAACGGAAAAAGCGGTCGGCGCAATGCGCTCTCAACTGCGGGAACCGAGACCGAGGTACGGACCGTCGACACGCTCTGCGAAGACTTCCCCGTAACCTATCTCAAAGCCGACATTGAGGGCTGTGAAAACGAGATGCTCCGCCGCTGTAAAAAGACCTTTGTGAACTTGAAGCCGAAGCTCAACATAGCCGCATATCACAAAAGCGAGGACATCTACTCGATACCGTTAAAAATACTTGAACTTAACCCCGATTACAGGATATATCTGCGGCATCACAGGTATATCCCCTGTTGGGATTTGAATTATTATTGCGTATGAGGTGAAAATATGTCAGAAAAAATCATTGAGACCCCCTGCGGAAAAATCAAAGGACTTGAATTCCCGAAGCATCTGGAATTCAGAGGAATTAAGTACGCCGACGCCCGCCGTTGGGAATATCCCACGGAGGTTACGGATTTGGGAGAAGAATACGACGCAACAAAATTCGGTGCGTGCTCCTATCAGCGCAGAGGCTTTGAAGAGGACGAAAAGTGCAATGCGTTTTATCACAAGGAATTTCGCAAGGGAATGTCCTTTGAATACAGCGAGGACTGCCTTTTTCTCAACATATGGGCTCCGAAAAACGCCGACAACTGCCCTGTGATTTTCTATATTCACGGCGGTTCTTTCACGGGCGGAAGCTCAAACGAGGGACACATAAGCGGTAAGAGCTTTGCGGAAAACGGCGTTATCTTTGTTGCGATTAACTACCGCCTCGGACCGTACGGCTTCTGCTCGCACCCCGACCTCACAACGGCTGACGGCGTTTGCGGAAACTTCGGACTTTTCGACCAGCTTGCCGCTCTCAAATGGGTAAAGCACAATATCGGGTCGTTCGGCGGAAACGAAAACAACATTACCCTTTTGGGTCAGAGCGCAGGCGCAATGAGCGTTGACATACTCATCTCCGCTAAAGACAGCAGGGATTTGATTGCAGGTGCGGTAATGATGAGCGGACCCGCACTTCAGAGAGCTGCGGCACGCCCCGTAAAGCCCGAAAGCACAAGGAAATTCTGGGACGCAATTATAGAGAATGCGGGCGTGAAATCAATCGAGGAGCTTAAAAGCGTTGACGAAAGAACGCTCTTTTATGCCTGGAGCGATGCCTGCAAGGCAGACAAGCTCTCAATGCTTCATACAATGCCCGTAATCGACGGCAGGCTTGTAACAAAGGAAGACTTCAATATGAACACCATACCCGACCTTCCTATGATTTTGGGCGAAACCGTAACGGATATGATACCCATTGTTCTTCAGGGTCTTACCAAGAAATACGCAAAGAAGTGTAAAAATCATAAAAACCCGTGCTACATATACAATTTCGACCGTGAATTGCCCGGCGACGGCTCGGGTGCGTGGCATTCCTGCGACCTTTTATACTGCTTCGGAACGCTCCAAAACAACTGGCGCCCGTTTGAAGAGGTCGATTATGAAATATCAAAGCAGATGCAGGACTTTATGTGCACCTTTGCACGGACAAAGAACCCCAACTGCAAGAGTATCCCCGTATGGGCGCCCGATTACAAAAATCCCCTGCACCTGTGCGAGCACACATATATCGGCAAATGGGAAACCAAAAAGCATTTTTCAAACACCTTCGGCAATAAAGGAGCGGAATTTTAATGAAGTTCAACCATAAATTCTCACTTGTAAATTCATCGGACAGGCAGACGGTATATTCCGACGGCAAAAAGACGGCGCAGATAGATTTTATTTCGGACTCCTGCGTGCGTGTTGCGATTTTTAAGGACAAGTCGGCAATGCTTCCGACATTTAATGTCTGCCCCGATAACGAAATGCCGCTCACGGGCAGAGACAGACTGTCGCTCAAGGGCTTTTCGGGAAGCGTACCGAGCAAGGCAAGTGCGGACGGCAAGGACATTTTTTCACTCAAATGCGGAATTGATATGACGGTGGACACCGATAATTTCCTCTTGAAATTCACAAAGGGCGGCAAAGTCCTGCTCTCGGACAGAGCGCCGCTTGCCTACAACCTCGAAAACGAGTTCGGCGAGGGTAATTTCCACTATGTCCTCAGAGAGAACGGAGAAAAAATATTCGGTCTCGGCGACAAGGGCGGCGACTTGGACAAATCGGGCAGGTCGTTCAGAATCGAAACCTCCGACTGTATGGGCTTTGACGCAGAAAACAGCGACCCGCTCTATAAGCATTATCCGTTTTATATCTGCGAAAACTCGGTGGGCTGCTACGGCATATTCTATGACACGAGCGACACCTCGTATTTTGACTTCGGCAAGGAGATAAACAACTACTACGAGCCGTTCAAATTTTTCAAAACCGAGGACGACGCACTTGTTTATTATGTATTTTTCGGCACAAAGGCTGAAATCGTAAAGCAGTTTATCACGCTCTGCGGCAAGACGGCGTTCCCGCCCAAGTGGAGCTTTGACTACTGTGCGAGCACCATGGCTTACACCGACGCCCCCGACTCCGAAAAGCAGATGAACGGCTTTATCGACAAGGTAAAAAACATAGGATTGTCCTGTAAAGGCTTTTACCTTTCCTCAGGTTACACATCAATCGGAAATCAGCGTTGCGTGTTCAACTGGAATTATGACAAATTCCCCGACCCTGCAAGGTTTATCAAGCATTTTTCCGACAACGGAATTGAGCTTATCCCGAACATAAAGCCTGCGTTTCTGTCAACTCATCCGATGTATGAAATGATAAAAGAGAACGGTTGGTTCGTAAAGAACCCCGACGGCACTCCGTTTGTCACTCAATTCTGGGACGGGCTCGGAAGCTACCTTGATTTTACCAATCCCGAGGCGTTTAATTTCTGGCACGACCAAGTAAAGGAAAAGCTTCTTGACAACGGCATAACCGCCACTTGGAACGACAACAACGAGTTTGACATAAAGGACCCCGACGCACTTTGCCACGGCTTCGAAAACGGCGAAATAAAGGCGTCGAGAATACGCAGTATGTTTACATACCTTATGAATGTTTCGTCCTACACCGCTCAGACAGAAAAGCGACCCGAGCTTCGTCCGTTTCTCTCCTCACGCTCCTGCTCGCCTGCCGTTCACAGAATAGCGCAGACCTGGTCGGGAGATAACCGCACGGCTTGGAACGATTTAAGATACTGCCACTTTATCGGTCTCACAATGGCGATGTCGGGCATTTACTTCTACGGTCACGACCTTGGCGGCTTCACGGGCGATATGCCGTCAAGAGAGCTGCTCCTGCGTTGGATTCAGCACGGAGTGTTCGAGCCGAGGTTTACCATTCACTCGTGGAACAGCGACGGCTCTGCGACAATGCCGTGGAGTTATCCCGACATAATCGACAGCGTTAAAAAGATTTTTGCACAGCGCAAGCGTCTTATACCCTATATGTACAACTGCGCTTATGAGGCTGTCGAAAACAACGAGCCGATAAACGCCCCGCTCAACTTCTACTATGACGATAAGGCTATCGACTTAAAGGGCAACTCGCTTATGTTCGGACGGGATATTCTTGTTTCCTTTGTCTTTGACGAAAACGAAACCGAAACAGAGGTTTATCTCCCCGAAAAGGACGACTGGTATATGGGCGACCGCCTGTACAAGGGCGGCGAAAAGCTGACGGTCAAAGTTCCTGCGGACAGCGAGGTTCCGTTCTTTGTGCGTGCGGGAAGCGTTATCGCAACAGACGAAGCGCCTTACGGCTTCGGAAGCGACGAAAAGACGGTGTTTACCGTATATCCGCTCGCAGACGGCACATTTGAAAGCAAATTCTTTACCGACGACGGAAAGACATACGAATATCTTGACGGCGACTGCGTTAAGCTGACTTTTACCGTTCGCTGTAAAAAGGACAAGGTGTTTGTGTCTTACAGAAACGACGGAAATATGAGCTTCGTTCCCGAAATCAGACTTTGCTCCGCCGACCGTCGTGAACTTGTGATTGATTAAAAACAAAACAACATTCAAGAGGCAGGAATTCCTGCCTCTTTTTTTGGTTGATATTCGGCAAAACGGGCGGGAAATTGCACAAAACGGAAGCCCCGAATTTAAGCAATGTTACAAATTTAACAAAGGGTTATTGAAGTGAAAAAATCCCGGTGTTATAATGCAGTTAAGGTACATACCTTTTATGGTATGGCAACTTATTATTTTGCGGAGGGATTTTTATGGAAAAACGCCTTGAACCACTGTTTACCCCATGGAAAATCGGTAACTGTGAAATCAAGAACAGGATTGTGCTTACAAGTATGGGCGGCACCGACCTTTTCGGCTGGATGGAAAACAACCATTTTGACAAGGACGGCGCACGCTTCATTATGGAAGTCGCAAAGAACAACGCAGGTCTTGTAATGCCCGGATGTCAGCCGGTATATAACCCGATGTTCGGTCAATGGCTCTACAAGAACGAAAAAATGTACGACGATCTGAAAAAATGGATGCCCGAATTTCATAAAACGGGCGCAAAGCTCTTTGTTCAGCTCACGGCAGGCTTCGGCAGGTCTTTTACCGTCAGCGAAATGATGGAAAAGCTCTATACTAACAAGGTTTTGCGGGTCCTCAGCAAGCCGTTTATGGACCTTGACAAAATAACCGCTTCCGCAAGCCCGTCTCCCAACCGCTGGTCGGATAAAATTCCGTCGAGAGAGATGACAAAGGCTGAAATCAAGGAATTTGTGGACGCATTTGCGAAATGCTCCAAAATGCTCAAGGACGCAGGCGTTGACGGCGTAGAAATCCACGCAGTTCACGAGGGCTATCTTCTTGACCAGTTTACTCTCAAATATGTAAACAAACGCACCGACGAATACGGCGGCAGCTTTGAAAACCGTTACCGCTTCCCCGTTGAAATAGTCAAGGCTATCAAGGCGGTTTGCGGTGATGACTTCCCCGTTTCGCTGCGTTACAGCGTAATTTCAAAGACAAAAGGCTTCCGTCAGGGCGCTCTCCCGGGCGAGGATTACACCGAGGTCGGCAGAGATATGGAGGAGTCCGAAAAGGCTGCCAAATATCTTCAGGACGCAGGCTATGACTGCCTCAACTGCGACAACGGCACATACGACGCCTGGTATTGGGCACATCCGCCCGTATATATGCCCGAAAACTGCAACCTTGCGGATGTTGAGCACATAAAGAAATTTGTTGACATTCCCGTTATCTGTGCGGGCAGACTTGACCCGAGGGTTGCCGCAGACTCGATAGCCGACGGCAAGCTTGACGGCGCAGGCTTTGCACGCCCGTTCCTTGCGGACACGCAATGGGTAACAAAGCTTATAAACGGCAAGGAAGAGGACATCCGTCCGTGTATCCTCTGCCACAACGGCTGCTTTAATATGTGTCACTACAAGGGCGTTCCGAACGACCAGGAGCTTTCGGACAGCCTGCATCTTGCCCGCTGTGCGGTAAATGCCGAGACAATGCAGTGGGATAAACATTATATCAAAAAGACAAACTCGCCCAAGACCGTACATATAATAGGCGGCGGCATCGGCGGTATGGAAGCCGCAAGAGTATTAAAGCTTCGAGGACATAACCCGATTATCCACGAAAAGAGCGACAGGCTCGGCGGTGTGTTCATTCAGGCAAGCGCAGAGTCCTACAAGGGCAAGCTGCGTGATTTGCTCGAATGGTATCGCCGTCAAATGAAAGAGCTCGGTATTGACATAAGGCTCAATGACGAGGTTCACAACGCAAGAGAGTTCGGCGACTCGCCCGTAATTGTTGCGACAGGCGCCGTTCCCCGCCTGTTAAAGCGTGTGCCCGGCTACGAAAAAATGATTGAGGCGTGCGATTATCTTTCGGGCGCAGAGGTCGGAAAGACCGTTGCGGTTATCGGCGGCGGACTCACGGGCTGCGAAATCGCCTATGAGCTTGCATTGCAGGGCAAAGACCCGATTATCGTCGAAATGAAAGACGACCTTGTAAGCCAGAAAGGCGTTTGCCTTGCCAACTCATCATATCTGCGTGAATGGTTCGCGCTCCATAAGGTGCCGACATATCTTGAAACCGTTCTCAAAGAGGTTCGCGACGGCGAAATCGTATGCACGCAAAAGGACGGCAAGGAAATCACGGTAAAATGTGACAGCGTAATCTCATGCGCAGGCTATATTCCCGCCCCCGTTGCGGGAAGCGAGAAAAACGAGCTTGTAGGCGACTGTCTCAATGTCGGAAATCTTCGCTCGGTTGTATGGCGTGCATATGAAGCGGCAATGAAAATTTAACGAAAGGGGAAGTATTTATGGAACATAAAATGAAACTGACTTCCGAGCAGGAAGCTATTCTCAACGGCTCAAAGGGCGACACCATGGCAAAGGTTATGGAAACGCTTGTGCGCTACGGCGAGCTTTTCGGTGCAGACGAGATGGTGCCCGTCACAAGCAAGTACAACCATCTTGTTACCTCGTTCGGTCTTAAAGCGCTCACTCCCGTTTACGACCTTATGGAAAAACTTATTTCGGCGGGTGCGGTATCGTCGCAGAAATTCTCTGCCGACCCCCGTCCGCTCGACAAAAATGTACCGTCAAACCTTTTGCAGGACTTCGTTTTCAACAAGTTTATGTACACAAGGCAGGACTACTATGAAAACCAGTTAAAGAAGCTCGGTCTTATGGACTCTGACGCATTTACCTGCACCTGCTATATGGACGAAGTCGGCAACACACCGAATTACGGCGAGATATTGTCGTGGTCGGAGTCCTCGGCGGTCGTTTACGCAAACTCCGTACTCGGAGCACGCTGCAACAGAAACTCGGGAATTATCGACCTTATGGGTTCGGTCGTCGGCTATGTCCCCTCTTTCGGAATTCTTAAAGACGAGGGCAGAAAAGCCGATTGGATAATTGAAATAAAGACGACAAAGAAGCCCGAGGCACAGCTTCTCGGCTCCGCAATCGGTATGAAGGTTATGGAGGATGTACCGTATATCAAGGGTCTTGACAAATTCCTCGGCGGCAAGCTTGACGACGCCGCAAAGACATACTTAAAGGACTTCGGTGCGGCTACGGCGTCAAACGGTGCGGTAGGTCTTTACCATGTCGAGAACATTACGCCTGAGGCGGTTAAGCTCTCCGACAGCCTTATTAAGGAAAATGCAAAGGTCTATGTTATTGACGACGCAGAGCTTAAAAGAGTTTACGACAGCTATCCGATTATCTGGAAAGACAAAAACGCAAAGCCCAAGCTTTGCTTTATGGGCTGTCCGCATATGAGCCTTGAACAGCTTACCTCCTGGACGGAAAAGGTTGAAGCTGCTCTCAAATCGGCAGGCAACCAAAAGGTTGTTATCCCCACGGTGTTCACGGCGGCGCCTGCGGTTCTCAAAAAGTTCAATTCGACGCCTTATGCGGAAAGGCTCAAACGCACGGGCGTTATCACAAGCTATATTTGTCCGCTTATGTATATGAACAACCCGTTGAGCACAAAGATGCCTGTTATAACCTCGAGCAACAAGCTGCGTACATACACAAGCGCACGCTACTATACGGACGATGAAATTCTTACGGAAATCACGGGAGGAGGAAAAGCATAATGAAAACTTTCAAAGGCAGAGTGGTGTCGCCGGGAAATGTTACGGCAGACGCACTTGTATCTCACGGCGGACTCAATACGCTCGCTTCTTTCCAGAAAGCCTTGCAGTTCGGCGATAAAAAAGCCACCTGCGGCGACCAGAACAATAAGGACCTCTACGGCAAGGAAATGCTCGGCAAGGCGCTGTGCCTTCCGAGGACAATCGGCTCGACTACGGGCGGACTTGTGCTTTACTGCGCTTGCTCCATGGGTCGTCAACCCGCTTGTATGCTTTTCTCCGAGCCCATAGACTCGCTTGCGGCGGCAGGCGCAATTCTCTCGGATGTATGGCTTGACGGCACGCCTATGCCCGTTGTGGACAGCCTCGGAGAAGGATTTCTCGATTTCGTCAAGGACGGAATGAAAATAACCGTAAAAGACGACGGCACGGTCGAAGTGGCGTAAAATCACCTATAACAGCTTTAAGGGACTGTAAAGCATAAGTTTTACAGCCCCTTATTTTTGTTCGTATTCTGTTTTACTCATTTTCGTTTTCGTCATCAAACCACATTGAGAACTTACAGCCGCAATAGTTTTGCCTATACAGCCCGAACTGCTTTGACAGCTCGGTGGAGCGCTTATAGCCCTCCTTTTTCTTGAAATCGGACGGAAGATACCGCACGCCGTACTCCTCTGAGAGCTTCATACCGATGCTGTTTATTACCTCGGCATTCTTATGAGGGCTTACGGTAAGCGTGGTGCAGAAATAGTCCGCCCCGATTTCCTTAGCCTTTCTCGCTGTCTCACGAAGTCTTAATACAAAGCACTTTGCACATCTTGCGCCGCCCTCTTTTTCGTTTTCAAGTCCCTTTATGAAGTCAAAGAACTCGGCTTGGTCATATTTTGCCGCAATGCGCTCTATACCGCTGCCGAAATCGCCCGAGAGCAACTTATCAAACTGCTCAAGGCGTTTTTTATACTCCGACTCGGGATAGATGTTCGGGTTGTAAAAATATATCTTTACTCTGAAACGTTCCCGGAGCCGCTCGATTACAGCGCTTGAGCACGGGGCGCAGCAACACTGAAGTAAGAGCACAGGTTTTTCGCCTGTGCTCCTGATTTTTTCAAATTCATCTTCCATTAAAAGCTGATAATTGGTTTTCATCTCAAACTGTTTCTTTCTGAATTTCTTTATCGAACTGTACTTCGATATTGTTTTTTCCCTTATGATGATAGGGGAAGATTTTCAAAATGATAATTCCGATAAGTGCGCCGCAGGTATTGAGAACCATATCCGACATGGTATCCATCAAGGGCCAACGCTCAAGGTAAATCGGGGAAAGCAGCGGCTGTTTAACAGAGCCGTCAAGCAGTGAAAGCGCATAGTTCCAATGTTGTGCGTCGCCCGTTGCCTGAGATACGGGTAAGCCCTGTGCCGCCGCACTCACGCACGAAATCTGGTCAAAGGTAAATTCAAACAGCTCCCAACCCACGCCCGCAAGGAACGAAAAGCCCAATGAGCAGAGTAAAACGATTGAAAGCGGAACCCTTGCCTTGTCTTTAAGCTGCATAGCGGTTATTATTTCATAGCCGAAAATAACGCATGTGCCGCCGCCGATGAAATGCATTGCAACATCAAGCACATTTGATGCGTAGTACATATTCAAAAACTTTCCGCAGAACGAGCCCAAAAAGATGCCGACAATGAGGACGGTCTGAACTTTGGGGTCAACATATCTCAACGAATTCTTTTTCGGGAACATCATAAATATTTCCCATACAAAGGTACAAAGGAAATTTGCGCCTACCTGAAGCGGGTCGGTAATATCAAAAGGCTTATGCGTAAACGGGCTTATCGAGCCCCTTATAAAGCCTACCAAGCCATAGACAAACGCAAAAATCAACAATGCTCTGAACACCCACCAAATAATGAGCGTATGCTTTTTCGGTGTTGTTACCAAGCGGTTAAAATACTCTTTCATAATTCCTCCGTGCGTAAATATTCAGCATAATTAAAGTTACGGCTCAATTTTTCGCCGTTATGCACATAATATCACGCATGGGGTAAAATGTAAATAGATTTTAGACAAAAAGAACGGAATGTGTCGAAAAATTATTCAGGCACATTCCGTTTTGATAATTCAGTTTGCTCTGATGCAGCTCATAGGCTCAACCGTAATTGAGTTTACGGTTACCGCTTCGGAGTTGTAATTGAAATAAATTACGATACTGTTGTTATATTCCGTACAATAGACGCCGTTCTGGATTTCATAGTGGCTTGTAATTCTTGCCGAACGGAGGTTGCCTATCGTGTTGTCCGAAAGCGTATAGTTGTCGGTAGCCTGTGTAATCTGCGACTCGTAATGATATTTTCCGTCAAACTCTTCGTTGTCGGTCTTGGTGCAGGTCCATTCGTATGACGGCATTGCACCGTATTCAATGGATTTGAGAAGCGCTTGCTTTGAGTCCTCGCAAAGGTTTATCGGCTCGTTTGAATAATCGACTATACCGTGAAGAACTATCTGCGCAAACGGTATCGACTTGTAAACCGCTCCGTCCTCGGGATAAGCCGTCTTTGTGGGAAGGTTTACAACAACATTTGCATTTGAAAGCATACAGAAATTGCCGTTTTCAATCATTGTTTTGTGGTTGTTGCCGAGAACCGAAAGCTGAGAGGTAATTATATTTACCGCATTGCTCCTTGTGTGCTTCTCGCCCGAATAATCGGAATAGAGGAAGTTTCCGACATCATTTATGCAGTAGCCGTCAACCTGATAATTCTTGTTGTTCTTGATAAAGGAAAGCACTCCGTCCTCAAGCTCGGAAAGGTTGAGCGCATAGCTTGTCCTTGTATCCTTGCCCGCCACGGACGAATAGATATTGTCATAGCTTGTCTTGAGCTTTTCGCCCGTAATGTCGTTTGCCGCAGATGAGGAAGAACCGCTCTTATTGTATGATACAAGGCTCAAATCGGTAAACATTGTAAACTTCTGCGTCGAAACATACTGTGAAAGCGCCGCAAACGCCTTTTTGTTTCCGAGTGCCTTTATGGGTGTTGCGGAGGAAATTTCGTCCTGATTGTCCGCACCGTCAAGCATACCCTTGTATCGCAGCGTAACATCGTTTATGCCCTTTGCCTTTAACTGACCGAGCAGGTCAAGCGTCTGTTCATAGTCGGAAAGCACTTTATAAGAATGTGCCGAGTTTTTGGCAACGGCACCCTGTACAGTCAGCATAAACGGAATGTGGTCGGTGCTGTCAACCGTCTTTGACGGGAGAACAGACTCCCTTATAAGCACCTCGCGGCAAGCGGAAGCAAGTCCCGAATAAACTGCGTTCTTACCCGACAGGAACCTGTAACAGATGCTTATTTCGCCCGTATAGGTCTCGCCGACATATCTTGAAGTCTTTTTGCCCGAAGAATTTGAAATATACGAAACATCCGTAATTCTGAAGCTTGCGCCGACACGATTATATGTGCCGCCCTCGTTGTATATTTTCCTGTGCGAGGTAACCTGCGCTACGGTGTCGCCGCTTAAAATTATACCGAGGAAAGCGTTCTGCGAGGATTTCATTCCGAAAACGGGCATAATTGCGTCCGCCGAAATTTCATCGGTCGAGGTCTGCTTCAATGCCTCGTCCTTGCCGTAAACCGAGAATGTTCTCGATTCGTAGCTGTCCGTAGCTCCGCTTCCCGTCATAATGAGCGCACCGCTTGCATCGGGAACGAAGATATAGTCGTCGCTCTCGGCAACGGTGGTCGCACCGAAATAATTGAGAAGCCCGAGGTCCTCAATAACATATCCCTTGCTTACGGTTATGTCGCCGCTGTTTATCTTAGCATAAAACGCACCGTCGGAGAGCGAATAGGTAACGGTTACAGAGGCATAAATCTCGCCGTCTCCTATCTCCTCATACGATTTAAGAGCGTTTTCAGCCGTAAGCGCCATATTGTAGGTAACCTGTATTCCGTTGTTTACGGGCTTAAACGACGCCGCGGAAAACGCAACCGAGTTATCCTGCGAATTGAGCTTGTACTTTCCGCCCTCGGAGGAAAGCGTCATATCAAGCACGGTTGCAGGCGTATTTTCGTCGCCGTCGGAAGCCGAGGGAAGAGAATACCAGGTTTTGTTTGTGCTTGTGTCCTTGATTGCAATGCTGTAAGTCGAGCTGTCAAAATAGAGCTCCAACAATCCCGATTTTGCAACATAAATAAGCGATTTTGAATTTGCGATATGATTATTTCTTGAAGAATAAGCCGCTTCGCTTATTCCCGCCTCCGCAGACACCGAGGTTTTGACCTTTGTAGAGCAGGAGGTCAAAGACAGCGCCGCAATAATGAGAGCCAGTAATACCGCCGATATTTTTTTTATAAAGTGATTTTTTTCAAAATTCATATGCTACACCTCACAAAGCCGACAGATGTCAACTTATATATAATAACATACTTTTTTGAAAAATGCCACTACTAAATCTATCCTGTCATTTTCCGCCGCATTTCCTTTAACAGCGAGCGTTCTCTGCGTGAGACCTGAACCTGCGAAAGCCCGAGCTTCTGAGCCGTTACGGTCTGCGTAAGTCCCCTGTAATACCGCAGTTCGATAAGCCGCCTGTCGGTTTCGGGCATTTCGTCGATTATCTCCCTTAACGCTATCGAGTTGTGTATCTGCTCCTCGCCGAAATCGACGGGAATGTCAATCTGCCTCTCCCCGTCCTCGTCCGTTGCGGTAAGTGAAGCGGGCGGCACGGCGATATTGAGCAGCTCGACCGTATCGAATTCGTTTATTCCGAGCCTCTCGGAAAGCTCCGACACGGTAGGCTCTCTGCCGAGCGATACGGACAGCTCGTCCCGCAGCTTTACCGCCTCTCTCGATTTTTCTTTCAGAGAACGGCTGACCTTTACAGCCCCTCCGTCCCTGAAAAGCCGCTTTATCTCGCCGAGTATGGCAGGTACGGCATAGGTCGAAAAACGAAAGCCGAGCGTTTCGTCAAAGCCGTCAGCCGCTTTTACAAGCCCGAGACAGCCTGCCGAGTACAAATCGTCATATTCAATACCCCTGTTTCTGAATTTGTTTGCACACGAATGAACAAGCCCGAGATTTTCGGAAATAAGCTCGTCACGAGTCATTACAAAGCGTTTCTGCCTTTAATTTTTTTGATAATCGTAACCGTCGTTCCCATATTCACCTTTGAGCGCACCTTTACCCTGTCGGAAAAGTTTTCCATAACCGTAAAGCCGAGACCCGCCCTGTCGCCGCCGAGCGAGGTGTACAGCGGCTGCATTGCCTGCTCTATGTTCTCAATTCCGCAGCCCTTATCCCTTATCTTTATCTCCACAACGGAGCTTTCAAAAATTCTTACCGTTATGTAAATTTTGCCCACCTTGTTTTTATAGGCGTGGACAATACAGTTTGTGACCGCCTCGCTGACGCTTGTTTTTATGTCGTTTATCTCCTCAACCGTCGGGTCGAGCTGTGCGGCAAACGACGACACCGCAAGGCGTGCATATCCCTCGTTTACCGAACGGCTTTCAAGCTGAATTTTAACTTCATTTAAGTATTTCATTTTACTGCCTCCCTCGTTTTCTTTTTCAATACGGCAATCTTTTCAAGCCCCGCAAGCTGCATAACCCTGTATGCGTGCTCGGACAGGTTGACAATGTACAACGAACAGTTTTTGCCCTCGATAAGCCTGTATCTGCCCATAACAAGCCCTATGCCCGAGCTGTCCATAAAGGTAACATCGCCGAAGTCGAGCACAAGCCTGTCCGGCTGACGGAACGATACATATTCGTCGATTGTCTCCCTTATCATCGGAGCGTTGTGATGGTCTATCTCTCCGCTTAAATAAGCGGTTACGGCATTGCCGTTTATTTCCATTCTCGCAGTCATTTTATCAGTCCTTTCACGGAGATATTACACCGAAACCGTCAAAAAAATTGTCAAAAAAAGAGCCTTATGAAGCGAAAGCCTCATAAGACTCATAAAATGTGTTTTTATCAGAAAATTCCGCCGCTCAAATCGCCGAGCAGACTCTTCTTGGTGGTTGTTGCCGTGGTGGGCGGATTGCCCCATACCTGAACATATATTTCCTTGCCGCGTTCATACTCCTTGCCCGCCTCGGGAGTTACGGTAATTACCTCGTTTGCGGTATGCGTGCCGTCGTTGTTCTTTTCGACCTTTTTGCAGACGAAGCCCGCTTCGGTCAAAAGGTTATACGCCTTGTTGTAGTCCATACCCGAAACATCGATAAGCGTAACATACTCAATGCCCTTGCTGACCGTAAGCTTAATCTCGGAGCCCTGCTGTACCTGCGTTCCGACTTCAAGGTTCTGCGACATTATATAGCCCGTTTCAACGGTGTCGGAATACTGATAATCCACCGTGAACTTAAAGCGTGTTTTCTGAACCTCGTCCGAAGAAATTCTCGAATAGCTCTGTCCGACAAAGTTCGGCACTTCAATCATCTGTGCCACACCCTCAGTTGTGGTTGTGTTGTCCTCGGCATTTTTGAAATGGTCGTATGTAAGCCAGCCGCCGAGTGCCAGCACGCCTATGCCTATACAGATTGCAAATGCGATAAGCGCCATTTTAACCTGCTCGTGCTTTTGCTGTTCCTGACGGGCAAGCTTTTCAAGGCGTTTTCTCTCCGCCTCCTCGTCCTCCGTTGTTACAGAGGGCTTGGGCTTTGCCTCCGTCTCCCTTATCTCGTGAATGGGGTTTGTCGCAATAGTGCTCGGAGAGCCGGAAAGCTCTTCACGCAATTCGTCAACGGTAGCGGTTCTGTCGCCGGGTTCTATTGTAAGAGCGTGGTCGAGAGCCGATACAAGATATGCAGGCAGCACCTCTGCGAATTTAGGCGGAATCATAAGCTTGTCGTTGGTAATCCTCTCCGAAGCCTCGGCGGGTGTACTGCCGATAAGAGCCCTGTAAATAACAGCCGCTATGCCGTAAACATCCGTCCACGCACCCGTGTCGTCAACATCGTGATACTGCTCGATAGCCGCATATCCCGGGAACAGCTCGGGCTTTACCCTTGTTTTAAGACAGCGTGCCGATGAAATCATAAAGCCCGTAAGACGGAGCTTGCCGTCTCTGCCGAGTACAAGGGTATTCGGCGAAATCCCCCTGTGATATATGTCGAGCGAGTGGAGCGAAGCCACCGTTGTAAGCACAGGCATCATAAGAGTCTTGACCCTGTCCCAGCCGAGATAGCCCGTTCTGCTTTTCAAAAGGAAATCACGCAAAGTAATGGTTTCAAGATATTCGCTTACGGCATATGCCGTGTTGTTTTCTTCGATTATATCGATAACGGGTATGAGCGCCGAGAGGTTTCTGCTCATTGCAAGCTTCCTGTTGAGGGTTAAGAACTCACGGATACAGTCGTAAAAAACAAGTTTGCTCTCCTCGTTTACAAGGACCTCCGTGTGTCCCTCAAGTCTTGTAACATTCTGCACGGGTAAAAACTCACGCACCGTTACGGGCGTTCTGCTCTCGTTATCCCAAGCCATATAGGTAACGCCGTCGCCCGAAGCCGAAATAACCTTACCTACCGTATATCTGCCGCCTATAACCGTCCTCAGCGGAAGATACGGAGCGGGTGCCGTCGAATTGTTGTGAAAGCCGCAAAAGGGGCACTGTTGCGCCTCACCTATTTCCTTCATACAGCCCATACACAAATTATCTGCCGTCATATTCATCCTCCGTTCAGTTGCGCCAGTCTATTGTGGCGTCTCTTGAATTATCAGTATTATCAATTATCGTAACGCTCGGCTTTTTGGTGGTCGAGGGTCGTGTGCTGTCGTCAATGTCGATATATCCGCTCGAATCGAATTCGCTTGTGCCGATGTCAATATCGCTCAATTTGCGTATGCCGGCAACCGCTTCGAGGATATATTTTGCGTCTGTCAAATCAATATCGCCGTCCCCGTCCGCGTCAGCATTTACAATAGCGTTCTGCGAGAGCGTTCTCATATCCGCTATATACTGCAAAAGGTATTTTGCGTCAAGAAGAGACACCTTGCCGTCAAGGTTTACATCTCCTCTTTTTCTGCCCGTTCCCGCAAACGATGAGAGCGTAATGCAAAGCGTGCAGATAACAATCAGCGCCGATGACAATATAATTGCAAGCTTGTTTTTCATATCGAAATCTCCTTATTTGGTACCTGTCGAACCGAAGCCGCCCGCACCCCTGAGGGTTTCGTCAAGGGTTTCGACCTCTGTAAGCTCGGGGAGCTCGACGGGCTCTATAACCATCTGTGCAATTCTTTCAAAGGGTTGAATTTCATAGGGCTCTGAAATCTGATTGATAACGCCAACGCAAATTTCGCCCCTGTAATCGCTGTCGATAACGCCGACGGAATTGAGCAAGCCTATTCCGTGCTTAATGGCAAGGCCGCTCCTTGCATATATAAACGCCGCACAGTGCGGGTCGTCCAGACCTATTGCGATACCCGTCGGAATAACTGCGGTGTCGCCGCCTTTGAGAAGCAAGGGCTTGTCGATACAGGCATACAAATCATAGCCTGCCGAGCCCTCGGTAGCCCTTGTGGGGAGCTTTGCGTTGTCTCTTACTTTTTTGACTTTAAGTTCTTTCATCATTTTACTCCTCTGTAAAAAAGTCCCCGCGTAAATTCGCCGTCGGGCGCAGAGTGCTTTTTATAATCGGATATAATGTCCTGCACCTGCCGTTTGTTTTCAAGGGTAAAGAACATTATATCAAAATCGGTGTTTCTGATTTCCGACAGTCTGTCGAGCATATATGTCGGTCTGGAATTGAGAAGCTGTGAAAAGCCGTTCTCGCATATGACGGGGAACGAAATTCCTTTCCTGTCGGTAAGACAGCTGCCTTTTTTGCATTCGGCGCAGGTCTTTGCGTTCTTAACGGGGCAATTTCTTGTGAGCATAAGCGGAGTTCTGCCGTAAACCGCACAGCCTCTTTTTATATTTCCGCTCAACTGTGAAATCTGCCCGAGAGTTAATTCATATGACAAAACCGTCTCTTTAATTCCGAGTTTCTCCAAGGTTTTCAGCGAACGGGAATTGTATATGTTCAAAAACGGACCGCCTATCGCCTCAACGCCCGCCTGCTTTGCCGCACATACGGCGTCAAGCGTGTTGCAAAGAGCGTATCTCGCTCCGCTTTTTCTTATTTTTTCGACAACCGAATCATAATTCCCGAAAAGTCCTCTCGGCACGCTCACGCCCGCACCGTATTTTTTGAGAATATCCGCGGGTGCGTCAAGCGGCAAAAACAGCCTGTCGCACGAAACGCTTTCGGGTATGCTGCCGACATTTGAAAAGCAAAGGTAAAGCTCCTTTTTGCTTAAAGGTCTGTCCCCTGCCGTAAAATCGAATTTATGAAGCTCCCTTTCGGGTACTTCGGTAAGCTTTTGCGAAAGCGAGTCAAACGCCGCACGCCGCAAAGCGTTTATCGCCGAAACGGGTATGCTTATTCCGTCGGAAATATCGGTATGTATCTCCCCCGGGTAAAACACCGTGCCGCCGCATTTTTCAAGCTGCGTTCTGACGGTCTGTTCCGTCAGCGGTCTGTTTACCGCTTTTTCGCACACGGTATCCGCCGTTTTGAAAACGCTTATCCTGCCCGTTTTTGCGGTAAGAGTCGGCGCCTCGTTTTCGTAAGCCGTGAACACAAAATCGACCTTGTGTACCGACTTTTCTTTTTCGTATATTTTTGCATATTTTTTAAGCAAATCCGAGGTGGCGGAGGTTACATTTTCCTTTTCCCTCTTGCCGAACATATTTCTGCCGAGGGACGAGGTGTAATAACCGTCCGTAAAGCCCGAACGGGAAAACAGCGACTTAAGTTCGTCTTTTCTCTGCTGCGAGTACGCTTTGTCAAGGCTTTCCCTGCACGAAGTGACCGCTGCTGCAACATATTCGGGGCGTTTCATTCTGCCCTCTATCTTAAACGAAGCTATTCCCATATCTGAGAGCTCCGAAAGATACTCTACAAGCGACAAATCCTTTAAGCTCAAATCCGTGCCCGTTCCGCCGTCAATGTGAAACGGCAGTCTGCACGGCTGTGCGCAAAGCCCTCTGTTTCCGCTTCGTGAGCCGAGCATTGCCGACAAAAGGCACTGACCCGACACACACATACACAGCGCACCGTGTACAAACGCCTCAAGCTCTATGGGCGAATTGTCGGCTATGCGCTTTATCTCCGCCTTTGAAAGCTCTCTCGGTAAAACCGCCCTTGAAAAGCCTAAATCCGCAAGGGCTTTAATGCCCTCAAGAGTTCCCGTCGAAAGCTGGGTGGAGGCGTGCATTTCCATTTCGGGACAAATGCTTTTTACCGCTCTTGCGACGCCCAAATCCTGAACGATTACCGCATCCGCTCCGCTTTCGCATATCGCCCTTACGGTTTCTTCAAGGCTTGCAAACTCGCCGTCGGAAACAAGCGTGTTGAGCGTTATGTGGCATTTTACGGAGTGCAAATGGCAGAAATCAACCGCATTTTTAAGCCCGTCAAAATCGAAATTTCCCGCATTGCGCCTTGCGTTAAAGCTGCCCGTGCCGAAGTAAACGGCGTCGGCTCCGCTTCGCACAGCCGCAACAAGTGCGTCAAAATTTCCTGCGGGAGCAAGGATTTCAGCCATCATTCGTTTTCGGAAAACAGATTTATCTGATTTGACTTAGCCTTTGCGTCTGCTTTCATTCTGTCGATTTCTCTTTTATAAAAATCTCTCTCGGACTGTGCCTTTGCGGTGTCCTCAAGATAATTTTTCATATCCGCACGGAGTTCCTCCGTTCTCTTTTCCGCCTTTTTGCAGTTGCAACCGTATTCGAGCGCAATAAGCACCGCAATCTGACTTGTGGAAATGAAAGGATTTTCATTCTTTATCTCGTTTATTTTGGAATTTATCTCTTTTGCAAGCTCCAATGTAAGCTCAACGCTCTCATCGGTTCTGAGTGAATAATCAACACCCGCTATATTAACCTTTACGCTGTTTTTTTCCATTATATAAACACCTCTGCTTTTATTCTCAAAATATATTACTCTTTATTATACATTAAAGTTGTGAAAACTGCAATATTCTATCTTACAAACCGTAGCACAAAACTTCAAAGCTGAAAGTTACGGAAATCCTCTGTAAAGTATTTAACCTTGCCTGCTCCTTTGCACCCGTTTTGTAATAATACGGCGTCATTGTAAACAAATTTTTAATGTCCTCCGCCTCGGTTATGTCCGCAGCGTACTCTACCTTTTCGCTTTTCAGCAGCTTAAAGCCGTCCTTGTTGAAATCCGACGGTTCGTTTTTGTACGCTTCGTCATAGACCGCCTGCTTTAATTCGTACAGATGGTTTTCAAGCGGAATTACCATAAGCATACGCCCGTCAGGCTTGAGTATGCGCAAAAATTCCTTTTCGCAGTGCGGAGAAAAAATTTCCGTTACCATATCCGCACAGCCGTCGGGCAAGGGTATGTCAAACGAGCTTGCCACGGCGTATTCTACCGATTTGCTTCTTTTAGCCGCAACAGCGAGCGCATCCTTTGAAATGTCGAAGCCGCATACCGTTCTGTCGGGAAGCGCTTCGGCTATCGCAGAGGTGTAATACCCCTCGCCGCAGCCGCAGTCAACAACGGTGTCGCCCTTTTGTGAAAACTCACGGCACATTTTTACAACGGCATTGCGTAAGGGCTCGTAATATCCCCTGTCGAGGAAATCACGCCTTGCGTTTACCATCAGCTTGTTGTCGCCGTGATTTCCGCCGCCGCTTTTGAGCAAAAGGTTGACATATCCGCTTTTCGCCATATCGAAGCAGTGTCCGTTCGGGCAGACAAGCGATTTTCCCGTTTTATTAAGTTCATTTTTGCACACGGGGCATATAAACATATAATCACCGATAATATATTATTATAAATTGCGCAAAATTTCAACCGCTTACGCTTTACTTTACAGAAAGTTTATATTATAATTTATTTTTGACAAAGCAAACGGAATACGGTTGCCGCTTTGGTTAAAATTTTTCGGAAAAGAGACCTTTTATGTTACCTGCAAGAGTATATGCAAAAGTTAATCTCGACGCAATTTGCCGAAATGTCAGGCGTGTTATTGACAAGGTGGGAAAAGATGTTTCGGTTATGGCTATCGTCAAGACCGACGCATACGGTCACGGTGCCGTACCCGTTGCAAAGGCGCTTTGCGAAATCGGTGTAAACTCGTTCGGCGTTGCCACGGTTGAAGAGGCATTGCAGCTTCGCAGGAACGGAATTTCAAGTCCGATACTTATTCTCGGCTATGTTTTCCCTGAGGATTATGAAAAAATTATCGAAAATGACATTATGCACGCTGTTTTCAGGTACGAAAACGCCGTTGAGCTTTCAAAAAAAGCCGTCGAAATGGGAAAAACCGCAAAAATCCACATTGCCGTCGATACGGGAATGGGCAGAATAGGTTTTCAGCCGAACGATGAAAGTCTTGAGGAAATAAAGAAGATTTCACAGCTTGAAAACATTGAAATAAACGGTATTTTCACTCATTTTGCCTGTGCGGACGAAAAGGATAAAACCTCCTGCAACGCACAGAAGCAATTATATCTCGGCTTTCTTGAAAAAATTGCCGCAAACGGTATCAAAATACCCGTAAGGCATATGGATAACAGCGCAGGCATAATCGACTACAACTCGGATTTCCTCGATATGGTAAGGGTCGGAATTATGACCTACGGGCTTTATCCGTCGGAAGAGGTTGATAAATCCGGTTTCCGCCTTGACCCGGCGCTTGAAATTATAAGCCGTGTTACATTTGTTAAAAAAGTACCCGCAGGCTTCAATGTAAGTTACGGCAGTACATACACCACCGACAGGGACACGGAAATCGCCACCGTTTCCATAGGCTACGGAGACGGTTATCCGAGAAGCCTTTCAAACAAGGGCAGGGTTCTTATCAACGGCAAATTCGCAAAAATCCTCGGACGGGTCTGTATGGATCAGATGATGGTCGATGTCACTGGAATGGGCGTAAAGCAGGGCGACAGGGTCGTTGTCGTTGGCAGAGACGGAGACAACTTTATATCCGTCGAAGAGGTCGCAGATGCGGCAGGCAGCTTCAACTATGAATTCTGCTGCTGTATAAATATGCGTGTCCCGAGAGTGTATATTAAGGACGGTAAAATTTCACAGATAATCGATTACACCGACAGATAAAAATGTCCCTTATATGCAAAACGCATATAAGGGATTTTTGTTTTATAAATTTAAGTTTTTCTTATTCCGCGGGCTTTGAGTTTTTGCTGAGAAAAGTCTTAACCTCTTCTTTTTTATCCTCGGTCAAAAGCCTGTACTGTGCAAGCACCGTCTTTTCATCCTTTGAAAGAGTGCTTATAAGCTGACTGCCGTTTTTCTTGTACGAAACATTGGCGTCGGACATATTGAATTTTTTTGAAGTGTCGATTTCAAGAATAAAATCCGAGCTTACGCCGAAAACATTTGCAATTCTTTTAAGAAGAATAACATCGGGTTTATTCCTTCCCGTTTCATAGGAAGCGTAGGTTGAACGCTCAATTCCGACTGCGTCGGCAAGGTCCTGCTGGGTAAAATTATTTGCTTTTCTGATTTGTTTTAACTGTTCGCACAGCATTTAATCACCGTTTTCTTTGTTATTGTATTTATATTATACTTCCGAAATACGGCAAAGTCAATCAAAATTGTGCGAATTTACAACAAAAACACCGTCTGTGAAAAACGCAGGCGGTGTTTTGCTTGATATATATAGGTTTATCAGTTGATTTCCGAAAGCTTGACGGCTCTGTGCTCGTTTGCCGATTTTTCAGCGGCAAGGGCAATTTTAACCGACTGCAAGCCTGCGTGAATACCTACGGGAGTTTCGGTGTTGTTTTCAACAGCCGAGCAGAACTGTCTTACCTCTTCGGAGAAGCTCTCCATATATCTTTCGAGGAAGAAATAGAGCGGTTTTTCGCCCGTAACGCCGTCTGCCGTGGAAATTACCGCAGATGAAAGCGTATCGTTTGAGGTCGCAACCATTCCCTTTGAGCCGAAGAGCTCCGCTCTCTGGTCGTAGCCGTACATTGCCTGACGGGAGTTGTCGATAACCGCAAGAGCGCCGTTTGCCATTTTAAGCGAGATAATAGCCGTATCGAAGTCGCCGTATTCACGGATTGACGGATTGATAAGGGCGTCGGCATAAACATAAAGCTCCTCGACATCGCTGTTTGTAAGGAAGCAAGCCATATCAAAATCGTGAATGGTCATATCGAGGAAAATGCTTGCCGCACAGTAGCCTACCGGAGGTGCCTGCGGGTCTCTCGATGTGATTTTAAGGATTTGAGCGTCGCCTATCTTGCCCTCGTCGTAAGCCTTGCGGATTGCCGCAAAGTTGTGGTCGAAACGGCGGTTGAAGCCTACCTGGAACTTAACCTCGGGATGAGCCTTGAGCGCGTCTGCGATTTCAAGGATTTTGTCAACGGTGTTTGCAAGGGGCTTTTCACAGAAAACATGCTTGCCTGCGTTGATAGCCTCGATTGAAATGGGCGCATGCGTGTCGGTTGACGAGCAAACCATAACTGCGTCAATTTCGGGGTCGTTAATGATTTCCTTGTAGTCCTTATAAACCTTTTGGACGCCGAAGCTTCTGATAAGAGCCTCTGTCTCCTCGTTCATAAAGGGGTCAGCCATTGCAACTACGGTTGCGTTCTTAACATGGTAGGAAATTGACTCAAGATGCACCTTGCCGATGCGTCCCGCGCCGATAATACCGATTTTTAACATAACATTCTCTCCTAAATATAATATTTATCATTTTCCCACTTGCGTGGATTTTCATTTATATACTGCCAGATATTCAAGTACGAATTTTCGCTTCGTATAACATGGTCATAAAATGATGTCTGGAATATTTTTCTTCCGCCGATATTGTCAAGCCTGTTGCACTCAATTGTCGCCAAGGACTTAAAAGTGCAGATTATATCGGTAAGCGTAGGGCGGGGGCTTGCTCCCGCCGTTTGCTCCTGTAATATAATTACAAAGTGAATATGATTCGGCATTATTACATATTCATCGATTTTCACAAAATCAAAGCGTTTTTCAATATCAAACAACTGCTTTTCGATTATTTTCCCGAACCGTGTCAACCTTACGACGCAATCGCCGTATCTTTTTTCGGCGGGAGCAAGCCCCCGCCCTACACTGTCCGGATAAATCCTGCTGAAAATCCTTTTGAACCTGTACGAACAAACGGTTATAAAATAATATCCGTTACTGCTGTAATCATAATCCTTTAACCTCGGATGCTTTCGTTTAACAAGCTTGATTTTATTATTCATTTTTCGTCATTTACAAAGTCTGTCGTAAATTTTCATAATATCGTCAACGGATATTTCCTTGATTGTATTTGACGGCGAACCCGAAGCAAATGCGTCCTCCGCCATTTTGGGCATTGCCTTACGGAACTCGTCAAGGTCTATACCGTAGCCCGATACGCTCGGGATGTTGCAGGTGTCGCAGATTTCCTTGCAGGCTGCAACAAATTTCTTTGCGCCCTGCTCATCGGAGTCAGACTCATCAGCCTTTCCGATTGCCCTTGCCATATCGGCAAAACGCTTTTGAGCGCCGTCGCAGACATAGTCAAAGCATTCCGTCATAAGCATTGCGTTGCTTATGCCGTGCGGAACATGGAAAAGTGCGCCTATGGGACGGGACATACCGTGGATTATCGTAACCGAAGCGTTGTTGAACGCCGTGCCCGCCTCAAGAGCCGCAAGGCTCATCTGTGCTCTTGCCTCGACATTCTGCGGCTCGCTGTAAGCTATGGGAAGATACTTGAAAATCCTCTTAACCGCACTCAATGCAAGGTCGTCTGTCATAGGCTGTGCCTTGCGTGAGGTGTAAGCCTCGCTTGCGTGACAGAGAGCGTCAAGACCCGTAGCCGCCGTAACGGAAGCCGGAGCGGTCATTGTAAACGCCGGGTCGTCTATTGCAAGGTCGGGCATAAGCACCGCACCCTTCAAAAGCATTTTAATGTCCTTTCCCGTGTTTGTGATTATGGTAAACTGCGTAGCCTCCGAGCCCGTGCCGCTCGTGGTGGGGATTGCAACCATGGGCGGTGTGGGAACCGTGATAACCTTACCGAGGAAATCATTGATTGAACCGCCGCTCGTCGCAACCGCACCGATTGCTTTCATGGTATCAATCGGAGAACCGCCGCCGACTGCGATAAGGAAGTCGCAGTTTTCATCGTTCCAGATTTTAAGACCCGCCTCGACGATTTTGTCCGTCGGCTCGCCTGTTACTCCGTCATAAATTGCGTACTGTGTGTTGCTCCTGTCAAGAATATCGGTAACCTTTTTTGCATTGCCGAGCTTAACCATCATCGGGTCCGTGACAACAAGAGCCTTTTTGCCGAAAGCCGAGATATGTTCGGCAGCGTCCGAAAGTGCGTTTTCGCCGTAGAACACCTGCTTCGGCATAATGAACTGATAACTCATTTCTTATCCTCCGATTAAATTAAAGTCCTGCTTTTTCGGCGATATATTTTCTTGCCTTGATAGCATATTCGAGCGGATTTGCGATTGCGGGGTCCTGCTCCGCCTCAACAAGAACATATCCCTCATAGCCCGTCTTTTCAAGGACATCAAAAATCGGCTTGAAGTCGATTGCACCGTCTCCGGGGACTGTAAAGGTTCCGAGCCTTACGCCCTGTAAGAAGCTGAGGTGCTCTCTCTTGACCTGCTCAACCTTTTCGGGACGGATATCCTTGAGGTGTACATGGCGGATACGGTCTGCGTATTTGTTGAGAACCGACATATAATCCTCGCCGCAGTATGCAAGGTGTCCGCAGTCAAAGAGAAGTCCGAAAAGCTCGGGGTCAGTGTTAGCCATAAGCCTGTCGATTTCAGCCTCGGTCTGAACAACCGTACCCATATGATGGTGGAAGCAGAGCTTAATGCCCATATCCTTTGCAACCTTGCCGAGCTTGTTGATACCCGTGCAGAGTCTGTCCCACTCTTCGTCGTTCATAACATACTTAGCCTCGAAAATCGGCTTATCCGTACCCTGAATCGAGTGTCCCTGCTCGGAAATGCCGACAACCTTTGCGCCCATTTCCTTTAAGAAGGTAATATGTTCGATGAAGTCCTTTTCGACCTCCTCATAAGGCTTTGTCGTAAGGAAAGCCGAGAACCAAGCGTTGCAAATCTGCATACCGCGAAGCTCAAGAGCCTTTTTGAGCACCTTTGTGTCACGGGGATACTTGTTGCCGACCTCACAGCCCGTGAAGCCTGCAAGAGCCATTTCGGAAACACACTGCTCAAAGGTGTTTTCCGCACCCAAATCGGGCATATCGTCATTTGTCCATGCAATCGGCGCAATGCCGAGCTTTACTTTGTTTTTGTCAAGCATATCAATACTTTCTCGCTTTCTCCTGATTTTCTTTTTTATTCAAATAAGCCTTTTTAACGGCTTCATTTTGCGATGTACTTGCAACGCCGACATTCCACCACGCACCGTAGCCGTCGGTCATTGACTTGGGAAGAACCTTTATGTCGATAAGGGTCGAAACAGTCTGCTTCTTTGAGTCCTCCAACGCAAATTCAAGCTCTTCAAGCGTTCTTGCGGTGTAGGTCTTTACGCCGTAGCCCGAAGCGCATTTTGCAAAATCAATCGGCACAAGGTCGCCGAGAAGATTGTTGTTTTCGTCTCTGAAACGGAACTCCGTGGCAAGGTTGCCGATACCGTTCGACATTTCAAGGTTGTTTATGCAGCCGAAGCCGCTGTTGTCAAAGAGAAGAACATTGATTTTTTTCTTCTCTTGAATTGATGTAATGAGCTCCGAATGAAGCATAAGATAGCTTCCGTCGCCGCACATTGCGTAAACCTCTTTGTCGGGGCAGGCGAGCTTTGAGCCGAAAGCACCCGCAATTTCATATCCCATACAGGAATAGCCGTACTCCATATTGTAGGAATAAAGGCTGTCCGAGGTCCACATTCTCTGAAGGTCGCCGGGGAGCGAACCCGCCGCACCTACGCAAACAGCGTCGTCATCGATAAGCTCACGCACCTTTGCAACCGCAGCAGTCTGGGTTATAGTGCCGAATTTCTTTGCAAACTCGGGGATAGTCCTCTCGTCTCTCGCTTTGATAAGCGGTTCGAAATCCTCGCCGTATCTGTAATCGGCAAGGCGTTTCATCTCATCCGCCCAACCCTTGCGAGCCGCCTCAATTTCGGTTGTGTATGCCGATTTGTAATTGTTTTCTCTCAAAATCTCCGCAAGAGCAAGAAGTCCGAGCTTTGCGTCACTGACAAGCTTTACTGCGCCGAGCTTATATGCGTCAAAGCGTGAGGTGTTTATCGTAAGCACCTTTGCATCGCTTCTGAAAAGTGATTTTGAGCCCGTTGTGAAATCGGAAAATCTTGTTCCGACGCCGAGGATAACATCTGCTTCCTTTGCGATTACATTACCTGCGGAATTTCCCGTTACGCCGAGACCGCCGAGGTTAAATTCATTGCTCGAACGACAAGCTGTCTTACCCGACTGAGTCTCCGCAAACGGAATGTTGAATTCCTTACAGAAGCTTTCAAGCTCCGCTCCCGCCTCGGAATATCTTACGCCGCCGCCGCAGATAACAAGCGGTTTCTTTGCCGTGAGAAGAATTTTTGCTATGTCGTCAACCTCTTCCCGGGACGGCGCAACCCTTGTAATCCTGTGGACTCTCTTTTGCAGGAATTCGTCGGGGAAATCGTAGCTTTCGCCCTCAACATCCTGCGGAAGAGAAATGCAGACAGCACCTGTCTCCGCCGTGTCGGTAAGAACTCTCATTGCGTTTATCATAGCGGTCATAAGCTGTTCGGGGCGTGCAATTCTGTCCCAATATCTCGTAACCGCCTTGTATGCGTCGTTTGTGGTTGTGGCAAGCGAATTTACCTGCTCGAACTGCTGAAGCACGGGGTCGGGCTGACGGGTTGAAAATGCGTCGGCAGGGATAAGCAAAAGCGGAACATGGTTTACGGTAGCCGTAGCCGCCGCAGTAATCATATTGGCAGCACCGGGGCCTATCGACGATGAGCACGCAATAATCTTTCTGCGGTTGTTCATCTTCGCAAAAGCCGTAGCCGCATGAGCCATACCCTGCTCGTTCTTTCCCTGATATACGGTGAGTCCGCCTCTGTCCGAGTCAAGAGCCTCGCCGAGACCGCAAACTATACCGTGTCCGAAAATCGTAAAAATTCCGTCAACAAACTTTGTCTCTTTTCCATCAAAGGAAACATACTGATTGTCAAGGAACTTTACAAGCGCCTGTGCGGTAGTCATATATGCCATAGTTTTCTCTCCTTATTTTTCTTCTAAAAGCCACTTGTGCTCGGGGGCGTCAATTCTTGTCTTTTTCCACGGGTCGCCGTCAAGATGTCTTATCATCCAAACATAGCACATTCTGTATCCGGGAGCCGCCGCCTGCTGATGTGTGTGCATGGGCGTGATTGCAAGGCATCCGCCGTCGCCGACCTTGTAGCAATCGTCTCCGACAAAGCCTACGCCGAAGCCCTGCGGCTTGTCGAATTCATAGTAGTAAACCTCGGGCTGCGGATGATAGTGCGGAGGGTAACTCGTCCAACAACCGGGCTTGTGGAAAACCTCGCCGAGGACAAGATTTGAATACGGTGCGTTTTCATAGTCGAATACGGTAAGTACCTGTCTGTCCGCCGTACCGTCCCACTGGTCTGCGCCGAAGTGCTGAACGGTCATATCCTCGCCTTTATAATAATGAACGCCGAAATCGTTTGCGTTGTCGGTCTGCTCGATAACGAATCTCGACTCCTCATTCGCCTTAACGGTTACCTTGTTATTCCTTGCAAAATGAATTGCCGAAGCCTTGTCAAGGAAAGGAGAACGCCTTTTTGCGTTTTCTGTTTTACCGTCGAAAACAAAATCGACATCGCCCGCCATCAAAAGCAGAGCAGTCTCGTTTTCCTTTTCGCAGAAAGTCATTTCCTCCCCCGCTTTCAGAACCTTTACCCTGATATTCATAAGCATATCGGAGTTTTTGCCGTTCATTTCACAGAGGATTTTTTCGTTGTTTTCGTTAAATTTAGGATTTTCGTACATCTTATTACCCTCATTCATATTAAATTATACTTTTATTTTATCATCCGTAAGCGAGGCGCTTGCGGTTTTTATCGGTATTTCTTCGCCGAGGTAAGTAGGCGCAGGCTTTGCAATGCAGTAAAAGAAATCCTTTACCCTTGCCGCCGCTTCTCTCAAATCGTTGGTAACGGGATAGTCAAGCTCTTCCCTGTCAAAGCCGTAAGCGTCAAGCCCGAGCGTTCTTGCAATATACACCGCTCTGTAAAGATGATATTTCTGCGTTACTATAAGAACCTTTTGAGCCTTAAAAACATCCCTTGCACGGTACATGGACTCATATGTGGAAAAGCCCGCATGGTCCATAAACACCGCTTCGGCGGGAACGCCTTTTTGTGTGAGGTAGTCCTTCATGGCGTTTACCTCGTCATGGTCTTTATTCCCGTGGTCGCCGGAAACAAGGAATTTATCGCTGCAGCCCTTTTCGTATGCTTCAAGCGAAAAGTCAAGCCTTTCCTTTAACATAGGCGACGGCTCGCCGCCCCAAAGCCCTGCGCCGAGGACAAGAATACAGTCATATTCGTCGATATTGAGCTCATCTGCGGTAACAAACCTCTTGCTTGAATAGGAAAGCATATAAGCGTTAATGCCTGCCGCACCTACGGCAAGCAAAAGGCAAACGCATATCAGCGTGCCGATTACAGCTTTGAATACCTTGTTTTTGAACAATCTTTTCATAATATAGCCTTTTGCTCACTTTGCGGAGATGTTAAATGACTTTTAACTTCCATATCAATCTGTGAACACACCTCATAAAAATTACCGTAGGGACAGCCCTTGCGGCTGTCCGGCATAGGCTCCCTTGTAAAGGGAGCTGTCATTTTTTGGAGAGCAAAAAATGACTGAGGGATTTTTGCAAAATCATATAAACAATCCCTCCGTTTCGCTCCGCTCAACACCTCCCTTTACACAAGGGAGGCTTAGTCCTGTCCGTCAATCCGCAAAAGTCGGTAGCGACAGCGAGCCGTCGCAAGGGCATTTATAACCAAACGGGCGTGCTGGCAAATCAATATGCGGTATTGTGAGAATACGCAACGCAGTATTACGGACAGCCGCTGCATTTATATTTTTGCGATGTTTTTTCGCAAGACAAGGCGTGCCGACGAAGCAATATGCGATATTGCGAGGAGGGGCAACGCAGTATTGCGGAAAAACAGCCGAAAATATCATACTCGGGCAATCATTTCGCCGTACTCTGCCTTTTCGTCTGCAATAAACTTTTTAACCGCTTCGACCGATGGCATATCCTGCGAGCAAGCGTGCGAGGCAACAAGCATAGCCGCCGAAGCAGAACCGAATTCGAGAGCGTCGATTATTTCATAGCCCTCAAACAGACCGTAAAGGAATGCGGAAGCATATCCGTCTCCGCCACCGAACGATTTAAGGAGCTTGACGGGGAACGGCTTGATGTTGTAGCTCTCGCCGTCGTTTGTGTAAGCGGTCGAGCCCTCTTTGCCGTGCTTGATTACGACAATTTTTGCGTTCTGCGAATGCCAATATGCAGCAGTCTCTTTGTCGGACATACCGGGCTTTATAAGCTTTTCGGTAAGGTCGTATTCCTCACGGGAGCCGAGGATAATATCAGCCTCTCTCGCAACCGCGGCATAGTAAATTGAAATTTCATCGTCGTTTTTCCAGTTGTATGCACGGTAGTCAATATCGAAAATAATCGGAACGGAATTCCTCTTTGCGAGCATAACAGCCTTTAGGGCAGCCTCTCTCGACGGGCTCTCGCACAGTGCCGTACCCGAAATCAAAAGAGCCTTACCCTGCTTTATATATTCCTCGTCGATGTCGCTCACTTCAAGCTTCAGGTCTGCCGCCTCGTTGCGGTACATAACTATGGAGCTTTCGGTCTCTGATTTAATTTCGGTAAAGGTAAGACCTATCTTCTCGCCGTTTTCGCATCTGATGACATGCGAGGTGTCAATGCCCTCTTTTTCAAAGAAGTCGGTTACGAATGTGCCGAACTGGTCGTCGGAAACGCGGGCAAAAAATCCGCATTTCTTGCCGAGTCTTGCAAGACCGACCGCTATGTTTGCGGGCGAACCGCCGAGGTATCTCTTGAAAGTCGTGCTCTCGTTGAGCGGGCAGTAATAGTCAACGGGGTTCAAGTCAACCGCAATTCTGCCCAAAAGAATAAGGTCATACTTTTTTGAAGAGTCAAATTCTATGTATTTCATAATTTTCTCCTTGATTATTCCATATTGAAAACTTTGATATGTCTTTTTACATTTTGATAAACTCCCTCGACTTCGCAGGCAGAGAGCTCAAAATAATCGGCTTTTTCCTTGTTGTCGCAATAAGCCTTTGCGTATGCCGCAAGATTGTCAAAGGAAGCGGTTGCAATGTTTATCTTACGAACGCCGAGCGAAATCGCCTTTTGGAACTGCTCGTCGCTTATGCCCGTGCCGCCGTGAAGAACAAGCGGCGTTTTAACCCTCTTGTGTATTTCTTCAAGCACATCAAAGCGAAGCTCGGGAAGAACGGGGTAATTTCCGTGTGCATTGCCGATAGCCACCGCAAGAGCGTCAACGCCCGTCTCGTCGCAAAAACGAACAGCGTCGTCGGGATTTGTACAGAGTATCTCGTGCTTTTTGCCCTCTCCCTCGTTGCCGCCTACAACGCCCAATTCGGCTTCCACCGTAGCGCCGTATTCCTGCGCTTCTTCGACAACGCCCTTAACCGTTTTTATGTTTTCTTCAAACGGTAAAAGCGAACCGTCAAACATTACCGAGGTAAAGCCTATATCAAGCGCCTGCTCCACTGTTTCAATCTTTAAGCCGTGGTCGAGGTGTACCGCAATATCAACCTCCGCATTTTCTGCCGCCGCAATCATCATCGGACCCATAAGCTCAAGCGGAGAGCTTTTGAGCCTGACTTCGGCTATCTGCAAAATAATCGGAGTTTCCAGCTCCTCCGCCGCCTTGACGGCGCCCATAACCATTTCCATATTTCCCACTGAAAAAGCGCCTACTGCAATACCCTTGTTTTCGGCTCTTTCGAGTAAATCTTTCATCGGGACGAGTGCCAATTACAACACACACCTTTCTGTTCGGGAGGCACAGTGCCTCACAATAAAATATATACAGATACTATACCACTAAAGCGCCGTCATTTCAATGTTTTCAAGACAAAAAATGTCGGAAAAATCACAAAAAATTCGCCCTGCCGCACAGCGGTAGGAATGTGGGCAAAAGATAATTAAATCGTGTCGAATTTCTCTGCCCGTGCCGAGTTGCAAGCAGGAGAAAACTGTGATAAAATATCGGCAGAAAGGGTAGGTAGGAAAAGGATATGAAAATATTTTACGGATATGATTTGACCGAAAACAAAAAGAACAAAACAAAGCTCGGCGGAGAACTTATTGTAAAGAAGCCGAACGCCGACACGGTAAAGAGGTTCAACGGATACCATGCGGAGCTCGACAAAAAGATGGACAGGGCAATGCTGCCGACTTGGCTGAGCCTAACACTGACCGTTGCAACAGTAATAGGAATTGCAATTTTGCAGATTATGGCGAAAAAAGACGAAACGCACAGCTTCAAGCTTGCCTACTCTCAAATGCCGTGGCTGTTCTGGATAGCCGTTGCGTTCATTCTTTCCGGCATAGCCGCCGTTTTGTTTACGATTTTCAGGACCAAACGGGTTTTCTCCTCCGAGGAATATGACCGTATTTACAGCAAAATCTGCAATCTTGAAAAGGTAATACTTTCGGAAACAGAAGTTCCCGACACCGCCGTGAACACGGATATTCTGGAGGTAAAATACAAGATGAATAACGGCAAAATCAAATTTATCAAGGATAAAAAGACAAAAGCACTGTGCCGTGCGCGAAATTTTGCCGCATACAGTGACGGTAAATGTCTTTATCTTACCGATATTACGGGCAAATATGCTTTTCCGCTTGCGTCGGTCAAGGGAATAAAGAAGGTAAAAAAGCATTTTACCGCATTTGATTGGAACAAAGACGAAAGTCCGCTTGACGCTCCGTACAAGGGCGCCGGAGTAAAAATCGGTAAAAACGGCTTTACCGCCTTTAAGATTTCTTATGCCCTGACCTTTGACATAAACGGCGAGGAGTGGCGGATATATTTCCCCTGCTACGAGCTGAAAGCGCTCGAAAGGCTTACGGGAATTACGGTCGAAGAATAATTTCGGATGTCGGATAATTGATATGTTGAAAAAGACGGGACATTTGGCTGAGAGTTCATAAGGAAGTATTGGTTTCTCGCATAAAAATTTATTATGC